>TARA_R110001592_G_scaffold202360_2_pt1 | contig 76917 bp, 50 predicted proteins | sample TARA_R110001592 | Tara Oceans TARA_R110001592 (sample SAMEA4398387) | marine metagenome | biome: Polar Biome; feature: [SRF] surface water layer (ENVO:00010504); material: water (ENVO:00002006), including particulate matter (ENVO:01000060) such as... | depth 5 m | reverse complement strand
AGACAGGAGGGCATGTCTGCCAGTTTCATCATCCTACAGTATATATCATCAGCATCAAGTAAGCTTTTAACTGACCAAAGACCGTTTGCCTTTGTTTGATATTTCAAAGGTAGTAAAAAGCGCTTATAATTAAAATTATAGCAACAAATTATAATATTTTTTACATTATAATTATTTTTAAAAGCATTTATTTACCATATTTAAAATTTTTACACCTCCACCATCCACAATATTAGAAAATCCACAACAGAAAGAACTAGAAAAAAGTCACTCAATTCCAGGAGCTGTTTTAGAGGAATCTTTAACCAAACGCTGCACTTCCTCAAGCTCTTCAGAAGACAAGTCTCTCCATTTACCCTTGGGAACATCTAAGCGAATTTTCATTATCCGAACACGCTGCAGAGACACTACTTTATACCCTAGGTAATCACACATCCTCCTAATTTGTCGGTTAAGTCCTTGGGTAAGGATTATCTTAAAAGTGTCCTTTCTCATTTGTTTGACATAACACTTTTGGGTGATTATGTCCAAAATGGGCACTCCTTTGCTCATTCTATCTATAAAGTCTCCTTCAATGTCGCGATTCACTTTTACTATGTACTCCTTTTCATGAGAATTTCCAGCGCGTAATATCTTATTGACGATATCCCCATCGCTTGTCAAAAAAATAAGGCCTTCACTAGGTTTGTCCAACCTTCCAATATGAAAAATGCGCTGTGGGTGATTGATATAATCTATAATATTGTCTTTTACCTTTGTGTCTGTAGTGCAAATGATCCCAACAGGTTTGTTAAAAGCAATGTAAACATGCTTTTCATTAGGAGCTGTGACTACCACACCATCAACTTTCACTTCATCCCCAGGCCCAATCTTAGTCCCCATCTCAGGAACCTTATCATTAATGGTCACCCTATTCGCGGCTATCATTCTGTCGGCTTCCCTTCTGGAGCAATACCCTATTTCACTTAGAAACTTATTAATCCTGACTTCACTTTTCACACTTTATATAATTTAATTTAGCGCCACATTTCCTCAATCAGCTCGGTATAGAAATCCTTTAGCGTCATTCCCACGGCTTTTACTTGCTGCGAAATTAGGCTGGTTTCTGTCTGACCAGGCACCGTATTGATTTCTATAAAATAAAAATCGTCCGTATGGGTTTCTAAAAAGTAATCCATTCGCACAGCCCCCTTACAATTCAAAGTTTGGTATACTTTCTCGGCTATTTTCCTTACTTTTTCCACATCCCGCTCATCCATTCTTCCAGGAGTAATTTCTTCTGAAACCCCAGGTTGGTATTTGGCTTCAAAATCAAAAAATTCTTTGGAACTGATTATCTCCGTCGAAGGAAGAACGGTAATTTTGCCTTTGCTCTTATATATTCCAATGGAAAATTCTCTACCACTTACAAACTCCTCCACCATCACCTGATCATCTTCTTTAAAGGCCAGCTCCAATGCCAGGGTTAACTCTTCGGCACTCTTCGCTTTGCTCATCCCTATACTGCTTCCTCCGTTATTGGGCTTGACAAAAATCGGCAGACTCAACTCCTCCAAAAGCTCCTCAGCCAACCCATTCCTATTTTCAAACAGTTGCACAGATTTAGCCACATGCAAATCTGCAATACCTTCTATAATTTTCTTGGTATATGCCTTGTTCATGGTGATGGAAGAAGTGAGGGCATCACAAGTGGTATACGGAATACCTAGCATGTCAAAATACCCAACCAACTTACCATCTTCCCCGGGAGATCCGTGGATAATGTTAAACACCCCATCAAATTTGATCTTTTCCCCATCTAAGCTAATAGAGAAATCATTAAAGTCTACAGGTATTTTATCTCCATTTGCAGCCAAATGATAACAACTGTCTTGATAAACATGGACCGGAAACACCTGATAACGGTCCTCATCCAGGTGTTGCGCCACTACAGCAGCACTCTTTAAAGAGACTACTGACTCCCCAGTATAGCCTCCCATGACCAACGCAATCTTCTTTTTAATCATTAATCCCAATTTTGATGCGAGTTACAAGAATATTTTGTAAATAAAATCATAAATAACTAATTTGATAAACAATTCCACATGGAATTGCTATCTACAAAAAGATTATGAAAGTCCTTTTCTACCTGTGTGCTATTTTACCCCTTGTATTCTCATGCAATTGGTCTTCAGAGCAGCCGCTTCAAAGTAAGCAAATCCTGGAAGGCTACCACATTACCGCTATTGATTTTGATAAAGCAGGCAATGCATGGCTGGGAACGCTAGATCAGGGATTAATTAAATATGACGGAGAAAATAAAATTGTTTTCTCTGAAATAAAGGAAATGATTCGATCAATTAAAGTAGACAGCAAAAATCAGGTTTACATAGGTTCCAATGGTTTGGTCAGGTATGACGGGGAAAAATTCACCCACTTTTATTCGAACAATGGCCTAATGCCCGAAGGCCATGTAAACGCAATCGCTATCGATTCTCAGGACATGGTTTATTTTTCCGCTGGTAGCTTTCAGAATGGTGGTTTGGGAAAACTAAATAAGGATATCCTGACTTTTTATGACCCAGAAAACTCACCTTTGCCAGCACACTGGGTGAGTGGAGTAGTCGTCAACCAGCAGGATGAGGTCTGGGTCGCGTCCCAAACCAGTGTAAACGACACCTATTTAACCAAATTAAATACACAGGGTCAGTGGGAAGTTTTCTCTCCTGAACAAATAGGTTTTACACCCTATTCTATCACTAATCTTCAGGTAATCAGCAATGGAGAACTATTTGGCGGTATAGATTATTCCTTGTCTAGTAGTTCCGGCACTTCCAGACCCCAATTATTTACCTATAATGAAATCAAGGGTAAAGAAATTACAGCGAACAGGCCTTTTAACACCAATTTTATCCTGGCAGATGGCTCAGACCGCATTTGGTGTTCTGGAATGGGTGGTTATGGCGTTTATGAAAATGGGCAATGGTCATGGGATCAGGATTCTTTTCAAGAAATAGGTATTTTCACCCTCGCTGAAGCCCCTAATGGTGACATATGGCTGGGAACAGGGGATGGCGTCCGTGTGCTGTCTTTTCCTTAAGTTTTAGTGCGATTTACCCTATGTTTTGACTCCGCTCCACCACCGAGGGGACGAGCGTAAAGAAAAGTGCCACAAAGGCACTTTTTAGCGAGAAGCCTGATTGCGCAGCGGTCAGAAATAATTATCGGCAACTCTATTTGAAATTAAAAGAAAAAGTAATGGCCGATCCCTGTGATTATACGGCAATGTCCTGGCCGGTTCCTGACCGGAAGGAATAGGCATTAGGTCATACGTATCTCCGACGCAAATAAACCAGGTTTATAATCCTGATTTACTAAATATTAGGAATTAAGGATGCATACTTCATTTTTCTATTCCCTTAAGGTCATTAAAAATTAATTGACTTTAGAAATGGATTTTAACCTGCCGGTTCTGTAAATATGCAGGTTGAAATGGTAAATTCCGTTTATTCATTGCGAATCTCTACATTTCTAAACAGGTAAGGATTATCACTGACCCGCAGTTCCTTACCACTTTCGATCGTCACATTTTTAAGCACCACTTCTTCGGATCGCACATGGGGAAATTTTTCCACATAAGAATCGTCCGTCATCTCCTGATTGAAATTGGCGAAAATGGCCGGCCCCTGATAGTCCTCAGGATGGTTAGAATCGTCTATGTGCAGGTTTTCAATAACGATTCGCTCTGGCATATATGCCGTGTAGCCGAAATCATGTTGCCCGGAATTGGATCCCCCGATCAGGCTGGCACTGCTCTGTCTGCCACCTGCAGGAATAAATACACAATCTCTTACAATTAACTCTCCTTCCCAGGTGCTGCCATAATCAGAACGCAAATTGATTAGTGTTCTGCCATTAAGGGTGGAGTTTTCCACAAGGAAAGTACCAGTACCGATGGCATTAATTCCCATATGTCCCAGGGTAGAATGCCGGACCGTAGCATTGGCCACGCCCATATGGGCATCGAAGCGGGAAAAGGTAACATGATCAAGAATCAGGTTTTTGCAAAAATTGGAGCCCATGATACCCCAGTAGGTGGGGTCGTTGATATCGTTGGTCTGGCTACAGTGCTCAAAAGATACATTTATAGAGCGGCTCAGGGAGATGTCATAGCTTCCCATAGAAACCGGAACTCCTGCCGATCCAATCGTTCGATAGGTTTTGTGTCCGGTCAGGATACTGTTCCGAACCGTTACATTGGAACAGTCGCGGAAATTAAGGAAGCCTCCATAGGGCGCCCCATGCTCGCCTTCACCGTAAATATGGTGTTCAAGTCCCTCCACCAGGACATTGGAACGCCGGATGGCGATGCCACGGCTGTGATAGTTGTACCTGGATTCTGCCTGGTTCGCAATGGTGTTAAATATTCCTCCCGTGATTGTCAAAAGAGTCTCATCCATGGGCAGAGCGGTGATCTCCGTTATTTGGTCAAAGTCCCAGACGATAGGCGCATTTGGATCCACATTCCCGTCTTTGTCGACGATAAAGATGTCCGTCTGAGGCGAACCATCATTTTCATTGGGACCATAACGGATATACCGTCTCACGTTGTCATCCGTGACGGTGACCAGACAGGGCCCGGGAAAGGGAACGTCTAATTTTTGCTGGTCTCTTTTGAGGGAAGTCACACCTTCCAGGTCAAAAGAGCGAAGGTTGGAACTTACCATAAAGACATGCTTGGTACGGTCCTCCACTTCGGTATCGTCTATGATAAACTGAGCCATTCCGAAATCGGTGTCCGTCTGAATCATAGCAATCCGCCCCTTCCCACTGATGTAGTACCTGGCACTATTGTCGGCTTTCACCGAAAATCCCAACTGATTGGCCACAGCATGGGTCGCCGCAATTGCGTCGATATCGTCCGCCTTGCCATCTCCTTTGGCCCCAAAATCACTATAATGAAGTTGCCCCTGATTTTTAAAGGTGTTAAGATCTTCAGAAGAAACGTTTACAAGTAATTCACCCTGTTCATTTATGCGAACCTGCGTTTGGCCCTGCTCGTAGCTAATGTGTACGATTTCCTGGGCAAAAGCGGAAAGCCTACCAAGGAAGAGAATAAAAAAGAAAAGGATGAGTTGATTTTTCATGGTAATTGGGTATTTTATTGCAGTCAATCTATCATAAAACGGATGAATAAGTCCTTAGGAAAGCTTATCCGAAACATCTTTGTAAACTAGGGATTTTCATACATAAAGCCAATAAAATTTCGATTAACGGGCTTAAATCGAAACAGGGTGCATATTTTGGCACCTGAAATGAAAAGATATAAAAAATAATTGAGGCTCACCAACAATAAATAGAAATCCTGAATTGTGAAATTGCGAGGCAATAGTAATTCAAACAATAGGTAAACTTTCAGTGTGCCACTATTTTACAATTTTCGTTGAGCGTTCCCTATTTGGGTTTTTAAAAGGAATAATTCATAAAAAGTTCTGTCTGGTTCTTGTGATTGTCATTGTCCTAGCCGGTTCCTGAGCGGAGCCGGAGTAGGCGTTACGTACTCGTTACCCTATAAAAAATTACCGCTTAAGTTTAAGTAATACAATTTTGATGGTAACTTTGACCTTAATAAATCCCTAATATAAGATTGTAATACCTGCCCATTTACCTTCCATGAAACATATTTTATTGACTGCATTATTACCCTTCCTTTTAATCACTAATGCTTGGGCCATTTCGGGTGATACTTTGCAAATTACCAGCCATGATGCCATCACGGTAGTAACCGATCCTTCCAAAGGGGCCAACACCTATACAGAATGGGCGGTATTCCCTAGCAAGGAGGAGGCTGTCAGAAAAATAGTCATGAAAATCAAGTTTGCCTGCCCGGATAATATGCGTTGTGCCGACTGGGATTACCTAGACCATGTCACTCTCAAAAGAACGGAAGGAGTGAATGGAGAAGTGAAGGACTTCGAAATTGGAAGAATGCTTACTCCCTATGGAGGTGCATTTGGTAAAGATTGGGAATTTGATTGGCAAGTAGATGTTACTGATTTCTCATTGCTTTTAAGGGACAGTGTTGAATTGGAATACAAGCATACCGGCTATGAGCCTAACAATGACCGTGGCTGGAAAGTCACTGTAGCCTTTGACATTATCAAAGGTCAACCCGCCATGGAGCCAGTTTCCATAACCAAAATTTACAATGGTTCATTTGCCTATGGTGACAAAGAAAACCCTATTGAAGAGGCATTGGTACCTGTGCGCTTTGCTCCTGAACAAGAGGCCGCTTTAGGCAGATTAAGGATTATACAAACCGGACATGGAATGGACCGGCCGGATGGTTGTGGAGAATTTTGCAATAAATTCAGAGATTTCCTGCTGGATGAAAAATTGGTTGCCAGTCGACAAATATGGAAACAGTGCGGAGAAAATCCACTCTATCCTCAAGCTGGAACCTGGATTTTCGACCGGGCAAACTGGTGTCCGGGAGACCTGATCCAGCCGGATTTGTATGATTTTGCTTTGACCAAATCAGTGCACACAGTTCAGTTGAAAATGGAGAATTACAGCTCGCCTAAACCCAGTGCCAATGAACTGATCGCCGCTTATCTCATTCAGTACAAACCCTACCAAAAGAAGCATGATGTTGCCATTGAGGACATCATTATCCCCTCTGACAAAGCCATTCATAGCAGAATTAACCCAGCAACTTTTGCTCCCACCATCGTCATTAAAAACAATGGGGCAGTCCCTTTAACCAGCCTGGCTATTAATCATGGAACCACAGGGCAAAAACCAAATAAATTTAGCTGGAATGGTTCGCTTCAACCGGGAGAAATAGACACCATCAGTATACCGGGGCTAATTCCTCAGGAGGGCATGCTCGCTTATCATTTTGAATTGGACCGACCCAATGGTAATAAGGACGCTTTCAAGAAGGACAATCAAATGTCCTCCAATTATTCACGCACCGCTATCCATGGATCTGAATTGATTTTCCATTTAGAAACAAACCGGGCATCGGAGGACAATGGCTATCAAGTCATCGATGCATATGATAATGTGGTTTACGAAAGAACCGTTGGAACGCTGGTCGCAGACACCACCTATAAAGACACCCTTAAATTAAGTAATGGCGCCTACCAGTTGCATTTGTTGGATGAGGGTGGCGATGGTCTGGAATTTTGGTATAAAACAAAAGCAGGGCGAGGAAAATCCATTTTGCTTAATCATGAAGGAAAAATTGTCAAAAGTTTTGATTCAGACTTCGGAAGCAGCATCACTTATAACTTTACCGTAGGGGACAATCCTGACCCAATTAAAGAAAATGAAATATCCCTAGGTGTCTTCCCTACAAGAACAAAAGATTTCACCTACTTTGATTTCCTGTCAAACAATCCGGAAGAAGTGGTCATCAAATTGGTGAAAGATCCTGGAGGGGAGGTCGTGGAAGAGCATCATTACAGTAATTTCAAAGAAGGCAGGCTTACCTTTGACCTGAGCAGGTACCCTAAAAGCAGGTATTTTTTTAGGGTATTTGTAAAGGATAAGGTAGTGTACAACAAAAGGGTTAGAGTGAAGGAATGATTTGCGGATTGATCCGGATGGAGCAGTGCTTTATTGCTTGATATCTTATTGGCTTCGGCTCCGCTCAGCCGCCGGGAGCATACTAGCCGCCGGGGTAATGATCAGCCACCAGAGAGATGACTAGCCTCCGAGCCATTAAAAAAGGCCATCTTTACACAAAGATGGCCTTTCTATTTACTTATGAAAAATCTTTTTTATACCCTTTCCAACTTAACCGGATAGGTTTTTTGAGAAGCCCATTGGGGGACGTATATGTTCTCGTCTCTGTCTACACAGACATCATGCGGATGCATGAATCCCTGGAAGCTCATGTCTTTTCGTTGTTCCTGAAGTTCTCCATTTACGTATTCAGGTGCAGTACCACCTGGAGTGGAGACTACTTGGTCATTTTTGTCCAATACGGTGATGTATCCAGAATTTGGATAAGCCTGGGTTGTACTTCTGTAGACAGCTGCATATACATTGTCTCCTCTTAATACTGGGCGACATACAAAAGAGCCAGGTGTAGGTATGGTCTTGATGTATTTTCCATCTAAGGTAAAGCGCTTGTACTGCATATTGCCCCTATCTGTAATTAATAAAGTAGGGTTATTCTTGTCTCTGGTATCTACCAAAATACCATGGCAGCAGTTAAAGGTTTCATTGGTTTCGCCCTTACCACCAAACTGACGAATCAATTCTCCTTTGGCGTTGTATTGGGTTACGTAGTTCATTCCATATCCATCTACTATATAGATATCTCCATTGGCTGGATTAATAGCGGTTTCTGTTGGAACAAATTGTTTGGGATAAGCATAATTACCGGTTTCTCTTGGGTAATCTAGCACCATAATTTCCCTGCCTTTTAGGTCTGTTTTAATTACCTGACTTCGAGTATTGTCTGCGATATATAAAAACTCTTCTCCACCTTCATCATGGATAGTAAGTCCATGCGCTCCAGGGTAGGTAGTACCCCAAGTTTCTAATAATTTTCCTGATTTGTCATATATGATGACATTGTTCTTGGTTTCATTGGTCAAAAGGATCAGTCTTCCTTTTGCATCTTCTACCATTTCATGGCAATCATTTACAGGATTTTTAACTGGATCTAAACTGCCCCATCCTTCTATGACCTTGTAACGGTGCGAGCCATGTCCTAGTAAGTTATCATTTTCCATTGCATAAGTTTTATTTACAATAATATTAGGTATCACAGCACCAGCAAGTACTGTTAGGCCCGACTTCTTAAGGAATTCTCTTCTTGGGTTTAGGTTTTCTTTCATGGGTGTAATTTAAGCGAATAAATCCATTTCTGCCTCCCCATGTCCATCAGGAGTAGTATAAAAAGGACGTTTTTCTATTTCAAAATTTGTTTCAGGGTCCATGCCGAGGGCATGATATATGGTTTGATGTATACCTGCTATTTTAATAGGGTTTTCTATACTTTTACAAGGCCTTTCATCAGCAGTTTTGCCGTAAACATGGCCTTTTTTGATGCCTCCACCAAACATCAGCATAGAACAGCCATCTGTAAAATGCCTGTGCATACCATAGTTCTTCAAATCCTGGATAATGTCTGGTACTTCTACCTGGTCCTTTACTGTCGCACCGGGCCTTCCTTCAGTAAGCATGTCTCGGCTAAACTCACTGGCCAAAACCACAATCGTTCTGTCAAGCCTACCACTTTCATCAAGGTCTTTAATAAGTTGAGCGATAGGAGCATCAATTTGCTTTTTCATGTCCGTGAGCCTTGTGTGCCCATTTTCATGCGTATCCCAACCCTTGAAAGGTTCATATTCGGAAGTTACACTTATAAACCGAGCCCCCTGATCTACTAGTCTTTTTGCCATAAGACAACCTAAGCCAAATTTGCCTGTATTGTATACATCGTATTTTTCTTTGGGTTCCAGGCTTAGGTCAAAAGCTTTCGCTTCTGGAGAATTCAATAACATATACGCCTGCTCCATGGACCGTTTCAAAGATTCTTTCTGGTAATCACTACCAAATTCTCCCATGGCACTTTCCTTTATCAGATTTTCATAGAGCTGATTTCTGGCTTCAAATCGCTTGTTAGACATTCCTACCGGAGGCCGAACACTGTCCAATCCAGAAGTAGGATCGGGTATTAAAAACGGACCGTACTCACTTCCTAAAAACCCTGCACTGTGGAAAGCTTTCAATTCCTCCCCTTCACCAACGGTGAAACGCTGTCCAATATTAATAAATGCGGGAATTACAGGATTTACCGAACCTAACTCTTTGGCCATCCATGAACCCATATGCGGCACTGCCACAGACTGAGGAGGTTCATAGCAGGTATGCCAATTGTACTGGTGACGGGTATGCAGAATATGACCCAAGTCAGCTGCCACATAGGAGCGGATCAAGCTTCCTCTGTCCATGACCTGACCAATTTTCTCCAATCCTTCAGAAAAATTTATACCATCTAATACAGTAGGCACAGCCTTAAAAGTACTTAAGACCTCTTTGGACTCCATGCCCTTTCTAAATGGTGTGTACTTCTTGGGATCAAAGGTTTCGGTATGGGCCATACCTCCTGCCATGTACAGTAAAATAACGGTATCGGCCTTACTTGTAATTTGATCCTTGGGTGAGCAAGAATTTAACAATGCTGATAATGGAGCTCCTGCAGCCATGGCCGCAATAGATGCAGCACTTGTCTTCTTTAGAAAATCTCTTCTTCTCCAATTATAATTCATAGCTTTTGCATTTGATCAGTAAATTAATTGAAATTCAGGAAGTAACAAAACGGCCCAAAACAAATCTTGGATAGCATCTGCTTCGGGGGCTTCTCCAAGTACCCCCATGGCGATATTGAACTCGCTCTGTTGAGGCTCTCTGCCCAACAATTGTCGGTATACTTCATGGACTATAATATCCCCCGCTTCATATTTCTCTTTCCACTTGAGGGCTCCTGTTTTTAGGGTATTGTTTAGCTGTTCCCCATTTGTTAATTCTAAGGCCTGCAATAAGCTGGCCTGACTGTCTCTACTCGTCATTACTACTTCACGATTGGTACGACCCAATGCTTTTAGCAGTCCATTATTGGCCACCAATGCTGCACGGACAAATCCAATATCTGATTCCTCAGAAACAGTCAATTGATTGGGGTCGTATTTCATTTCCTCTTCAGTGAAAATTGGGTGAATCTTTTGACTTACACCATCAGAAAACTGTTCGGCCGTCATTCTACGGATCACAGCCCCTTCAAAAACAAAATTATCATCCGCCAAAAACAGAGGGTTTTCTACACCAACTGCCGGCTGTTGATAGGCCTTGGAAATAGCGATTTTATAAATTAATTCTTTGAGGTCATAACCATCCTCTTCGAAATCTGTTGCCAACCAATCCAATAAATCCTGGCTCCATGGAATATTGTCCATTTCATCTGCAGGTTCCACCAGTCCTCTGCCCATTAATTGCTTCCACATTCTATTGACTACGGTGCGGTAAAGTCTACCATTAGCAGGTTGCACCAGGTAATTGGCAAGCTGCTCTAACTTCTCCGCCCTGTTGGCAGTACTGTCGATTTCACCCAATTCTTCCCATAAGATCTTTGTTCCTGCCGTTTCACCAGTAGGAATATCACAACGACTAACCACCAATGTGGAATCTGAAAATATATTGGCAAACGCATAGGCCTCTTTAAGTTTCCAGTCACTTACAAAACTATCGTGGCAAGAAGCACATTTCAAGTTTAGACCTAATATCACCTGCCCTACATTTTGGGCGGCCTGCATTTCCGTAACCTGACTTGCATTTACATCACCCCTCCAGCGAATCCCCTCTATGAAGCCTTTGGATTTTTCATCAGGATTCAATAACTGCTTGACAAACTGATCATACGGCTTATTGTCTCGCAAGGAAGTGTAAAGCCAATCGGTAATGGCATACCTCCCTTTGGTAATGTAACCAGTACCGGTATAATCATTCCTCAAAGCATCATTCCAGAAAGTCATCCAGTGTGTGGCATAATCATCGTCCCTGTCCAGGAGTTCCCTTGCCCAAATGGCCCTTTTATCAGGTCTGCTGTCTTTGATAAAGGCATTGTATTCTTCAGTGGATGGTTGAAGCCCTATTAAATCAAGGTATATCCTCCTCAAATAAACCTTGTCTTCGACAGGTTCCTTCCATTCTACACCTTGCTCCTCAAAATAGGCATCCACCCAAATATCTATAGGCTGGCTCAAACCACCTTTTGAGGCTGGTAAATCAGGCCTTCTAGGTGCCAGTTCAGCCACCCTGTAAACGCTTACATTCTCAGCAGCATCTGGCCAAGGAGCGCCTTTATCTACCCAAAAGGAGATCAAGGCAATCTCCTCATTGGATAGCACTTTTCCTTTTGAAGGCATGGATTCTTTGTGGTCCTTCGGTAGTTTTATTCTACGAACCAAATCACTCTGCCCTGAATTTCCCGGAACAATTACAGGACCTGACTCTCCACCCGCAAAGGCAAACTCTTTTGTATCAAGACGCAATTCCCCTTTTATCTTGGCATCACTATGGCATTTATAACAATTATGAGCAAAAACTGCCCTTACCTTACCTACCAATTCAACCTGCTTTTGCTCACTCAGATCTCCTGCAGTCTCAAAAGCCACTAGATCTATGTCAAGGTCCTCGGGAGAAAATTCTGGTTCATACCAAGGCAAGGTCTCTGTCAAATATTCCTCACCATGCGTAAGTGAAGCCCCGAAATGTCCTGCTACTGAAACCGAAACCGCTGTAAAAAATAGCAGCGTTCTAAAAACTTTTATCGACTGGCTAGTTTTAACATTTTGGGTTTTCCTCATTAAAAAGATCAATAATAAACCCAATACGGCTGTTCCAATCCCTGTCCATTGGTGAATATCCAGCATGTTACCGCCATACTCTTCAATATTGGCTAAAAGCAAACCCAAGACAACTGCTACAACTGCTCCTACTCCACCTGCCAAAACCAATACGGATATGCCAGGTCTTAGCTTGTGGTTAAAATCCCTTAGCGTAAACAACTCCAGCAAAGCGGCAAATAACAAAAGGCTTACTGGAAAATGAACTGCAAGCGGGTGTAAACGGCCAATAAACTTCCATAACCAAAAAGAAGTTTCTACCTCCTCTACCTGAAACAAAAGGACAGTTCCTATTGCGCTCACTTCCGTCGATATGACTAAAACCAGGAAAAAGAATAATCCCCAGAACGATAACAGGTTAACTTTATTCATCATTTTTATTAATTTCAATTTTCTATGTCACTCACTATTACAATTGTTTATTAATTAATCAAAAGGAAAAACAGCTCCAAACTGAAAAAAAATAATTGATCTAAAAGCAATCATTTTTGTTATTGAAACAACTGTGAAACCAAAATTACACTTAACTAAACACAAGAATAGCTTAATACAATACTATTAAAATTTTGCTTCAAAACCACCCTGCACTATCCTGCTTAGTAAAGAAAAGTTACCCATTGATTTATTTAGCCACAAGCTTTTTTCCACCAATCCCGAAGATCCTTACAAGTTTGGTCTTTGAAAGTAATACTTTAATTCCTTACATTTAATGCGTTTGTTAGATTAACTACCCAAAATGAAAAGCCGCTATCTCATTTTCTTATTACCTCTTTTACTTGTCATTACCTTTTGGTTATGGCCTAGTACAGAACAGATAAGTTATAACCGCCAAATCCGGCCCATAATCAATAATAAATGCATCTCTTGCCACGGAGGTGTCAAGCAATCCGGTGGCTTTTCTTTGCTTTTTGAAGAAGAGGCAAAAATGAATACCGAATCAGGGATCCCTGCGATTATCCCTGGCGATGCTGATGGTTCAGAGATGCTAAAAAGGATCCTCCACAATGATCCTGAAATGAGAATGCCTTTAGGCAAATCACCACTTTCTCCTGAGGAAATTGAGTTGATCAAGGAATGGATCAATCAGGGAGCAAATTGGGAAAAACATTGGGCCTATATAGCTCCCGAAAAAGACATTGAAATACCGGAAATAAGTCTGGACATGCCTGTTCAAAATGAAATTGATCATTTCATTTACAAGCAATTGGAAGTCATGGAACTGACACCTAATAAAGAAGCACCAAAAGAAGTTTTACTTAGGAGGCTTTCTCTCGACATTACCGGCCTTCCACCTACCTTGGAGGAATATGATGATTTCTCAAGTGATTCATCTCCCATGGCTTATGAGAAAACCGTAGACAAATTACTTGCTTCCCCTCGTTTTGGTGAAAAATGGGCTGCCTTCTGGATGGATCTTGCACGCTACTCAGATTCCAAAGGTTATGAAAAAGACCTGCACAGGGAAATCTGGAAATACAGGGATTGGCTTATAAATGCTTTTAATGAGGACATGCCTTTCGATGATTTTACGATTGCACAATTGGCTGGTGACCTCTTACCTTCCCCTACTGAATCAGATCTACTGGCCACTGCTTTCCATCGAAACACCATGGCCAATGATGAAGGAGGGACCAATGATGAGGAATTCAGGGTAGCTGCCGTCATGGAAAGAGTTGGTACTACCTTCGAAGTCTGGCAAGGTACGACGATGGCCTGTGTACAATGCCATAGCCATCCTTATGACCCCATCCGGCATGAGGAGTTTTACCAGACGCAGGCTTTCTTCAACAACACGCAAGACAAGGACCTTTACAATGAACAACCGAAATTATTCACCTACCAACCCGCAGACAAAAAGAAGGTAAAGAATTTGCTTGCTTGGGTCAATGAAAACCTTAGCCCCTCAGAAAAACTCCCTGAAATTACAGATGATTTCTTATATGAACAAAAAGAGGATTTACTCTATTCTTTAGGGTATAGAAAGGTGGAAGCGGAAGAATTTCAGGACAAAAGCAGGTTTATAGAATTAGTGGCCCATGACCAGGAATCTATCTGGCAGGTGCAGGACAGTTCATGGATCATGTTTGAAAATGTGGACTTAGATCAAGTCAATGCCATTTCCTTAGGTTATGCTTCCGTCTATGGTGCCAAAGTGGAAATAAGACTGGACTCCATGTTGGGCAGAATCATTGGTGAAGGGACTTTTGGAATTACAGACAAAAGCTTTCCTGGAAACCGCCCTAAAGATTGGACCACTTTGAAAATACCCATTGATAAAGTTTCGGGGAAAAGAAACATTTACTATTACTTTAAAAAAGACAAATCATTTGCACAGGACTTGTTACGTGTAGACTGGATTTTTTACCATGAAAAATCCCCTTTAAAGGACCAGTATCCATCAAGCCTACAGGCCAAATTAGTAGAATTATCCAATGCCAAGCCCATTCAAACACCCATTTTAAAGGATTTACCAAAGAAAGCTTCTCGAAAGACCTACGTATTCGAACGAGGTGATTGGAGATCGCATGGAGATGAAGTAAAAGCAGGTATTCCTGAAATCATGGGTACAATCAGTAACCAAGAACCCAACAGGCTGGATTTCGCTAAATGGCTAGTTAGTGGTGAAAATACCTTGACTTCCCGTGTCATTGTAAACCGCATTTGGGAACAATTATTTGGTTTCGGAATCGTCGAAAGTATGGAGGACTTTGGCAGTCAGGGCATCCCTGCCAGTCACCCCGAGTTACTAGACTGGTTGGCCGTATCCTTTCAGGATGACATGAACTGGTCTATGAAAACTTTGATTAAAAAGATCCTCATGTCGCAGAGCTACAGACAAAATTCCAGCACTGATGCACAAAAAATAAAAAAAGATCCTTACAACAAATACCTGTCGAGGGGCTCAAGAACAAGATTACCTGCAGAAACCATAAGAGATCAAGCCCTAGCAATAAGCGGATTGTTGAATAAAAAACAATTGGGCCCAAGCGTCATGCCTTACCAACCTGAAAATATCATTAGTTTTAACGGTAAATTTTGGTTTCCCAGCGAAGGAGAAGAACAATACAGGCGAGCCGTTTACACCTACTGGAAAAGGACACATCCTTACCCTTCCTTTGTGACTTTTGACAGTCCCTCCAGGGAAATTTGTACTTCGAGACGAATAAGAACCAACACACCACTACAATCCCTCGTATTGTTAAATGATCCCGTATACATAGAAGCCGCAGATGCTTGGGCCCAGCGAATATTGAAAGAAAGTGGAGAAGACATTGAGAAAGGGATTGAAAAAAACCTTCAGTTGGTCACTGCCCTAAAGCCTGCCCCTGAAAAAGTAGCGGTATTGTTCCAATTATACGAGGAGTCACTTGCCTACTATAAAGGAGAAGGAAAGGATTTGGATGAAAATGCCAAATTAGCGGCCATGCGAATTGTTAGCAATGCCATGTTGAACTTAGATGAATTTGTAACCAGAAGATAGGATGAATATTTGGGAAGAAGCACTGATCCGAGAAGCACAGTACAATAGTAGGCGCCATTTTTTAAAAAAATGCACCTCTGGACTTGGGGCATTGGCCATGGGTTCGCTTATCGGCTGTGGAACGAAATCAAGCCCTGAAGCGGCAACCTCATTGCTCCATAAAAAAGCTTCACATTTTGCCCCAAAGGCGAAAAGTGTTATTTTCTTGCACATGGCTGGTGGCCCTTCTCACTTGGAGTTGTTTGATTTCAAACCAACACTTCAGGAATTAAACGGCAAAGACACCCCACAGTCATTGATGGAGGGAAAAGAATTTGCCTTTTTGAAAGGAACACCCAAACTATTGGGCCCTCAGGCAAGTTTTGAAAAGCATGGACAATCAGGCGCATATGTTTCCGATTACATGCCTGAATTTGCAAAAATGGTAGATGAGGTAAGCTTTCTAAAAGCCATGCATACTAATGAATTCAATCATGCTCCTGCTCAACTGTTCATGCATACTGGAAGCCCCAGGTTGGGCAAGCCAAGCATAGGCGCCTGGTCAACTTATGGGTTGGGTTCTGAGAATGAAGACCTACCGGGATATGTGGTACTCACCTCAGGTGGAGGCGCCATAAGCGCAGGTAAAAGTGCTTGGGGAAGTGGCTTTTTACCTACCATCTACCAAGGCGTACAGTGCCGATCAGAAGGTGATCCGGTTTTGTTTTTGTCCAATCCAAACGCCATTGACAGCCATCTAAGGAAAAAATCCATTGATGCCATCAACGAGATCAATAAGATGGAGTATGAAGAAGCAAACGACCCTGAAATACTTACCCGTATCTCCCAATATGAGTTGGCCTTCAGGATGCAAACATCCGTACCGGAGACCATGAATATCAACGACGAACCTGAATACATCCACCAGATGTATGGTACCAATCCGGGAAAAGCCTCTTTTGCTAACAATTGTCTTTTGGCAAGGCGACTGGTAGAAAAAGGAGTACGTTTCGTTCAATTATTTGACAATCGCTGGGACACTCACGGTGTGGGTGCAGGCAATGGGGTAGGTGCAGGAATGCGCAGGTCCTGTAAAAACATCGATCAGCCAATTGCTGCCTTGCTCAGAGACCTCAAGCAAAGAGGGCTTTTGGATGACACCCTTGTAGTATGGGGAGGAGAATTTGGAAGGACTCCAATGATGGAATCCAGAACTGGCGAAGGCTTTGATGGAAGAGACCACCACCTTGAAGCATTCACCATGTGGATGGCTGGTGCTGGAGTTAAGAAAGGCCACATCCATGGTACCACAGATGAAATTGGATACTACGGTATAGAAGGCCGTACGCATGTGCATGATTTACAAGCCACAATCCTAGAAAGGTTGGGCTTTGATCATGAAAGGTTGACCTATGAATTTCAGGGAAGAAATTTCAGGCTTACAGATGTTCATGGAAAGGTCATCAATGAAGTACTTACTTAATAATTGATGCCATTTCCTATTTGAGACCAGTCAAAACTAAAAACCAGTTTTCAATTTATTTTGACGGATGAATTCTTCCAATTTGTGTACACCATAAAGAAAGGTCTCTATTTGAATTGATAATGGCCCTTCATCCCCAAATTGTCATTCTTTGGACCAATCTGAAAAAAAACCATAAAAATAAACGAGTCGAAAAGGCTTTAATAAAACCTATACACCAAGGCACCCCTCAAAAAAGCGACCTTTTAATAGAAATCAATTCATAAAAATCATGTCCTAACAAAACCAAAAAACTAAATTTACGAAAGAAAATGAAGCCCTTAAAAGTTTGTTGATTTTAAATGGCTTTAAAAAAGTTGTAGCTTCCCCAATTTGATTTTTGTCCAAAATCAGCTAGCTTTTATTATTGTCCTTATCGAAGAAGTGGCCAAGATAAATACTGGTTTAGCAGAAATCTTCTGAATAAGTTTATTGACCCAAATCATCCATTTTTTCGCCATTAACCTACACCTTTCAAGCTAAATGGCTTACAACAAAGTTTTATGGAGATAAGAAAACCCAAAGTTTTATTGATAAAACTTTGGGTACTGAGTACAGGAAAAAATCTTAATGGAACAGAAAAATAAAAGATTTTAATATTATGTTAAAGAAAACAGCTGAATATGCAATTTACTCACATCAAAAAGTCAATCATAAATACGGCGAGCAAGATTACGATTATCACCTAAAAATGGTTTACGAAGTGGCTGAAAAATTCAGCTATCTCATAGCTGAGTCCGAGCGAGAAAATGTTTATTGTGGTTGTTGGGTGCATGATATTATTGAAGATGCAAGAGAGACTTACAATGACGTTTTACAAAACACCAATGAAACGATTGCAGATTTGGCTTTTGCACTAACCAATGAAAAAGGGAAAAGCAGGAAGGAAAGGGCAAATGACAAGTATTATCAAGAAATGCACGAAATTCCGAATGCTATCTTTATAAAGTTTTGCGATAGAATTGCCAATATTACCCATTCCAAAAGCCAAGGGTCAAATATGTACGAAAAGTACAAAAAAGAAAATGATAACTTTATTCAAAAAACCTATCGCCCAGAATTATTGGATATGATCAAGTATATTGATGAATTACTTGAAAAAGATTAGTTTTTGATTAATTCACCGCCCTCGACGGTTATGCGAGGCCGTAGCCATAGGGTAATGAGCACGTAATGCCTACTCCTTCGTCTCCGCTCAGGAACCGGCGAATAGGTTACCAAATCAACTCGGAAACGCGGCGAAATATCCCGCGTTTTACTCGGACCCACCATCTCCATCCCCCGACGGTTGAGCGGAATCGAAATCCGAGGTAATGAATCCAATATGACTTGTCTCATTCATACACTTCGCTAATTCATGAAGTTTTTCTGACCTGTTAATTATTAAAGACTTTTTCTTTTTCCTGTTCCAACCTTGAACTTGTTTTTCTCTATAAAACGCTTCGTCTATCCTGTCAAACTCTTCAATATGGACCAGTTTTACGGGCAACTTTTTTTTAGTGTATTTTGCACCCTCTCCGCTTTGATGCTGCCGTATCCGCAATTTCAGATCCTGGTACTTCCAGTATAGTAGCTACCATCAGAACATTCAAGTATATACATGTACCCTTGCTTATACATGAAATTTAAAGAATTTGTGACCTAAAGGTTACAAACGAAGGAATATTTGAGTTTAATACCCTGCCGCCTGACCATCTTTCCTGGATTCAGAGGCGCCATAATAAACGCCATTTTTAAACATTATGGCTTGATAACCCCCAAAGATCCCCTTACTCATCCTCATGGTATGTCCTTTGTCTATTAAATCCCGTATCGATTCATAATCAAATCCAGATTCCAAATAGGTACCGCCACCTTTAAGGTTTTCGTCCCGATGGTAAATTCGGGGGGCATCACCTGCTTCCTGTAGGTTCATGTTAAAATCGATAATATTCATAATGACCTGAACATGACCTTGGGTTTGCATGTCTCCTCCCATCAGCCCAAAACTCATAAAGGGTTTGTTGTCCTTGGTTACAAAAGCTGGAATAATGGTATGGAAAGGTCGCTTACCCGGAGCATAATTGTTAATATGGCCTTCTTCTAAAATAAATCCAGCCCCTCTGTTTTGAAGCACAAAGCCTAAACCCTCCGGCACTACTCTTGAACCAAATAAAGCCGAATTACTTTGAATCAAAGAGATCATATTTCCATCACCGTCTGCGACAGTCAGGTAAATGGTATGGTCGCCCGATGTCAATCCTTCCTCAAATTCCCCCGCCATCTCGGGATCAATCAATTTTCTTCGTTCCGTTGCATATTCCTCTGATAGTAAACTTGCCAAAGGAATGTTACCAAAATTCGGATCTCCGTAAAACTTTGTCATATCGGCATAGGCAAGCTTTTTAGCTTCTAAAAATGTATGAATATGTGCAGCGCTTCCATAGCCCATGCTAGTCAAATCGAAACCTTTAAGAATATTTAGCATTTGAAGTGCCGCTATACCCTGACCATTGGGTGGCAGTTCCCAAACCTCATATCCCCTATAGTTGATCGACACTGGGTCAACCCATTGTGGCTCATTGTTTGCCAAATCCTCTATGGTGAGATAGCCTCCCTCAGCTTTAACATGACCCGCTATGGTAGCTGCTACTTTCCCTCTATAGAAACCGTCCCTTCCCTGATTAGCAATAATTTCCAAGGTATTTGCCAAATAAGGGTTTTTAAATATTTCTCCTATCCGCGGTAATCTGCCGGCACTTGTAAAATAAGTTGCCTCAAAAGTTGGGTTACTGTCCTCCAAATTAACAGTGGAAAAATTGTCTGATACTTCGGAAGAAACAGGGACCCCTTCTCTTGCATAATTGATGGCGGGCTGAAGTAATTTTTTAAATTCCAGGTTGCCAAATTTTTTGTGCAGCGCAAACCACCCGCCAACAGCACCTGGCGTTGTCACAGAAAGAGGGCCTGACTTGTAAGTTTTTCCTGCATTAATCTCGGCCTTGAATTTTTCCAGAGACAAGTCAGCAGGTGATTTCCCACTGGCATTGAGCCCATGTAACTGTTGAGTCTTTTCCTCCCAGACAATGGCAAACAAATCTCCGCCAATACCATTATTTCCAGGATCTGCAAAACCCAAGAAAGCATTGGCTGCAATGGCAGCATCCACAGCACTACCTCCGCTCTTAAGTATTTCTATGGCAATTTGGGTTGCGATAGGATGATTGGTGGCGGCCATTCCATGTTGGGCCAATACTTCAGATCGCGTAGCAAAAGACTTGCCTGAAAGCCTGTCCTGCCCTTTTAGCGGATTGAAAGATATCAAGAGTACAAGTAGAGGAAATATTGCTTTCATAATGATATGGTTTTATTTGGTCAGCGGTAATTAAATGCACAATCAAGGATAGTATTCATTAGTGAACTAAAAACGGTACCCCGAAAAGGCTACTATTTCATCCTAAAATAAGTCTTAAAATTTATTATAACCTTTTTAAGCTATGTAAAATAACGAATTCATCATAGTAAAGCCCTATTTTTATAATTCTAAATTAATTAAATCCATTGCAAATTTCCCGTTTTACGGAACCTATTGCGACCAAACTACGGTTCATCATGAATGACTTTTATCAGGACAATAAACAGTTTGAAGGACAAGACCAGTAACCACTGGTTGGTATTGGGGATTTTGCTGGTGTCATTTAATCTAAGGCCATCCATTACAGCAGTAGGACCCCTAATCCCATTCATCAGGGATGAAATGTCGCTCTCCAACGGCATGGCGGGATTTCTTACTACCCTTCCCTTGCTTAGTTTCGCCGTTTTCTCCCTTTTCTCAGCGGCTATCGGAGACTATTTTGGCAAGGCCAAAGCCATATTTCTAGGTTTACTTGTCTTGGGTATTGGCTCTATGTTGAGGGTATCTGGAGGTCCCTATGTTCTTTTTATTGGCACTGCACTTACTGGCATCGGAATAGTCATCTGCAACGTCTTGCTTATTCCTTTGGTAAAGGCCCGAATGCCTTCCAAAACAGGGGCAGTTACGGGAATGTATAGTACAGGAATGTCATTAATGGCTGCCATTGCAACGGCATTTAGTGTACCCCTGGCCATTGACCTTGGCTGGGGATGGAGAGGTTCACTACTTTTTTGGACTTCTTTGCTTTTTGCAGCACTTATCGCATGGTGGCCACAGCTAAAACTTAGCCCTAAACCGAAGGTAAAACCTGAAAAAACCGGAAAGTCAGTTTGGCGTTCCAGACTGGCCTGGCAAGTGACCATGTTTATGGGCATCCAATCTTTTTTATTTTTCACCTTGGTCACCTGGCTTCCTGACATGATGATCGAAAGGGGATTGTCTCCCGTTGAAGCTGGATTAACAGCATCCTTGATGCAGGTGGTAGGATTGACAGGCACCTTCGTTGCACCATTTATTGCTGTCAAATACCAAAAACAATCCATTTTTAATATGTCTATCGGCATCCTCTATATTATAGGGTTTACCAGTTTATTTATCCCTGTCTTGTGGTTAAATATATTTAGCATTGGACTTGTAGGCCTTGGAATGGGAGCAAGTATAAGCCTTGCTTATACCCTTATCACCCTTCGGACCAAGGGGGACAATTATACCTCAGCCTTGTCTGGGATGGCGCAATCTGCTGGCTATTTTCTGGCTGCTTTTGGCCCCATGTTATTTGGCATCGCCTTCGATATTTGGCAGGATTGGGACCTATTGATTTACCTCATGATTTTGGCTTCCTGTATGTTTACCTATTTCGGGTATTTTGCGGGTAAAAACAAAACAGTTTAGTCCACATACTTTGTGAATTGGATTAATCCAACAGGACTTAAAATAATGGAAGTCACCTAATTTAACTCCTTACCCCTATCCTTTACCCTTCAAAGAGAACAAGAGTAACCAGGAGGTTCTAAAAAGATCTTATTAGTTTGTGAATTGCTTATTGTATATTTTTGATGAAATGATATAAATTGGTTTTGTTTTCCTATTTTTGCAGATTGTAACCAAAGACAAATAGCATGCAGGAATTTTTTGAATCTATTGGCATCAGTGCCCCAGTATTTGATTACCTGGTGATGCCACTTTTAATCTTTTTAGCCAGGGTAGTAGATGTTTCTATAAATACCCTGAGGATTATGTTTGTCTTAAATGGCAAAAAAACCATCGCTCCTATACTCGGGTTTTTTGAAGCACTTATCTGGTTATTGGCCATAGGACAGATTTTCCAAAACATCAGCAATCCCATGTCTTATATCGCATATGCTGGTGGGTTTGCCATGGGCAATTATGTAGGCATGGTAATAGAGGAGCAACTTGCCTTGGGTAGAGTACTTGTAAGGGTAATTACCCCTGAGCCTTTGCCTGAGCTAGTAGAATACATGAAAGAAAAGGGCTATCGCTTTACTTCTGTAGGTGCAGAAGGGCGTTACGGGAAGGTGATTTTAATGTTTACGGTCATTAAGAGGGAAATGCTTAAAAGCTTTATTAGCAAATTAAAAGAAAGTCACGAAAAGGCTTTCTACACCATTGAGAGTGTGAAGCGTATTTCAGAGGACGACTTGAACCTTATGGAAGAAAAGCCAAGATTTGCTTCCCGATTAAAAAGTATGATAAGAAAGTAACTGATTTTACTTCTCAAATTTTACTTCTCCAAGGTTCCGCATGTTCCTTAAAATCCAGCTTTGCCGATTTCGAATATAATTCGTTGGTTTATCTGGCCGCCATCTTATCGGATTTGGAAGAACTGCTGCAATCAGAGCAGCCTCTTGTCTGTTCAATTCAGAAGCTGGTTTTTTGAAATAATATTGAGCAGCCGCCTCCGCACCATAGATTCCATCCCCCATTTCTATCACATTCAGGTAGACTTCGAGTATCCTTTCTTTGCCCCACAAAAACTCAATTAAAACGGTAAAATAGGCCTCTAATCCTTTTCTAACAAAATTTCTTCCAGGCCACAAGAAGACGTTCTTGGCCGTTTGATTGGAAATAGTACTCCCTCCTTTTAATTGCTTTCCTGACTTATTACCCTTAAAGGCATTTTCTATGGCCTCCCAATCAAAACCTCCATGACTTAAAAACTTTTGGTCTTCTGAGGCAATTACCGCCAAGTATAAGTGAGGGGATATTTTTTCAATAGGCTCCCAATCCTTTTTTAAAACCAGGCTTTTCTCATTCGAAAAAACCTGTTCTACAGTTCTAATCCCCATTAAAGGCGTGAAATAAACTGGAAAAATACTGAGCAACACTACCATTACTATAGATGCTACGAACATAGCAAGCAGCGCTTTACCTAACCATGAAATAATCTTCTTCAAAGGATGTGTTTTTAAAAACCCAACGCGAATTAACTTAAAAAAATTCCTAATAGATAGTAGCGCTTAATCAATAGCGCTCGGAAAAAAGCTAGCCAATTGAGTGCTGAAATTACTATAAAGGTATGTCATTTCACTTTTATTGAACGAAGCTAACTTGCTTCCTCCTTTAAAAGGATTCAACTGCATTATTGTAATTTCAGCACTTCTATTACGTATCAAAAACAAGCCATTAAAAAGTCTTTGCTGACTTATCCAATACGGCTCAATCTTATTCAGGATATTGAGACAAGTCCAACACTTCATCATCCAAGTAATGAGGATACATTGTTTTATGTATCTTTTTTACTTCAGCAATAATGGCTTCTCTGAACCCCTCAATATTGGTTCCATTCTCAGCCGCCATAAATACAGGGTTTATGGCTGATTTTTTAACATAACTTTCTTCCAGCTTGTCAAAATCAATAAAATTAGCCTGCTCTACCTCGAATTCTGACATCTCCATCAATTTGTCCTCTGAAGGCATCTTAGGCGCAATGTCAATTTTGTTGAAAACCATGATCACAGGCTTATCACCTGCACCCATTTCACTTAATGTTTGGTTGACCACTGTAACCTGATCTTCAAACCCTGGATGCGCAATGTCAACCACATGAACCAAGAGATCCGCCTCCTCTATTTCGGAAAGGGTAGATTTGAAAGATTCAATGAGGTGGGTAGGGAGTTTTCTAATAAATCCTACCGTATCAGAAATCAAAAACGGAACATTTTCCAGCACTACTTTTCTAACCGTAGAATCTACCGTAGCAAATAGTTTGTTCTCTGCAAGGATATTCTCTTTTGTCAATAGGTTCATGAGGGTACTTTTACCAACATTGGTATAACCAACCAATGCTACCCTTACGATGCCTTCCCTACTCTTCCTTTGAGTTTGACCTTGCTGCTCAATTTTCTTGAGTTTTTCCTTAAGGATGTCAATTTTTCTTCTGATATCTCGCTTATCTGTTTCTATCTCTTTTTCACCAGCTCCACCACGAGTAGCAGTACCCCCTCTCTGGCGTTCAAGGTGAGTCCACATTCTTGTTAGCCTTGGAAGAAGGTATTGAAAACGTGCCAATTCCACCTGGGTTTTTGCCTGGGCTGACTGGGCCCTATTTAGGAATATATCCAAGATCAACATGGATCTATCGTAAACCTTAATCTTCAACTCATTCTCCAGGACCTTTACTTGAGAAGGGCTTAGGTCTTCATCAAAGATTACCATGTCTACTTCAAAGTGATCTATATAGGATTTTATATCCTCAAGTTTACCTGAGCCTACAAAAGTCCTGGTGTCTGGTTTATCCATACCTTGGGTAAACCGATGAACAGCTTTCGCTCCCAATGTTTCTGTCAGAAACGCCAGCTCATCCAAATGTTCGTGCACCAAGGCCTCAGTCTCATTTTGGTGGATAAGTGCCACCAAAACAGCAGTCTCTTCTTTTGGAGAATTATCTACTAATTTTGCTAATTTTCTACTGTGTTTACTCATTCAGAAAGTTTAATTCAATCTCTTTAATACAAGAATTTACAACGTATTGCTATACCAATAGATTCACTATCAGTCAAATTAAATGCCACATTTTGTGGACTTTCTTTATTAAAATAGCTTATTGTCAACATCTTTAAACTGTAACTTCAAAAATTCGTCTTAAATTTATATATCTTCATAAGATATTTAGCAAATTACACCATTTTTAAAGAAATAAATCCAAAGGTATGGAAATCAGGGAAACGCCTATTAAAGATGTATATGAAATCTACCCAAAAGTATTTAAAGATGCAAGGGGTTATTTTTTGGAAAGTTACCGCGAAGATAGTTTTAAAAACAAAGGAATGAACACGTCTTGGGTACAAGACAATCAGTCTTATTCAGAAGCTGGTATAGTAAGGGGGCTGCATTTTCAAAGGGGGAAACATGCCCAGGCAAAGCTTGTCAGGGTAATAAGTGGCAAGGTTTTGGATGTTTGCGTTGACCTAAGAAAAGGGTCGGCCACCTATGGTAAATTCCATTCAGTTGTATTGGATGAAAAACTTCAAAACATGCTCTATGTACCGACTGGATTTGCGCATGGCTTCGCCGTTTGGGAGGAAGCAGTTTTTACTTACAAATGTTCAAACCTATACAATAAAGAAAGTGAAGGTGGAATTATTTGGAATGATAATGAGTTAAACATTGATTGGGGAGTGGAAGAACCACTTCTGTCTGAAAAAGACCAGCTTTGGCCTGACCTTAAAACATTCACCGAAATAAGTAAAGGAGGACTTTAATGTCTATCATTAAACTATTCAGAAAACTAAAGCGCTCACCTAATGTACAGCACCTTGACCTGAGTTGGGTAGGTACTGACATGCACAGTCATTTGATTCCTGGCATTGACGATGGTGCCCAAAAAATGGAGGAATCCATTGCCTTAATTACCAGACTTTCGGGTTATGGATTAAAGAAGCTTATCATTACCCCGCACATTATGAGTGAGTTTTTTAAAAACACTCCAGAAATCATAAACGCCGGTTTAGAGAAGCTTAAAATAGCGGTAGAAGAAGCCGGAATTGATATAGAATTGGAAGCCGCAGCAGAATATTACCTGGATGAAATATTCTATGAAAAAGTAGAAAACAATGAACCTATCCTTTCATTTGGCACCAATAAAATGGTGCTTGTGGAAACAGGTTTTATGAGCAAGCCACACATTCTTTTGGAAACATTCTTCAAAATGGAAATGTTAGGTTATCAGCCTGTATTTGCGCACCCAGAAAGGTACATCTACTTGCATCAAGAACTTGAAACTCTTGAGGCCCTGGTTGATAGAAACATTCCTTTTCAGCTTAACTTGCTTTCTCTTACTGGTTACTATTCTAAAGGAGTAAAAAAGTTTGCTGAAAAATTAATTGACAAGGATTTAATAAAATTGGTTGGGACAGATTGTCACAATGAAAAATACCTTGATGCGATGGAAAGATTGCCACATAGTAAATACTTTGACAAATTGCAGGAATTGGATTTGTGGAATAAAAATTTATAACAAAAACCTGTAAGCGTTATTGCGTGTGAAAAAAATATTGATTACCGGCATTACCGGACTTTTGGGAAGCTATTTAGCAAAAAGCTATGCTGGTAAGGCAATTATATCAGGCCTCAAAAGACCAAAAAGCAGCACAGCACTTCTCGGTAATTTGTCTTCTCAAATCAAATGGTTTGAAGGCGAGATCACAGATGTGGAGTTGCTTATAGAAGCTTGTAAAGAGCAAGACATGGTAATTCATGCTGCAGGCATGGTTTCATTTGATGAATCTAAAAAAGAAGCCTTGCTTCAAACCAATACGCAAGGGACTGCCTGTCTGGTCAATGCCATGCTCACTACTAATTGCAAAAAACTCGTTTTTATTAGTTCTGTAGCAGCTCTTGGCCGTGACGCTATTCCCCGTATCAACGAAAATCAAAAATGGGTCAATTCGCCCCTCAATACTCCCTACGCCATATCCAAACATCTTGCTGAACTTGAAGTTTGGAGAGGTGCCCAGGAAGGTCTTGAGGTAATGGTTTTTAATCCATCCATCCTTCTGGCCAAGGTAAGTGACGAAAGAAGCAGCAGCCAGATTTACAGGTATGTTTTAGAAGGTAACAGGTATTACCCTATAGGCGACGTTAATTATATTGACATCAGAGATGCTGTATCACTCATAACCACGACTATAGCCTCAGCATCCTGGGGAAACCGATATATTATAAGTAAGGAAGCCATTTCTTATGAAAAATTCTTTACTGAAATGGCCTTGGAATTTAAATTAAAACCTCCCAAAAAACCGTTGAACAACCTGGTGGCCAAGATGGTAATCAATTGGTCAATGCTATACAATTATTTTGCTAAAAATAAAATACCCGTTACCCGGCAAACGATTCAATCAGCACAGACCAAAATAGAATATGACAACACTAAAATTAACGAATTAACAAAGTATACCTATACGTCTTTAAGGGACACATTTAAATGGGCTAAATCCATAAATTAGTAAAAATCAGGACCCCGTTAAATAACCATAAATACTTAAGTGGATAACACTTCAAAAAGAAAATATTTGGTATCTTAAGTTTAAATTATAGATCAAACCTATGACAGGAGATTTTGATAATCAATCAGATCAAGAGAAAGAATTGGTTAAGAGGTTTGAAAACTCACTTAGCGCAAACCTTGACTTGTTTTTCGGAGAGGAAGAATTAGAGGATATCATTCGATATTACCACGAACATTTTAAATATAGAAAAGCATTAAAGACGAGCCAATTGGCGATATTAAAATTCCCTTTTTCTATAGAAATCAAATTATTGATGGCTCAATCTTTGATTTTTTTAGATGACGTGGAAGAAGGTTTGGAAATTCTTGAAAACCTAAATAATATCTCTCCAAACAATGAAGACATCATACTGACACTGGCAAATGCCATGTCTATTCTTGATCAAAATGCTGATGCTATTCAGTTACTTCACGGTTTCATGCCACTGGCAGAAGACAAGGCAGAGGTTTTTTATCTTTTAGGTAATTTTTACAGAATTGAAAACAAGAATAAAGAGGCTATAGACTGCCTTAAAGAAGCCGTAAAACTCAAAATCAACCACGAAGATGCATTGTTTCAGTTGGCAATGCTGACAGATGAAGAAGGTTCCTTTGATGAAATTTTGGCTTTCTATCAAGAGTTCATTGACCATGATCCTTATAATGCCAACGCTTGGTACAATTTAGGCGTTGTTCATAACCGCCTGGGGAATTTTGAAGATGCCATTGAGGCCTACGAGTACACCCTTCTGATAGACGATACCTTTGCTTCGGCTTACTTTAACCTGGGCAATGCCCTCATGAATACCAACCAGTATGAAAAAGCGCTGGAAGCCTATCAAAACACCATAAATTGTGAAGGGAGCAACGCTGAAAATTGTTGCTACCTGGCAGCTTCTTATGAAAAGCTAGATCAGATTGATATGGCTTTTAAGTATTTTAAAAAGTCAGCGAAGTTAGACACCGAATACGATGATGCATGGTTTGGACTAGGGATGTGCATGGCCAAAAAGAAAAAATATTTTGAGGCCATTCATTATTTCAAAAAAGCCATTAAGCTTACGGCAGAGAATGCTACCTATTGGGTAGGTCTTGCTGATGCTGAATACGAATTGGGAAATCTTCAATCAAGTTCCGAAGCTTATGAGGAGGCTATTAATCTGGAACCGGGTATTTTAGAAACCTATGTCAACTTGTCTTTGATTTACTTTGACCAGAATCGATTTGAAGAAGCCGAGGATGTAATTAAAGAAGGATTAGAAGAGTTGCCTGAAGAAGCATCTTTGTATTATCGACTGGTAGTATACTTGATTAAGACAGGTAAATACAAAGAAGCCTTTTCAATTTTGGAAAATGCATTAACTTTGGACTTTGAAAAACACGTCCTCCTTTATGAGTTGATGCCAGAACTGGAACAACAGAAGGCAATTTACAAAATAATTAACCAGTATAGAGAGGGTTCTAAAGAATAGAAGCTCTTATTTATCTATTTATCAAAATTATATTGAATGAATTACATCCTAAATAGCATCCCATTCAGAACGCAAAAGCCTAGAAATACCGGATATACCATGGCGATGGATAAGGGTTTAAGTCTAAGAGAGGTGGAAGATTTCCTAGAATCGAACGGAGATTACGTAGATATCGTAAAATTAGGATGGGCCACTTCCTATGTCACAAGCAAGCTCCAAGAAAAAATTGACATCTACCGCTCTGCAGGAATACCCGTTTACTTTGGTGGAACATTATTTGAAGCCTTTATCGTAAGGAATCAATTTGATGATTACAGAAGACTTTTGGATAAATACAAGCTTTCATTTGTAGAGGTTTCTGATGGTTCCATCACATTGGATCATGACGAGAAATGCGAATACATTAGTACGCTGGCAAAAGAAGTCACGGTTCTTTCAGAAGTTGGTTCTAAAGATGCTGCTAAAATCATTCCTCCTTACAAGTGGATTGATCAGATGCAAAAAGAATTAAGTGCTGGCGCGTGGAAAGTAATCGGGGAAGCCAGGGAAGGTGGTACCGTTGGTCTTTTCAGGGATTCAGGAGAAGTAAGGCAAGGTCTTGTAGAGGAAATTTTGACCCAGATTCCAGAAGAAAAAATAATTTGGGAGGCCCCACAAAAAGAACAGCAGGTCTGGTTTATTAAACTAATAGGGACAAATGTTAACCTAGGAAATATCGCACCTAACGAAATTATTCCTTTGGAAACATTAAGGCTTGGACTAAGAGGAGATACTTTCGATTTCTTTTTAGATAAATAAATTTCAAATCTCTTTAGTTAAAAGTCCAACCAATGAATAAGTTTAGTGAGAAGGCATTGCTTTTTTTAAAAGGCATGGGTATGGGAAGTGCTGACATTGTCCCCGGGGTTTCAGGGGGATCTATTGCTCTGGTAACAAAAATCTATGAAGAGCTCCTGGCGAGCATCAATTCATTTGACCTTGCAGCGCTAAAACTCCTCACTAAACTTGACATTGTCGCTTTCTGGAAACATGTAAATGCAAGCTTTTTACTGACCTTATTTCTAGGAATTCTTACAAGTATTTTTGCTTTCTCGAAAGCCATAACGTTTTTCATAGAAAAGTATCCTATTCCGCTGTGGTCGTTCTTCTGCGGGCTGATACTTATTAGTGCGATCATCATTTTAAGGGACATCAAACGCTGGAATTTAATTGCCATTCTGATGTTCCCAATAGGGGTAATCATAGCTTATTTTATTACAGAGCTACCCATGATTTCTTCCCCAAATAACATTTGGTTTACTTTCATTTCCGGATCCATTGCCATTTGTGCCATGATCCTGCCTGGAATATCAGGTAGCTTCTTATTACTTATTCTGGGCAAATACGAATACATCCTCAATGCTGTCAATGAAAAAGACTTCGCTGTTTTGGCTGTATTTGCTTTGGGTTGCATTACAGGTTTACTGCTATTCAGCAGAGTGATTTCCTGGTTCTTGAAAAACTACCATGCCATTACATTGTCTTTTTTATCAGGTTTCATGATAGGCTCTATCAATAAAATCTGGCCATGGAAGAAGATACTCAGCTATAGAATGTCAAGCTCAGGTACTCAAAAACCCTTTTTGACAGAGAATATTTTACCACATGTTTATTTTTCCGAGACAGGCCAAGAACCTGCTTTTTTGATTGCCATTATGGCATTCTTAATTGGAGTAATCCTCGTAGTTGGCCTTGAAAGAATTGCATATAATTTTAGAAAAGAATGAGAAAATTTGGCTTAATAGGTTACCCATTAACACATTCCTTTTCAAAAAAATATTTTTCAGATAAATTCACCCGGGAGGGAAAAAATGATTGTCTATACGACCTTTACGAAATCGCCAATATTACGGATTTGCCCAGTATTATTGACGCTCAAAAGGAGTTAATAGGCATCAATGTAACGATCCCTTATAAGGAACAAGTCATCCCCTATTTGGACAACCTTGACCCAGCATGTGCTGCTATAGGAGCGGTGAACTGCATCAAACTAACCCCTCAAGGTTTGGTGGGCTACAACACCGATTATTATGGCTTTAAAACCTCTTTAAGCAATTGGTTGGGAGCAGAAAAACCTAAAGCACTAATTTTAGGTACAGGTGGCGCTTCCAAAGCCGTTTGCCAAGCATTGGATGACCTGAATATCCCTTTCCTAAAAGTTTCTCGAAATCCTGATCCTTCATCCAAAAACACAATTAGTTACGAAGCTGTAAAAGCGTCTCCTGATTACCTATCAGAATACCCTCTTATCATAAACACCACTCCTTTGGGTACTTTCCCCAATGTTTCAGCCATGCCTGACCTGCCTGTATCGAAGCTTAATAAAAACAATTGGTATTATGACCTGGTCTATAATCCTACAGAAACGGCCATGATGACTGCTGCTGAAAAGATGGGTGCCAAAACAAAAAATGGAATAGAAATGCTCCATTTACAGGCAGAGGCTGCCTGGGAAATCTGGAACAGATAAAGTAACTAAAGAAGCGCCTTTTCTTAAGGTAACCACCTCCTGTTGAGACAAAAAAGAAACCTACAGACATAGGCTTGTAGGTTTCTTTTTTACCGCTTTTTGAATACTCGATTAAGAAGGATCCAAAATATTTTTGATTCTCTCCAAACTGTCCTCCAGATGAATCTTACTCATGGTATCTGAAGTCCCAGGCAGAGCCCGTAATATTTCTCCTTGAATTACATTTAATGAAGCCCTTGACACAGCACGAATATCAGACTGAGAAGCATTAATTGAGGAAGCTGATCTTCCGCTAGCATCCTTAGTCATCAGCTCTTCAAGTTTTTCTATATGTGCTCGCTGTAGGCTCCTTCTACTAACGTCTATGGCCTCACCTGTGTTGAGCTCTAGCCAAATTCCATTTCTCAAGTCCGTCATCAATTGTAGTAAGCTGTATGCTTGGGAACCATTAAAGGCTTCATTTTCAATCACCCTTCCTAATCTTCCCCATTCCAAAATTGCGTTTAATGTCCCTACTTGTATTTTTCTGACCCTGTCAAGCACCCCAATATCTTGAATTTTGTTGGTAATATTGTTGTCTATGAGCCAGTCCTGTGTTGTAAAGAGCTCCTTTTGGATAAAATCCATGGCCTCCTTCTGTTTTGCCTTGTCTACGTGCGTATAAACATTTTCGTTCTGACCGATGGCTTTATAAACCTCATATACACCTCCAATATTGGTCTTTACATGCCCCATGTACCGATTGTATTGAGTTAAAACCTGTACATAAAGCTCACTAAGATCTTCATAATCCTTATAGGGCTTGTCCAATTCACCAGTCCATTCGATTAAGTTTGGTAGGATACGTTTTAGGTTTCGGATGCCATAAGCAGAGGCCTTAATTGCATCATCACCTAAATCCTCGCTTTGCCCACTAGGGTCATAAGCATTGCCCTGTCTTCCGTAACGGTAAATGGGATCTCCATTCTTGGCCACTATCCAGGAATCTAAAATCTCTTGCTCCTCTTCCGGCGTTTCGGCTTCAAGAATTGGCCTATATCCCCAAGAAATAGCAAACTTATCATAAGGCCCCACCTCGGGAAACAAGTGTACCCCCTCGTCTTCTGGCTGAGCAACATAATTGAAACGTGCATAATCCATCAATGATGGGGCGGTACCATACTTTGCTGTAAAAGTAGCCGAACGCAAGGAATCCACAGGATAGGCGAAGGAAGAAGCAAAGTTATGTGGTAAGCCAAGGGTGTGTCCAACTTCATGTGAAGAAACAAATCGGATCAACCTTCCCATCACTTCATCCTCAAATTGCATCATTCTGGACTCCGGATTGATTGCTGCTGTTTGCACAAAAAACCAGTTGCGCAAGAGGTTCATCACGTTGTGATACCAACCTATATCAGATTCTATAATCTCACCAGAACGAGGGTCTGAGACATGTGGCCCATAGGCATTTTGAATATCTGAGGCGAAATACCTGATCACAGAATACCTGGCATCCTCCGGATTCCAATCAGGATCTTCCTCTGGACTTGGGGCTTCTTTTGCGGTGATGGCATTTTTAAATCCCGCTTCTTCAAAAGCCGCATTCCAATCCTCCACGCCCGCTATTAGGTAAGGTACCCATTGAGAAGGAGTAGCCGGATCTATATAATAGATGATTTGTTTCTTGGGTTCTACCAATTCACCTGCTTTGAATTTTTCTAGGTCTTCTTCCTTTACCTCTAGTCTCCAGCGGTCCAGGAAGGTTCTTTTGCTTGCTTTATGCGCATCCAATCCATAGTCTGTTACGCGAGTATTGAACCATCCAACCCTACGATCTGCTAACCTTTGTTTCATAGGCTCTTCAGGAAGCATTACCATGCTGCTGTTCATTTCTAAGGTAATGAGCCCCGTAGCACCATTTGAGGGCGCTTCAGACGCCGCATAGGTCAGCACATACCTGGCTTCAATATTAGTAGGATAAGGGGTAATTCTTTCAATATAAGACCTGTCCGTATCCAAACGAGTTACCTTATACCCTTTTCTTCGGCTTTGTTGTAAGCCCAAGGCCTGTACATCCTTGGAGAAAAGATCAGAAACTTCTATCAACCAACCTTTTCCATCCTTGCCTTTTGCTTCGATGTCGAATCGGTACAAAATAGGTTCCAAATTGGAGTTTTTTACTGCCTGATAAATGGGGAGAGAGTCTGCGGCTGTGTTGGCATAGGAAACTACTTTTAGCAAAATGTTCTTGTCCTTCTTTTCCCATCGAAGCATTTGGGTATTGGTCCGCTCTCCTCCATACCCTATGCCGTTGGCAGTCTTAGCGATAGTGGTAACCATGAGCATTTCCTTATCAAGCATTGCTTCAGGAATTTCGTAATAGTACTTTTCATCGACCTTGTGAACAGTAAACAGGCCTGATTTGGTCTCGGTACTGTCTTTAATTATGTCTTCATAGGATTTCAATCCATCCTTGTTCTTCACAGGCTTTTTTTCCGGCTCTTTGACTTCTTGCTCGTCCTTTTTTTTCTTTCTTCGCTGAGCTTCTGCCAAATCCGAAGAAATTAGATTCAGGCTAAAACTTACTAACAGCAAAATCAAAATCCTTGCTTTTGACTTTAACATATGGGTTTATTTAATTAAGTTAAGAATAATAGAAGGTCAAAATTAAAATTTTAATTCGTAAACTTGGTAAAAGCCAGCAGCTAAATCATATAGGCCTAAACCATTGTCCGTTCCCATTGTTAATAAAAACCATGGATAAAAATCAAATTACAATCATTGGAGGAGGGCTTTCCGGACTTGTTTCTGCCTACCTATTGGCAAAGGCGGGTAAAAGTGTTCTTGTGATTGAGAAAAAGAGTTATCCTTTTCACAGGGTCTGTGGCGAATACATTTCCAATGAAGTCAGGGATTTCTTAATCCAAAATGAATTATTCCCTTTCTCACTTGAACCTGCAGAAATCAATACTTTCAGGCTTACTGCCGTCAACGGAGCCATCGCTGAAGTCCCACTGGGTTTGGGTGGATTTGGAATTAGTCGGTACAACTTAGACCACTTCCTATACCAAAAATGTCAAAATATCGGGGTGAAATTTCTATTGAAAACCCAGGCAGCTACGATAGATTACGAGCCAGGCCGGATGGTATTTGAAGTAACTACCAATGAGGGTCACTTACTGACTTCCCCAATCGTTTTGGCCGCTTATGGGAAAAGGTCCAAAATAGACAAATACCTTAACCGAAGTTATTTGAAGCATAGAAGCCCTTATGTAGGCATTAAATACCATATTAAAATAGCGCATGAAGAAAATATGGTGGCCTTGCACAATTATAATGGAGGCTACCTGGGCATCAATAAAATCGAGAATGGCCAATTTAACCTTTGCTACTTGGGCAGTAGAGCGCAACTAAAAGCTGCGGGAAATATCCAAAGCATGGAAGAGCAATACTTGTTTAAAAATCCCCACATAAAAGAGCTCTACAACCAGGCAGAATTTCTCTGGGAAAAGCCTGAAGTAATCAATGAGATCAGTTTCGCCACCAAGTCTCCGGTAGAAAACCAGGTGCTGATGATTGGAGACGCAGCCGGAATGATTACTCCTTTATGTGGCAATGGCATGGCCATCGCTATACATACGGGTAAGCTCGCCACTGATGCCATACTCAAGCATAGAAAATTAGAAATGATTCAAAAAGAATATACCAAAGCGTGGAACCAGTATTTTTACAGTCGATTGCGAACTGGAAGAGCCGTACAAAGGCTTTTCGGTGCCCCTATTGTGTCAAACGTTGCTGTGAATTTGATCAAAAAATCTCCCTACTTGGCAAAAAAACTCATCCTTCAAACCCATGGACAACCCATAAAATAAAAATGCTCCCAAGCCTAAGCCAAGGAGCATTTTCAATAAAATTTGAATATTAAAGGTTATTTAGAAGGTTCACTATGGTGGTGCTATGACTAAGTCTCCAAATAACCAGATTTTTTGGTGATTACGCCACTCCCTGAGAAAGGTCAGGACAGGCACTACCCCTGACTATAATTAGGGCGGGGAAATCCTATTGCATAATTTCATCTAACTCCTACAATTACAAGTTTAAATTAACCGCTTAATATGATTTAAAGGCTTAAGCAACTAGTTACCCTTATCTCTTCCTGTTCATTTTTGGCCCTGAGTGAATTGTAAATCAGGGCAGGCTATGCCCCAAAAACGAACCAAAAAAGTCAAGGCTGTATGTAAATCTTAACGCAAAATGAATACTCACTAGCTAAACAAAAAAAACTCCGCCGAAAAGGCGTCAGACAGTTTTTTTGTTCTTAACGCCATTGAGCATCTATTTTACTAATTTCCATAAGGCCAAATTAAAAAAGGAAATGGCAAAAATCTAAGTTAGCTGTCCTACGTTACTTTTTCCGAGGTCTTAGAATTCCATCTAACGCTATATAGCTAAACGTTAAATTCTGTGTTAATACTGACTGTTAAATTTAATGTATTCCAAAAACCCTGCAGGGGTGAAATATTTATAGACAGGGGCTCACACCCCTGTCTATAAATAACAAGTACATCACGATTTTGGCAACATTGTTGCTTTTTTTCTGCAACAATGCTGACAAAATCTCTCAAGTCGATCACCTTGTATTACATTTTCCCATGTCTTAGAATCCGGGTTGAAAGATCAAAAACGAATCGCTACACCTGCCATAAAGCTTGTTCCTGCCATGGGATAATAATAGTTTTCTGCCACACGTTCCATACCTTGTCCTTCACTGGAAGGAACGAAATAACCAAAAGTGTAACCATTAGGCTCGTAGAGGTTATTAAAGATATTATTGACCTTACCAGTAAACACCATTTCTTTCACAAACCCAGGTTTCCAGGAATAAATAAATCTCAAATCAGAGGTCCAGTAAGCATCTAAGCTCCTTGCTTCTTGCTGCGCATTGTCCAAAAATTGTTGGCCAACATACTTGTTAAGCAAACTGACTTCCAGATTTTTTATTGGCCTGAAGTCTATGATGGCACTTGCTACCATGTCTGGAGAGAAAGCAATGTCTGTATTGGTATAAGTAATGCTTTCCTGACCTGTAAAAGCCCAGTTCTCATCGTACACATCGCTGAACTCAGTATAGGTATCAATCTTGTTTTGACTAAAAGCGATGTTACCTCCCAGCGTAAATTTAGGTGAGAGCACTACAGCACCGTCAAGTTCTATTCCCGCTCTGTAGCTACTGGCTACATTCTCACGAATATACGCCCCTACATCATTCAACTGACCTGTTAGCACCAATTGATCCTTGTATCCCATATAATACAAATTGGCATTGTACTGAAAGTTGGATTGCTTTACCCTTATTCCAGCCTCCACATTATTTAGTTTTTCAGGTCTAGGGATTTCTGATATAGGAGAATCTGTGAAATCACTTCTTACAGGCTCCCTATTGGCCACTGCATAGGAGGCGTAAAGGGTTTTGCCAGTTCCGGTTTCGTAGGATAAGCCAAGTTTAGGATTGAAGAAAGTATAGGATTGATTGCCACTAACATTTCTTTGATCGCTATTTTTGCCATCGAAAGAATAGTCAATGCCTCTTACCTGCAGGTCTGCAAACAAATACAACCTTTCCTTCACCTCGTAGGTGGCTTTTAGGTACACATTCCTATCATCTTTTACAGCAACATTGTTGTAATACCTGTCTCTGATATTGTTATTCCCGGTGACTCCCATCCAGATAATTTCACCAAAATGGTCTCCATCGTACCTGTTGGCTCCTCCCCCCAGAATTGCATCTAATCTTCCGTCAGTTGACACGTAATTTAGGGAAAATACAGCACCATAAAAGTCATTGTCCAACCACCTTCTGCGAATAATATCGGTACTGTTGATTACCTGATCACCTATTTGAACAGGTTCAAATCCATAATCCTCTAAGTCATCGTCGCCTCTAAACTGTTCATAATACCCTTGTCCAGCAGTGTAATGTAAGGCAAAATTGGCTTTCAAATTGTCTGATAATGTGCCAGCATAGATGAACTGATAATGGTTTTGTTGGTAATTATCCGTTTCGTTCTCATAGGTATAGCCATTGTAGGTCCGATCGGATTCAAGTAGGTTTTCGGGCACTCCATTCCAAGCTTGATAAGTTTGTTCCGAGCCGGCAAAAATATTTACCTTAAACACATGATTTTCTCCATAATAGCCCCCAGACACAAAGTACGATTTCAGGTCTGAAAAAGCCCTGTCTATATAGCCATCAGAAGTGACTTGAGATAGCCTTGCGTCTACAGCCCATTTATCATTGATCAATCCTGTTCCAGCTTTTATGGTATGCTTTCTTGTGTTGAAAGAGCCATAGGAATTGTCCGTTTCCGCGTAAGCATCTTCTTTTTTGGTGTCGGTCTGAATGTTGAGGCTGGCACCAAAGGTAGCAGCCCCGTTGGTAGAAGTACCCACACCACGTTGGATCTGGATATTGTCCACTGAGGAGGCAAAATCAGGCATATTCACCCAGAAAACACCATGCGATTCGGCGTCATTGAGCGGAATACCATTTACAGTGACATTGATCCTCGTCTGATCTGTCCCTCTGATTCTCATACCTGTGTAGCCCACACCTGTTCCCGCATCAGAGTGGGTCACAATAGAAGGCGTATAATTGAGTAAAAGAGGGAGGTCTTGACCAAGGTTGTCTTTACCAATCACCTCTTTACCGATCACTTGAAAAGTAGTAGGAGTGGTTTCTGAAGCCCTTGTTCCTGAAACAATAAATTCTTCAGTGGTAAAGGTCGTACCATTAAGTCCAATTAGTAAATCTTCTTGTTGAGGAAGTGCTACTGATATCGTTTTAGACGAATAACCTACAAAAGAAATGCGAACAGTGGTCTTTTTTTGATTTAGATTATTCAAAAGAAATGCTCCATTTTGGTCACTTACAGTGCCTTTATCGGTTCCTTCTATGTATATGGTAGCACCTGGAAGAGGCATATCATTTTCAGCATCCTTTACAATCCCACGGATACTATTTTGGGCAATAGACAATTGGCACAGCAATATAAATACTGCCGATAAACAAATACGAATCATTTAAATAAATTTTTCTGGTTAAACATAGCAGAAATGAGGGGACAATTCTACTTTAGTTGTTTACCCAATAGCATTACGTACGATTAGCTATTTCACATTTCCCTTCGCCGGCATTATCCGGATCAGGTGATATGGGTATGATCTCAGCCCGTTATATTAAGGCACCCCTAATGATCTTGCCACAAATGTAGCTGGTATTATTTAAAATGACAAACTTTGGCCTTTACTCTTAAGCGTTGCCCAACACCTTCAAATGGCGGAAATGGGAAATAAAAGCCCTTCTTAATTGTCTATGTTCAAGGTATTGAATATTATAATCCTTGCAGGTTTGCTTGATAATTTTGCTTAGGGCAGGATAATGAATATGCGAAACTTTGGGGAATAAGTGGTGCTCAATCTGAAAATTCAAGCCTCCTAAAAACCAAGTAAGGGTTTTGTAACCAGTAGCAAAATTGGCAGTCGTTCTGATCTGATGAATCATCCATTCATCTTCCAAACAATTGGATACAGCCTCAGGAACAGGGAAGGCAGTTTCTTCTAAGCTGTGTGCCAATTGGAATACAAGTGTTAGTACAAGTCCTGCAAAAAGGCCATACACAAGAAAGCCTATTAACCATGGAACCCAACCAACCATGTAAATTGGAATGGCAACAAAAAGCACCAAGTGAAGTGCCTTAAAACCCCAGAAACTGATATGATCAGAAAGTTTCATTTTTTGAATAGGCACTATTCCTACTTTTCCAGTTACGTATTTTTTATAATCCGTGAAAAACACCCAGTAGAGATACAATAGGGAGTAAGTGAAAATAAAATAATAATGTTGAAACTGGTGGATTTTGAATTTCTTTTGACTTGGAGACAGGCGTAAAAATGGCCTTGCGTTCAAGTCATCATCTACGCCATCTACGTTTGTAAAAGAGTGGTGCACAACATTGTGCTTTGTTTTCCACATGAAAACATTCGCTCCCAGAAAATTAATAGACATTCCTGCGAGGGTGTTGACCCAAGGACGGTCGCTAAAACTCCCATGAGCACCATCATGCATTACATTAAAGCCAATAAAGGCGGTTAATGCACCTAAAATTAAGCATTCAAACAACCCTAAAATCCAATGTGGAGTAAAAAACACAAGGTGGATGTACAGCAATAGAAATGAGGCCAAAATTATTCCTGCTTTAATAAATAGTTGCGAATTTCCTGAACGAGCAATATTTTGAGCTTTAAAATATTCGCTCACCCTTGATTTCACAACTTGATTGAAATTGATTTTAGGTCTAGAGAATTTAGGCGTCGCCATATATTAATTATAAGTAAATGATTTAGGATAATAGTACTTGGCCAAAGTAAAGTTAGGGAAAAATGATTGGGGGATGCCCATGAAAGGTACCAATTTAATTTGACATTTTCAATTCAAACGAAAGTGTATTGATCAAATGGATCATGTCTGTTTTGATATATTCGATGATAGGAGCCAGGGAATCATTTTTAACAGCTGTCTGAAAATACAACGCTCCTCTGAGAAAATGTTGTGTAGAATCAGTAACAAAAAATTGAAACTGGGTAGGCACATCTCCACTTAACTCTGAGACAAAGCCTGTGTATCCCTTGGGTGTCAGCAACACCGCTTCATCGATACCATAAGCCTTTACCTGATGCTTAAAGGTAAGGCTCATCGCATCATCCAAATAGGTTTTAAACAATGCCTTGTCCCCTTTGATGGCCTTATAGGTCAAGTGGACCCTTGCATCAAAATCGGTATAATGGACGTTGACCCAGGTTTTTTCCTGCAGGTTAAAAGAGTCCCGTTCAATTTTTGCGTGAACGGAATAATCGAAATTATAAGGCATTTCCTTATCTAAAGAAACAAAATCCCGCATTGGCAAATCAATGCGGTTGTAACCTTTGGGTTTGGGAAGGTAGTCCTCACTACAAGCCCCAATCAAAAGCATCGTCAACCAACAAAAGGCCAAAGCAGGATTTTGAAATTGTTTTTTTAGAAAAACCATTATTCTTTCACCCAAGTCACTTTATCTGAAATTGGTGTTCTCTTTCCCTCTGGCCATTTGTCTGATGCAGCCTTGGCAACAAAGAAAAAGCCCATCAATAGGTCTTCCTCGGCTAAGCCAAAGAAAGTTTTGGCTTCCGGCCAAAAAGTAGGTGCCCCTGTACTCCAATAAGCCGCCAATCCTCTGGCACTAGCTGTAAGGTACATGTTTTGAACCGCCATGGCTACAGCCGCTATTTCCTCCATTTCAGGAAGATTGGCACGCAAGTCCCTTTTCATACCTATGGCTATAACGTGAGAGGCTTTTAAAGGACTTTCTTTCAATTTGTTATAAACAGCCTCCTTAAAAATACCTGTCTTTTCACTTCGCTCTTTGTACAAGTTCGACTGATAATCAGCCAATGTTTTCAAGCCTTCACCTGAAAACACTGTGAAACACCAGGGCTCCGTTAGCTTATGCGTAGGTGCCCAGTTGGCATTTTCCAAAAGCTCTTTAATAATACTCTCGTCTATAGGATCATTTTCCTTAAACTGAGCAACAAATTGAGACCTTCTATTCCTAATGATTTTATTGACTTCTTCTATATTGAATACTGGCTTATTGTTCATATTTGATTTATTTTTTACCACTAATATTTTAGACCAACCTTTATTCCTCCGTAAAAGTTTCTTGTGGCTGCAGGTTGGAAATACCTTCCTCCAAATGGATTCAGATCATTGCCCAAACTATAACTGGCATTTGTTAAATTCTGCACTCCAAAATACAATTCAAGATCAAGGGCTTTCCCAACATCACCTCTCCACCCTACTCTTGAATTCATCAAGTGATAGGCCTCCTGAAACACGGTATTCGCATCATTCAATGGGATGTCATCCACAAACTGGTGGGTAAAGTTAAGGTAGAAGCCAGGCTTGGTTTTGATGTCCAATTGATTGACTAAAGTATTTGGAGCTACTCCCGTAAGGTCATTTCCACTGTAATCGTTGTCTCCTTTTACAAAATCCACAAACTCAAAATAATGCCCTGTAAATGAATGGGTAACTTTAACTTCTTGTACAAAAGACATTTGCTTTCTTATCAGCGCATAATCCACCAACAATTCTATTCCTTTCTGGTTAGTAGCTCCCGCATTTCTAAATAGGACTACGCCTTGCTCATTGACAAAAGTAGTGATGGTTTCATCTAGCTTGAAGTAGAAAACAGAACCATCTACATTCACCCTGCCCTTGTTGAAGCTTGAGCGGTAACCCAATTCGTAATTTACTCCTTTTTCTGCCTCCAGGTCCAGGTTGATTGATCCTTCATTGGTCCTCACTTCGTCAATGGTAGGAGGCGAAAACCCTGAACTGATACTGCCATATACCGCAGCATTGCTGTTCAATTTTGCTGACAGTGCAACCCTAGGCACAACTACAGGATCAAAAGAACGCTTGGCATTGGAGGGCACCCCATTAATCCTATCAATATTTCTAGCGATGTTAAAACTGGAAAAGTTTTGGCTTAAGCCTACAGTCATTAATAACCTCTCTGAGAGTTCCGCTTCCAACTGTTGGAAAAGAAAAGCCGTTTTTGTCAATAGCTCATCACCAAAACGGATGGTATCAATTTGCCCTCCATTGTTACCAAAATTTTGAGCAGAAGTTTTAGAAAGTTGGTATTCACCACCAGCTATAAGTCTAACAGGTACATTCGACCAAATATCATCATAGGTAAAGCTTGTTCTTCCACCATAGCCATATTGCGTTTCTTTTTTATAATCCAGGTTAAAAGGATTCTCAAAATCTGTCGTGTTGATATAAAGGGAAGTTTTATTGTCTAGGTTATGGTTAAACCTATAGTCATGGGACAAGGTACCGTACAATGACTGCTGGTCTATGGATGCATTCTGTGCGGCAGACCCAGGTCTTGCCTGACGTGGATTTTCCGCCACTTGGTCTGCAGTTAATGCTCCAGGCAACTCATAAAAGAGATCTGAGTATAGGATCTGAGTAGTAAGTTTCTGTTTCTTGGAAGGCTGAAAATAACCGGTAACCTGCAACACTTCTCTGTCCATGGCGGTGTGGTCCCTGTACCCGTCAGATTTTTGTTTGGCGTAGGATACGCTAAGGCCTCCGTTGTCAAGTTTTTGGTCTACTCCCAATCGGTAGCGCACCAAACCAAATTCACCCACTGAAAAGTCTGCTCCAATTCTATTTTCATCTACTGACTCCTTACTGGTAAAACTGATCACGCCACCATTGCCGGCACCATAAATACTCCCGGCAGGACCTTTGATAATTTCTGTATTTTGAATATTGGAGAGGTCGAGCATGTTCAAAGGTGTGGTGCCATCCGGTGCGGTAAAAGGCATACCATTCCAGTAGACCTTTACATTACGTACACCAAATGGCGAGCGCAATGAACTACCACGGATAGACACCCTGTAACTGGCAGGAGCCCGTTCTTCTATACGAATTCCGGGTTTGGTATTAAAAGCCTGTACTATAGAAGTCTCATTGAAACGGTACAGGTCCGACTCGGATACTCGCGCAATTCCGGCTGCCTGCTCCAATAATGGGCGCTCAGACTCAAAAGAGCTCACCAATACTTCGGCCAATGCATTTTCTCCCCTTACCAAATACACAGTAATCTCGCCTGATGCAGGTACCAATACGCTTTGCTCCTCATAGGCAATATGTGAAAAAAACAAGTTAGAAGGCTCTTTTAAGTTTACCGTCAATTCTCCCTTATCGTTGGCAGTAATAGCTTTTTGGGTGTTGACTTTTACTGTAACAAAAGCCACAGGCTCTTGAGATGTCGCATCCAACACTTTAACCTTGGTTTGGGCCAAAAGTGTTAATGGAAGCAATAAAAGTAGTATTAGGTATAATTGTAATTTCATTTTCAATTAATTAATAGATGTGGCTAAGTTTAAGCTGTAAAATTAAGGCAATTTTAAGGGAATTCACCACCGATGAAAAAAACCTTGGACAGTTAATCAAAAAATTGATAACTTGTTCGAGTATTTTCATTTTACCCAAAAAAGATTATGGATAGAAGATCCGCTATGAAGCAACTAGCGATTCTAACCGGAGGGGCGGTACTGATGCCTGCCTGCGACTTCAGCGAGGAATCCATTTTGCAAGCCTATCAAAACCTAAACATTACCCAAAGCAACAGAGCTTTACTTACCCAGGTGACGAACACTATTTTCCCCGGCACCACCCTCAAAAAAGCCGAAGAATTAATGATTCCTGACTTTGTGCTCGTAATGAGCAATGATTGCCTGGATACAGAACAACAAGCAGGCTTCGTCAAAGGACTAAAAGGCTGGGAGGATTTTTCAAAGAAAACCTTTGGCAAGGCATTTTCAAAAATGGACCAAAAAGAAGCAGAAGAGGCCATCGTAAAAGGAATGGCTATGGAAGGCGAAAATGAAAGTGAAGCCGGCAACACCCGCCAATTTCTAAATACCACCAAACGTTTCGCACTGCAGGGCTATCTCAATTCTGAGTATTTCATGACTGAAATAAAGCCCTACGAACTGGTTCCTGCCCGTTTTTATGGCAGCAAATTAATTGAAAACGCATAAAAAGAACGGACGCAATGGCCAATTTGAATATAAAAAGCAAAAAAGAAAATAGCTACGATGCCATCGTCATCGGCTCTGGAATAAGCGGGGGATGGGCAGCCAAAGAATTTTGCGAGAAAGGATTAAATACACTGGTACTGGAAAGAGGCCGTGAAGTAAATCACGTTAAAGACTATCCTACCACCAATAAAATGCCTTGGGAACTTGAACACAGGGGCGGAATACTCCAAAGCGTAAAAGAAGAAAACCCAGTAGTGAGTAGGTGTTATGCTTATAAAGAGGACACAAAGCATTTTTTCGTTAAGGACACAGAGCATCCTTATGTACAGGAAAAGCCTTTTGATTGGATCAGAGGCTACCAAACAGGAGGCAAGTCCTTGCTATGGGCTAGACAGGTTCAACGCTGGAGTGATTTCGATTTTGAAGGCCCTGCAAGAGATGGGTTTGCTGTGGACTGGCCTATTCGCTACAAAGACCTGGCGCCTTGGTACAGTCATGTGGAGAAATTCATTGGTGTCTCGGGCAACAAAGATGGCAAAGCCAACTTGCCAGATGGAGAGTTTTTACCTCCATTTGAACTCACTGCCGGAGAAAAATATTTTAAGGAGTTTTTGAAAAACAATTATCCAGAAAGGGAAATTGTGGTCGCACGTTGTGCACATATCACAGGAAACCAGGAATTCTACGCCAAACAAGGCAGAACCCTTTGTCAAAACAGGACCCTTTGTCAGCGAGGTTGTCCATTTGGTGGTTATTTCAGTAGCAATTCCTCCACCCTACCATGGGCTGCTCAAACCGGAAACCTTACCATGCACAATCATGCAGTGGTGCACTCTATCATTTATAACGATGAAAAGGCAAAGGCTACAGGCGTAAGGGTTATCGATGCGCAGACCAAAGAAATGAAGGAGTTTTATGCCGACATCATCTTTGTCAATGCAAGTGCGCTGAATACCAATCTGATTTTACTTAATTCTACCTCAAGTCGTTTTCCAAATGGCTTGGGAAATGACAGTGGTACGCTGGGTAAATATGTAGCTTTCCACAACTACCGCGCAGGCATCTCTGCCGAGTACGACGGATTGAAGGAATACACGACTGAAGGCCGAAGACCTACTTCAGGTTATTTCCCGAGGTTTAGAAACCTCCACAAGCAGGAAACGAATTTCCTCAGAGGCTATGCGGCAGGTTTCAGCTCTGGAAGAAGCACGCACAGTGATTATTCAGGAATAGGCGATGAGTTGGAACAGTCCATGACAAAAGCACCGGAATACGGTCCCTGGAGAATGGGATCGCACATGATGGGTGAAACCATTCCTAAGGAAGAAAGCCAGGTAAGCCTTGACCCAACGCTAAAAGACGAATGGGGCATTCCACAGCTTAAAATCTCTATGGATTATGATGCCAATGATGAAGCCATGATTAAGGATTACCTGGAGCAAATGTCAGAGATGTTTGACGCCGCAGGCTTCACCAATATCCGTACGAGAGATGACAAACGTGCACCAGGCCTGGACATACACGAAATGGGAGGAGCCAGAATGGGAAAAGATCCTAACACCTCGGTACTCAATGAATGGAATCAGGTACATGCCTGCCCCAATGTATACGTTACGGATGGCGCCTGCATGACCTCCACCAGTACGCAGAATCCTTCGCTAACCTATATGGCATTTACCGCAAGGGCAGTAGATCATGCCGTAAAGAACAGGGGGTAAATGTAAAATCAAATTTGGCCGCAAAGGTCAATTCAATAGGCCGGGACATTGTTCCGGTCTATTTTTTTTTGGGGTTGGCGTTGGGCTTCAGGAGGTCGATTGGTTATGTAGGCTTGAAATTTTGTCAGCATAATGTTTCAGGTTATTTCCGGCCTTCAAAGGTTATGGTTTTTGGATCAGGATGGAAGGCGTTAAGAAAAAGAGTTAGCTCCCACAAGGAGATCCACTCTTTTTTAGTCTGGAATGCTGCTCCAAAAATCAAATGATGGTAACGCGAGAGGACGCTATTCTAAACCCTTAACCATCATTTGAAATAAGATTTGACAGCCTTGATTTTTTTGGTTCGTTTTTTCATCATAGCCTGCCCTGAAGCGTAGCAAGTCAGGGGAAAAAATGAACAGAGGGAATTAATTAAAAATAATACTCTGCCCTAAAGATCTAGCTTTTAAGGTTCATATTTTACATTGAAAACATACAAATTAAATATGAACGATTGAGATTTTGTCAGCATTGTTGCTAAAAATAGGCAACAATACCGCCAAAATCGCAACGTTTGTTTTTTTTACCACGGGCTGCACCCGTGGCTAAATTATATCGGCCTTTCAGGACTGTCCTGAAATTATTCATTAGGATTTCATGATCTTTCTAAGTAAGGCATTTCTCTAAATCAAAAGCTGGTTTTATGCACATAAAACTTAAAAAAAATCATTTTTACTGTATTTAAAAGACTTGTATCATCTCCAACAGCTTTTTATCAAACAATATTTAGTTTATCTTGGGTAAATATTTACTTTGATAAACCCTTCCACCTGATGTTAATTGAAAAATGACCTACAACAATATTTTTTGCCTTATCGGTAAGTTGAGCGGCTTTAATCTCAAAGAGAATACATCAATAAGGCATCTTTTCAATTTTATGGAATGAATCACATAAAAATCAGATAATTCCGAACATCGGAAACCTGAAACCCTTCAATTCAAATTATATTCAATCAAAAAATACATATTACCCTAATGACCCAAGCAGTACACAATAAACTCGTTTCATTTATTTGGTCCATTGCAGATGATTGTCTGCGAGACGTTTATGTTCGAGGAAAATATAGAGATGTTATTCTTCCTATGGTGGTTCTTAGGCGCTTAGATGCCCTATTGGAACCTACAAAAGATGCGGTGATGGAGGAACTGGCTTTTCAGCGCGATGAAGCCAAGTTTACCGAACTGGATGAAAATGGCTTGCGTCAAGCATCTGGCTTTGTCTTTTTCAACACCAGTGAGTGGACACTTCAGCGACTTCATAACACCGCTACCAACAATCAGCAAATTCTGCTTGCCAACTTCGAGGACTACCTCAATGGCTTTAGTTCCAACGTAAAGGAGATCATCGAGAAGTTCAAGTTGAAAAGCCAAGTGCGCCACATGGCTCAGAAAGATGTGTTGCTGAATGTCTTGGAGAAGTTCACCTCCCCATTTATCAACCTCACGCCATTCGAGAAAGATGATCCTGACGGACGAAGACTTGCTGCGCTTTCCAACTTGGGAATGGGCTATGTGTTCGAGGAGCTGATCCGAAAATTTAACGAAGAAAACAACGAGGAAGCGGGTGAACACTTTACGCCAAGAGAAGTAATCGACTTGATGACGCATATCATCTTCGAGCCGATTAAGGATAAACTGCCTCCTGTATTGACGATTTATGATCCTGCTTGTGGGTCGGGAGGAATGCTGACCGAATCACAAAATTTCATCAAGGACGAAGAAGGAGAGATCAAAGCTTTGGGCGATGTGTATCTCTATGGAAAAGAAATCAATGATGAGACCTACGCCATCTGTAAGTCTGATATGATGATCAAAGGCAATAATCCTGGGAATATCCGGGTAGGTTCTACGCTCTCTACGGATGAGTTTGCAGGGAATACATTTGACTTTATGCTTTCCAATCCTCCTTATGGCAAGTCTTGGTCCAGTGAGCAGAAGTATATCAAGGACGGAAAAGATATCATAGATCCTCGCTTTCAGATTAAACTAAGCGATTACTGGGGTGAAGAAGCAGATGCTGACGCGACTCCAAGATCATCTGATGGACAATTGCTATTCCTGATGGAAATGGTCAACAAGATGAAACCTTTGTCCCAAAGTAAACTGGGTTCGAGAATCGCCTCTGTGCATAATGGAAGTAGCCTTTTCACCGGTGATGCAGGCGGAGGAGAAAGTAATATCCGTCGCTACATTATCGAAAATGACTGGCTGGAAGCAATCGTGCAACTGCCAAATAACCTCTTCTATAATACAGGAATCACTACTTACATCTGGATTCTTAGTAATAATAAATCCCCAGAGCGAAAAGGCAAGGTGCAGCTGATTGATGGAGGCTTACTTTTTCAGAAGCTTCGCAAAAACTTGGGAGCCAAAAACTGTGAGCTAACGGCATCACATATCCGAGAGATCGTTACAGCTTATCAGGAGCTTCAGGCACTAGATCGCCAACTCAACCCAGAGACCCAAGAAGAAGAAGGCATCGCTTCGAAAGTATTTGACAATACAGATTTCGGGTACTATAAAGTCACCATCGAGCGACCTAAGCGACTGAAAGCCCAATTCTCTGACGAACGAATCGCAGACTTGCGCTATGATAGAAGTCTGAAGGAAGCGATGACCTGGGCTTATGCCGAATTTGGTGAGGAGGTTTACACCAACCTTTCCAGTCATAGCAAGGCCATCAAAGAATGGTGTGAAAAGCAGGACTTGAATCTAAAAGCTAAGCAAACCCTTTCCCTGACTCAGAAGACGATCTGGCAAAAACAGCTGGAACTACTCAACGCTGCCAGAAGGATTATGGAGCAGGTAGGCACAGCCCAATACAACGACTACAATCTATTCAAAGAAAAAGTAGATCAAGTGTTGAAGTCACTTAAAATCAAACTTGGAGCCTCTGAAAAGAATGCCATTCTCAATGCGGTCAGCTGGTATGATGCCGAAGCAGAAATGGTAAAGAAGTCTGTTGTCAAACTGAGTGGTGACAAACTCACCAACCTCTTGGATCATCTGGGATGCTCTGCTCAAGATCTGCCTGACTTCGGCTATTATCCTACTGACAAGAAAGGAGAATATCAGACCTACGAAACAGAATCAGACCTTCGGGATACCGAAAATGTAGCCCTGAAGGAAGACATTCATACCTACTTCCTGCAAGAAGTGAAGCCACATGTATCCGAAGCCTGGATCAACTTGGACGCAACAAAGATCGGCTATGAAATTAGCTTCAATAAGTATTTCTACAGACACAAGCCACTTCGTACCCTGGAAGAAGTAACAACTGACATTCTGGAACTGGAGAAGGAAAGTGATGGCTTGATCCGTGAAATCTTAAACCTGGCCTAATGGAAGAGACTTTAGATAAGCATCTGGTAAGTAGGTATTCAGCCTACAAAGATTCAGAAGTAGAATGGTTGGGAGAGATTCCTGAGCATTGGGCTTCTCTTTCAAATAAGCACATATTCAAATTGAAGAAAAATCTGGTTGGCAAAAAATCATCCGACTATGATTTGCTTTCATTGACTCTAAGAGGTGTTATTAAACGTGTTTTAGAAGACGGAGGTAAATTTCCTACAGAATTCGATACCTATCAAGAAGTGAAGAAAGGTGACTTTATATTTTGCTTATTTGATGTTGAAGAAACTCCAAGATGTGTAGGGCTATCAAAATTCGATGGAATGATTACTGGTGCGTACACTGTGTTTGGGGTAAATTCAAACTTTGACAAAGGATATCTTTATTATTTCTATCTTAATCTTGATGCAGATAAAAGACTAAAGCCACTTTATACTGGTCTGAGAAATACTATTTCAAAAGATAATTTTTTCAGCTTTAAAACATACAATCCACCCCTCCCCGAGCAAAAAGCTATCGCAGAGTTTCTGGATAAGAAGACAGCCTTGATCGATCAAGCGATCAGCATCAAGGAGAAGCAAATAACCTTACTCAAAGAACGCCGCCAAATCCTCATCCATCAAGCCGTCACCCGAGGCCTCGACCCCCATGTCAAACTCAAAGACAGTGGTGTGGAATGGATAGGGATGATACCAGAGGGTTGGGAGATGAAACCTTTAAGAGTTTTAGGATTTACTCAAAATGGAATAAGCAGGGGAGGTGATTATTTTGGTTCAGGATTTCCTTTTGTGAGCTATGGAGATGTCTACAATAATATCCAGCTTCCAGATCACGGTTCAGGATTAGCAAATTCAAGCGATTCAGATAGAATTCAATATTCAGTGAGAAAAGGTGATGTTTTCTTTACAAGGACTTCTGAAACTGCAGAGGAAATAGGATTCGCTTCAACTTGTTTAGCGACGATTTCTGACTCTGTCTTTTCAGGGTTCCTGATTAGATTCAGACCCACTTCTGAGAAGTTGGACAGCGGTTTTTCAAAATACTATTTCTCAAGTTACACACACAGAAATTTCTTTGTAAAAGAAATGAATTTGGTGATTCGAGCCTCATTGAGTCAAGATTTACTAAAGAGAATGCCTGTTCTATTACCTCCTATAGAGGAACAAAAGTCTATTAGCGCTTTTATAGAAAATTCAGAGGCAAAGGTTCTAAAATCCATTTCTTTGAAAGAGCAAGAAATAGAGAAGTTAAAGGAATTCAAAGCGACACTGATTAATAGCGCAGTGACAGGTAAGATAAAGGTTAATTAAAAATTGATGCAAACAGGAAAAACAACGCTCAGAAATATTTTTGATGGGACTCAGATTTTCAATGTTCCTATTTATCAAAGAGCATACTCTTGGGGAGAAGAAAATCTCAGTGAATTTCTATCTGACCTAATAAATCAGCAGCCAAACCGAACATATTTTTTAGGATCTTATCTCTTCCATGAGAACGGCAAAAAAGGGGATTTCAAAATCATAGACATAGTTGATGGACAGCAGAGATTAACCACGTTTGTTATTTTTATGAGGGCGCTTTTATTGAAACTGGAAGCTTTAGATTCCCAGTTAGCCACTCAGAGGTCGATAAGAATTTTTGTCAGAGACGACGATGTTTTCAAAATTGAATTGTCAAATGAAAACTCATCATTTCTACATCATCATATTCTTTCGGATGATTCCACAGAAATCCCAATTCCCAAGACACCTTCTCAAAGTCTTTTATTGGCTGCAAAAAGTTTTTTCACGAAAGAATTAAGTGAGCTTAATAAGGAAATGCTTGAAAAGATATTTCAGGTGGTTACCGAAGCAGACATTCTAATATATGTTGTGAATGAAATCAATCAGGCAACCCAAATTTTCGAGTTGTTAAATGATAGAGGTAAAAAACTAACAGACTTAGAGGCGATTAAAAGTTTTTTGATGTACTCAGTAGGATTAGCCTCCAAGAATCCTGATCAAACAATAATAACAATACAGCAAAACTTTGGTGAAATATACCGTGTAATTGAAAGTAATCAGTTAGTCGAAGGAGATATTCTACGTTATCATACTCTTGCTTTTGAGCAAACTGGCGATAATCCCAAGAAGCATATTAAGAAGAAAATCAAAGGGCTATTATCCCAAGAATCTGACTCTTCAATACTCATCAAAACCATTATTGAATATTGCACTGGCCTCAAGAGATCATTTGAGTTTTACGACCAAATCAATAAAGAAAAATATGAAAATAGCGAATTGAGTAAATTCTTTATGCTGGGAAGAGTAGGCCCTTATTACCCTTTGCTTTTTAGAATTTATAGTGAGGATAAATCAAAGCTTAATGTTATTCTTGAAAAATTGAATGACTTTAATTTTAAAGGGATTGCAATTGGCTTCAGAGGAAAATTTGAAAGGACCATTTACAATAAATTGTGGACTGAGGGCATACAAGGAGCTATAAAAGTATTGGATCAAGCTATTCCTGGAAATTGGTGGAATATTAATAATAGAGCGATAAAAGCTTTAGATTCTAAATATTATTACGGTTCTGTGAATGGTAACTTGCTAAAGTATATTCTTGTAGCATTTGAAAACTCGTTGAGGTCAAAACTGGGATATCCCAAAATTGGTTTAAGAGAGTATTACTCAGAGATAGAAAGAGAAAAACTCAGCATTGAACATATCACTGCTCAAAAGGCTCAAGTTACAAAGTTTGATGAAAGTTTTGGAACCACCTACCTTCACAATATAGGTAATTTGGTTATTGATAATAAAGCTTCGAATTCCTCAAAAGGGAATAAAGAAGGTGGATTGAAGTCAGCGTATTTTCAGCAAGCTCCAATCATGTCACAAAATCAACTACTTTCCATCAATTGCGATTGGGATAGCATTGATAGTATTATGGACTTTATTTCTAATCGGGAGATTCTCTTGAAGGATTTTATCTCCAAAGAATTGCTAAAAGATAAACTTCCGTAATCATGTACAGCCAAACCAACGAACAAGCCTTAGAATCCACCATTGAAAAGCGACTTACAGGAACCTCCCTGGAAGAACTTAAGCTTGAAGGATTTTCAATAGATTCTTTTGGTGAAAGAAAAGAACGCTACCGAACTGGCAATGGGTACTATATTGGTTCTCCAGCTGATTTCGATCCTCGTTTGGCTATCGATGGCGTTCGATTGTTTGACTTTTTACAGGTGACGCAGGAAGAAGAGTTGGCTAAGCTTCAAAAACAAGCTGATTGGAAATTGAAGATCCTTGAGAGGATTGATCGGATGATCAAGAAACATGGAGTCATTCGTCTCTTTAGAAAAGGAATAAGTGTGGATGATGCACATTTTACCTTAATGTATCCATTGCCCTTAGCAAGTAGTAGTGACACGGTGAAGAGAAACTTTGACAGCAATCAATTCTCAGTGACTCGCCAGTTGAAGTATTCGGTTTCTAATCCTTTGGAGGAAATCGATATGGTACTTTTTGTGAATGGCTTGCCTTTCGCTACCATGGAATTAAAAAACCACTGGACGGGGCAGAATGCCAAGGTTCATGGTCAAAACCAATACAAGTTTCAGCGGGACATCACGCAGCCGCTGTTGAATTTTGGAAGGTGCATTGTGCACTTCACCATTGATACCGACGAGGCTTACATGACAACAAAACTGAATGGTAAAGGGACATTCTTCCTTCCTTTCAATTTGGGTCAGAACTTTGGCAAGGGCAATCCAAACAATGCTTTTGGTCACAAAACTGCCTACCTCTGGGATGAAGTATTTACCCGAAAAAGCATCGCCAATATCATTCAGCATTTTGTACGATTTGATGGAAAGGAAAAAACGCCACTGGCCAAAAGAACTTTGTTTTTCCCACGTTACCATCAGTTGGATGTGGTCAGAAAAATCATTGCCCATGCAAGTATACATGGCACAGGTCAGACTTATTTGATCCAGCACTCTGCCGGTTCTGGAAAATCCAATTCTATCACTTGGGCAGCTTATCAGTTGATTGAAACCTACCCAGAATCAGATTCTATTCTTGGAAGCAAAGGAACGTCCAATCCCTTATTTGATTCGGTTATCGTGGTTACGGACAGAAGACTGTTAGACAAGCAGCTACGGGAAAACATCAAGGAATTTTCTGAGGTGAAAAACATAGTTGCGCCTGCCCATACTTCCGCAGATCTGAAACTAGCATTAGAGACAGGAAAGAAGATCATCATCACCACCATACAGAAGTTTCCTTTCATCGTCGATGGAATAGCTGACATGAGCGAGCGACGTTTTGCTGTGATCATTGATGAAGCGCATAGTAGCCAAAGTGGAACTGCCGCAGGAAAGATGAATCAGGCTATGGGAGCCAAGAAAGAGGATGAAGACCAAGATAGCGATGATCCTCAAGACAAGGTTCTAGAAGCCATGAGGACACGTAAGATGCGTGGCAATGCTTCTTATATGGCTTTCACCGCTACTCCAAAGTCTAATACATTGGAACGATTTGGGATCAAGCAATCCGATGGCACCTTCAAACCTTTTCACCTCTATTCTATGAAGCAGGCGATTGAGGAAGGTTTTATCTTGGATGTACTCGCCAACTACACCACTTACAAAAGCTATTACGAGATTGAAAAATCCATCGCTGACAATCCGCTTTTTGACACCGTAAAGGCACAAAAGAAGCTAAAAGCATTTGTAGAAAGAGATACAGACACCATAGGCACTAAGGCAGAGATCATGCTAGATCACTTCATGGCCAAGATAGTGAACCCGAAAAAACTCAAAGGCAAAGCCAAGGCCATGGTGGCAACGCAAAGTATCGAATCTGCCATTCGTTATTATTTTTCCCTAAAAGAACAGCTGAGTAAAAAAGGGAATCCATTCAATATCGCTATTGCGTTCTCGGGCACGAAGAAAGTAAATGGAATTGAATATACAGAAGACAGCCTGAATAACTTCTCAGCAGGATTGGATACTACAAAACCTACCGATCCGGGCTATATCAGTGACAAGATAGCGCGCTACTTTAATTTGGATGAGTACAAGATCTTAGTGGTAGCAAATAAATACTTGACGGGTTTTGACCAACCAAAGCTTACTGCTATGTATGTGGACAAGAGGCTTCAAGGAGTGCTGGCGGTTCAGGCATTATCACGATTGAATCGATCGGCAAATAGTCTTGGGAAAAAGACCGAAGACCTGTTTGTGCTGGACTTCTACAATTCTGCTGATGAGATTCAAAAAGCATTTGAGCCTTTCTATACGGCTACTTCACTTAGTGGAGCCACCGACGTGAATGTTCTCCACGAACTAAAGGCGAGTTTGGATGCTCAGGGCGTGTATGAATGGCATGAGGTAGAAGATTTTGTAGAGAAATACTTCAAAGGATTGGAAGCTGACAAATACCTCAGTCCTATCATTCAGGTAGCAGAGTATCGATTTAATTCAGAATTAGCGCTGGAAGATGAGGACAAGGTGGATTATAAGATCAAGGCAAAGCAATTTGTAAAGATTTATGGTCAGATGGCGTCTATTCTTGAGTTTGAAGTGGTGGTTTGGGAAAAGCTATTTTGGTTTTTGAAGTTTCTAATTCCAAAGATGATCATCAAAGATTCACAGCAGGATTTATTGAATGAGTTGCTGAATTCGGTTGATCTTTCCACCTACGGACTGGAGCGTGTAAAGCTAAATGAAACCATCCTTCTTGATGCCAATGAATCTGAACTGGACCCACAAAACCCCAACCCGAGAGGAGTCCCTGGAGGAGACAATGATGAAGATCCATTAGATCAAATTATTAATCGATTCAATGAGCGCTGGTTTCAAGGCTGGGAAGCTACGCCAGAGGAACAAAAAGTTAAATTCGTTTCCCTACAAAATAAAGTAATGGCTCATCCAGACTTCAAACCCAAGGTTGCCGAGAACAAGGATTTCCATACCAGAGACCTTGCCTTCAAGAAGATCATGGATGAAGTAATGGCCAAGCAGCGAAAATCCGATATGGACATGTACAAGCTTTATGTGCAGGATGGCTCATTTCTACAGGCCTTTATGGACACGATGAAAAGAATGACGGGGGTTTAAATACAATATTAATAATTCACCAGTTCAAATCATCTGTATATTAATCCCTGGCGGTTACCCATCACCTCGGCGGTTGAGCGGAGTCGAAACCATAGGGTAACAAGTACGTAATGCCTACTCCTTCGGCTCCGCTCAGGAACCGGCGGGAAATAGGAACCTGCTGCTCCCTTAGCAGTGTGGATTTGTATTCAAAAAACATTTTTATATCTCGTGTATTTCCCAATTAGTGGAAAAGAACTGGATAGTAATCCGCCCGGCGGTAGATCATGACCCCGGCGGCTTGGTATATTTAATCTTCGAAAGGGAACTGGCGGGAAACACCCTATCTCCGGTAAGGAACCGGCTGGAAATATTTCATCTCCCTTCGGGAGCTGGCTAGTAATACATGAACATGTTACTAATGCCCAAATAACCTGGATAAACAAAAAAAGCGGTAAGAATCCCTTTTGGAATATTTACCGCCTTAAATTATTAAATATTTGAAGAGGTAGTATACCTACTTCTCGTCTATGAATTGCTTTTGCACTTCATCTTCTGACCCTCCTTTTTCCTTATTGTCTTCGGTGTTCTCTTCCTCAAAAAAGCGCTTCTGGAAAATGAGTATTATGCCTACACCTACAAAGATGGAAGCATCTGCTATATTGAATATTGGCCATAGAGCTGTATAGCCTCCACCAAATATCGGAATCCATTCTGGGACAAATCCTTCCCAGATATCCACATAAAACATGTCTACCACCTGACCGTGAAACCATGGTGTAGTAGATTCAAAGGGGGCATTCCCCAACCAAACACCATAGAAAACGCTATCAATAAGGTTGCCAACGGCGCCTCCAAGAATCATGGCGATGCAGACCAGGTAACCTACATGCGCTTTATTCGTGATCAAGGTATACAGGTAATACCCAATACCAAACATGGCAACCAACCTAAAGCTGGTCAACAACAGTTTACCATATTCGGAACCAAGCTGCATGCCAAAGGCCATTCCAGGATTGGTGGTATAATGAAGTTTGAACCAATCTCCAAAAACCTTGATCTGACCTGCAGTCCCAAAATCCATTCCGTAGTGGACCATCATCTTCACCGCCTGGTCAATCACGATCACCAATAAGGTGATACCAAAATACTTCCAATATTTCATATTTATACTTTCTCTACTTTAACGGCGAGTTCAAACTCATCCATGTCCAATACGGTGGAATTATTACTGTCCCCATCAAGGGTTAACGCTAAGGCTTGTGTCTCTGTTTTGATATACTCAGCAAAATTCAACAAGGCATTGTCCACCGTTTCATTAAGCGGAACAATCTGAATTCGAATTTTATCTTGAACTTCAAGTCCCATGTCCTTACGCAGGTTCTGTAGTCTGTTGACAAAATCTCTCGCAACACCTTCTTCTTTCAGCGCTGTAGTCAAAGTAACATCCAAGGCCACGGTAATGCCATTGTCAGTTGCCACCGACCAGCCTGGAATATCCTGTGATTGGATCAACACTTCTTCCAATTGCAGTACCACAGTTTCTCCATCTATGGTGATGCTTGCCTGACCCTCGCTTTCAATTTGAGCAATTTCTTCCTTGCCCCATTGCTGAATGATTTGACTGACCGCTTTCATTTTTGGACCAAACCGCTTGCCCAACAGGGCAAAGTTTGGCTTGATGCTTTTCACCAATAGGTCAGAGGTATCGTCAATGTATTCGATCGATTTTATATTGACTTCCGATTTGATAAGGTCTTCAACATGCTCAATTAAACCTTTGATATCTTCCTTCAAAACCGGAATAAGCACTTTTTCAAGTGGCTGCCTCACCTTTAATTTCTCCTTTTTTCTTAAGGAATGCACTAAAGAAGAGATGTCCTGTGCCAGTTGCATGCTGTTTTCTAGGGGCAAATTGATTAAATTCTCCGCTGAAGACTTCCAATCTGTCAAATGCACAGACAAAGGTTTGGTTTCCAGGCTTGCCGTAAGGTTCTGAAACAACCAGTCTGCATAAAAGGGAGCTACCGGGGACATCAACCTGGCAATGACTTCAAGACACTCATACAAGGTCTCGTAAGCTGCCTGCTTGTCGGCATTCATGTCTCCTCTCCAGAATCGCTTCCTGGCCAACCTTACATACCAGTTGGACAATTGATCAACAGTGAAACTCATAATGGCCCTGGAGGCCGGTGTTATGTCGTAATTCTCATAAGCCGTTTCTGTTTCCTTTATCAACGATTGAAGTTTGGAAAGTATCCACTGATCAAGTTCCGGCCGCTCGTTAACAGGTATTTTATTGGATGCATCGTAAGCGAAGGCATCCAAATTGGCATAAAGGGCAAAGAAATTATAGGTGTTTTGAAGGGTACCAAAGAACCTTCTTTGTACTTCCACAACGCCTTCTTTATTGAACTTCAGGTTGTCCCATGGGTTGGCATTGCTTAGCATGTACCAACGTAAGGCATCTGGTCCAAACTCTTTTAATGTTTTAAATGGATCAACTGCATTGCCCAAACGTTTGGACATTTTATTGCCATTTTTATCCAATACCAGGCCGTTGGCAATAACATTTTTAAAGGCCACACTATCAAAGAGCATTACTGCCAAAGTATGCAGGGTGAAAAACCAACCCCTTGTCTGGTCCACACCTTCTGCTATAAAGTCAGCAGGGTAATTTTCTTTGAACTTGTCCTCGTTTTCAAAAGGATAATGCCATTGGGCATAAGGCATGGCCCCAGAATCAAACCAAACATCAATAAGGTCTGGCTCACGGAACATCTTGTCCCCATTGTCCGCTACCAATATTATGTCATCCACATAAGGACGGTGGAGGTCCACTTCTTTCCCTTTGTAGGGAGATTCTTTCATGAAACCTTTGGCTATCGACGCCTCTATTGCAGCTTGTAGTTCGGCCACAGACCCGATGCATTTGGTTTCCGTTCCTTCTTTGTTTCTCCAGATAGGCAAAGGTGTTCCCCAGAACCTTGAGCGACTTAAATTCCAGTCCACAAGGTTTTCGAGCCAATTGCCGAACCTTCCGGTACCGGTAGATTCCGGTTTCCAGTTGATTGTTTTATTATAAGCGACCAGTTTATCCTTATAAGCAGTGGTTTTGATAAACCAGCTTTCCATAGGGTAATATAAGATAGGCATGTCCGTACGCCAGCAATGAGGGTAGCTGTGTTCATACTTCTCTACTTTAAAGGCCTTGTTTTCATTCTTTAGGATGATGGAGATGATGACATCTGTGCTTTTATAAGTCTTGTCACTTTCATCATCTTGGGGGTAATTTTTGACATAGAAGTCATCGGCAGTAAAAGTCTTGTGAACGGGTATGCCATGCTCTTCCATTTTAGACAACAAATACTCGCCTACCACAGGGAGGAACTTGCCCTTCTTGTCAACAATAGGTATTTCCAGGCCTTTCTCATCTTTCAGAAATACGCCAGGGACATCTTGTTGCACAAGTGTTCTAAAGTCATCTGCCCCAAAAGCCTTGGCCAGGTGAACAACCCCTGTTCCATCTTCTGTGGTCACGTAATCTGCCGAAATAACCGTAAAGGCAGGTTCCGGAAGCGCCAGTGCATCAATAGGGAAAAGTTGTTCGTATTTGATTCCCATCAAGTCTTTGCCCTTCATTTCCTCCACGATTTGATAAGGGATCACCTTATCACCAGGCTTATAAGCATCTAGTTCGACGGATGCTCCTTTAGGATTAAAATAAGCCGATAACCTGGCTTTGGCCAAAAGGACCGTCTGAGGTGCAAAAGTATAAGGGTTGAATGTTTTTACTTTTACATAATCCAACTTCTCACCAATGGCAAGGGCCGAATTAGAAGGCAGCGTCCATGGAGTGGTGGTCCAAGCCAATATATACAGGTCTTCCTCACCTATCACCTTGAATTGAGCGGTGATAGAGGTGTCTTTTACATCACGGTAGCTACCAGGTTGGTTGAGTTCGTGGGAACTTAGACCGGTGCCAGCTGCAGGAGAATACGGCTGAATGGTGTAGCCTTTGTAGATAAGGTCCTTTTCATAAAGTTTCTTTAGCAGGTGCCAAAGGCTCTCTATATAATTCACATCAAAGGTGATGTAGGGATCATCAAGGTCCACCCAATAGCCGATTTTCTCTGTTAAGTCATCCCATTCATGCTTGTAGCGCATAACGGTTTCCCTACATTTTTGATTGTAGTCGGCTACAGAGATCTTTTTTCCTATGTCTTCCTTGGTGATGCCCAGCTCTTTTTCAACTTGCAATTCCACAGGCAAGCCATGGGTATCCCAGCCGCCTTTTCTTTTTACCTGAAAACCTTTTAGGGTTTTGTAGCGGCAGAAGACATCTTTAATTGCCCTTGCCATTACATGGTGGATTCCCGGGGTGCCATTCGCTGAAGGAGGGCCTTCATAAAAAGTATAGGTAGGTGCTCCCTCCCTATTGCTTATGGATTTCTCGAAAACCGCGTTGCTTTTCCAAAAAGCCAATACGTCTTCCCCAATTTTGGGATAATCTACCTGTTTAAACTCCTGATATTTCTTCACTGTAATTATAAAATATAATCTGTGCTATGTTGCGTCTTGTTATAGTGGACAATAGAAAGCTGTCCAAAATGAAGGCGTAAAGTTAATAGAAAACAAGGGTATATGTATGGCAAAAGAAGAAAAACTATAGCGTTAGCCTTTAGAACAGCGACTGGAACAGTAATTAAGCAGTTCTATTAAGCAATTCTTTGTCTAGTAATTGTCTTTAAGGGGGTTATATGGCAGTTTTGCACGTTCTTAAAAAAGTGCGTGAAGCAATACTATTCGTCAATAGTGACATGTCTTAGGTTTAATTATTTGTGGATTCGTGTTGCTATACAAGTATTCTCTTAAGCAAAGTCGAATTAAGGTCGTCATAAAACAGACCAAATCGTCTCGGGGAGATTTTTTTTAAGAGGTCATCCTGGTACCCGGTTCCGAGGAATAGGTTTTATGGACAAGGAACCCTATGTATGTTCCTGCCGGTTCTTTAACGGAGATGGGGTATTCCCTAGCCGGTTCCTGAGCGGAGCCGAAGGAGTAGACATTACGCACTCATTACCCTCTGGTTTCGACTCCGCTCAACCGCCGGGGGTAAAGGATTCGTCAGTTACTAAGTGGATTTGGTAACGTCCTAGCCGGTTCCTGAGCGGAGCCGAAGGAGTAGGCATTACGTACTCATTACCCTCTGGTTTCGACTCCCCTCAACCGCCAGGGTGGCATTCACAAACTCAGGTACCTGGAATGGTGATTCCTTTCACCCTTCTATAAAGGGAAAGCGCGTGTTTGTCCGTCATGCCTGAAATAAAATCCAATAAACCTCTCATAATAAAATAAGCTTCATGCGCTGTTTCTAGCTCATGCTCTTCAGGCAAAAGGCGTAAAATGCTCTTATTATGGCCGGAAAACATTTCCTTATCGAAGTGATAATTATAAAGGGCCTCGGAAAAGGTAGACAGTAAGCCTTCCAGCACCTGATAGCCTGCCGCTTCTTTTTCCAAGACAGGTTGAGAGCGGTAGATCTTTTCTACTGAAAGTTCAGTGATGGCATTTAAGCCAGCTGCTGAGGGGATAATTTCGGTCAAAGCTTTATCAAATTCACCACTCAGAATAGCGGATTCATTTTCTTTAAAGGCCATGGCCGTTTCATTTATGAGCTGACTAATGGCCATTGCACGCATGATGGCCAATTTCTGCTTTGGACTGCTGTATTTTTGAAGTTTTTCAGGATCGTATCGCTCACCGATAATATCAGCCATTAAAGCAATTGTTTTGTCCAGAGACACTAAACCAAGGGTACAACCATCTTCTAAATCAATGATACTGTAGCAAATGTCATCGGCAGCTTCTACCAAAAAAGCTAAAGGATGCCTCATCCAGCAGTTTTCAGCAAGCTGGGGGATGCCCATCTCTTCTGTCAGAACTTGATAATCTTTGAGGTTACTGGTGTAAAAGCCAAATTTTTTCTGACTTCTACGCTTTTTGTCTGAAGATTTGCACCAAGCAGGTCTGGGGTATTTTGTAAAAGCGGCCAAGGTGGCGGGAGAAATATTCATCCCATTTCTGGTAGCTACCAACATGCGAAAACCTTGCGCATTTCCTTCAAAATTGATAAGGTCCTGCCATTCATTCGGTTGACATTTTCCTTCCCACTTTCTACCAATGGCATGAAATTTAAAAAAATCTGAGATGGCTTCCTCACCTGCATGTCCAAAAGGAGGGTTGCCTATGTCATGGGCAAGCGCTGCAGTAGCTACAATCCCACCTATATCAAAAGGTTGAATATTTTTTGAGGCCAGTTCTGGGTACTTGTCCAGCAGAAACCGACCCGTGGTCTTTCCCAGTGACCTGCCTACGCTGGAAACCTCCAGGCTGTGAGTCAACCTGGTATGCACAAAATCATTTTCCGGAAGGGGAAAAACCTGCGTTTTGTCTTGAAGGTTTCTAAAGGGTGCAGAAAAGATAATCCGATCAAAGTCCCTTTCAAATTGACTTCTTTGTAGGTCGGTATCCGAAGGTTTAAGCCCTTCGAGCAAAAGTAATTTTTCCCAATTCATCATATCACCTCAAAAATACGAAGTGTAGGCTTAGGTAAAAAAGAAATGGCTGGACTATTTCCAGCCACCTCCTAATGCACGGTATAAATCCACTACAGTAAGGAACATTTCGATCCTTGTGTTGGTTTTATCCAGCTCAGCTTCCAATACCCTGGACTGTGCAGTAATTACCTCAAGATAGGTGGCATAACCTCCTCGGAACAATTCATTAGCGGTCGAAACAGCGTTAAGCAATACTGCCGTTTCTTCGTCTCTTAAACTGTATACTTTTCTAAGATTTCCTACACGCTGAAGTTTTCCTGAAACTTCCTGATAACCATCCAAAATTGTTCTATGATAATCATATAAGGCAATTTTATTGTTGGCGATGGCCTGATCATAACCTGCCCGAATGCGATTTTGTGCAAAAATGGGGGCTGTCAATCCTCCCAAAATACCAATGGTCAAACCACCTGGCATCTTTAGCGCTTCAGGCAAACTTTTATCGTTTAGACCTACATAAGGTGTAAGACTAAAAGAAGGTAGAAATTCTTTTCTGGCAGCCTCTACATTAAAATTACCTGCACGAAGCTCGTGTTCGGCTTGCAATATATCTGGCCTACGTAGCAGCATTTCGGATGGTAAACCTGCTTCCATGCCATAAGGAAGTTTGATTTCCAATAATGAAGAAGCCCTTTCTATGGGCTGTGGAAACCTCCCAATAATAAAATTCAGTTGGTTTTCTGTTTCTATGATCTCTTGCTGCTTTTCAAAAGAAAGGCTTTTGGTCGAAAGCAATTGAGCGGAGAATTGCTGAACAGCCAACTCTGTGGCCCTACCTGCCATCTTCTGAATTTTTATCAGCTCCAATGCCATCTCCTGGTATTCAATATTTCTATTGATGGTTTCCAACTGAATGTCCAAACCTAACAACTGATAGTAGATTTTGGCAATTTCTGAAACCATATTGGTCACCACCAGGTGTCTGCCCATTCCAGTAGCCAAGAACTTTTCGTAATCTGCTTCTTTTCTGTTCTTGATTTTTCCCCAGACATCAATTTCCCAGGTACTTTGAAACCCGATAAAATTGTTTTCCGTTCTGTTGACTACATTTCTATCACCGTTTATCGTACCACTAAACAAGTTGGGCCGAATATCGCCTGATCGGTATCGAACCATCCCATTTAAAGTAGGATACATGGCTCCTTTGGTAATTCGGTACTGCGCCCTGGCCAATTCTATTCTTTCCAATGCGGTAAGGATATCCAGGTTGTTTTCAAGTCCTTCTTCGATTAAGAAAACTAGACTCGGATCATTGAAAAAAGCCTCCCAGGAAATATTACCAATACTGGCCGAATCTTCTATATCCAAAAAGGTAGCAGGAAGGGGCTCCATTTCTGGCATTACTGGAGCCTCTATACTTTTACAGGCAAACATCGATACCATCGCAAGGATGCCTATAGAAAGACGAAGGGTCAATTTATTTTTTAAAAACATGTAGTAATGGTTCAATTATTTGAAAAAGATACTTGAGAATTATCTTTCTTTTCAGGTGAAGGATCCTCATCCTTTTCCTCTTTGGTAAAAGTCCAATGGGCGAAGATCACATACAAACCAGGGATTATTATCAATCCAAATATGGTTCCTATTAACATCCCCCCTGCCGCTGCAGTACCAATGGATCGGTTACCCAAAGCACCTGCTCCAGTTGCCATCGCCAATGGCAATAAACCTGCAATAAAAGCAAATGAGGTCATCAAAATAGGCCGAAGTCTGGTAACAGATCCTTCTACAGCCGCCTGTATCACAGACTGTCCTGATTCTCTTTTCTGAATGGCAAATTCCACAATCAAAATAGCATTTTTACCCAGCAGACCAATTAACATAATTAGGGCTACTTGAGCATAAATATTGTTCTGCAGTCCCAGGAGATAAAGGGAAATAAATGCACCAAAAACCCCGACAGGCAGTGAAAGAATCACCGGCAAAGGAAGGAGAAAGCTTTCATACTGAGCGGAAAGAATGAGGTAAACAAATAACAGACAGATAAGGAAAATGACAATGGCCTGGTTTCCGGAAGTAACCTCTTCTCGAGACATCCCATACCAATCATGGTTGTAACCCTGAGGAAGCTTTTCAGCAGTGACCCTTTCAATCGCAGCAATCACATCCCCACTACTATAGCCTGGGGCTGCAGAACCTTTCACAGTAGCAGAATTGTACATATTGAATCGTGTCAATTGCTCCGGTCCGTAAGCCTTTTCCATGGTAAGGAAAGCAGAAATAGGGACCATCTCTCCTTCATTGTTTTTGACTTGAAGGGCCATAACATCTTCGGGCTTAGCCCTGTATTCAGGGCCTGCCTGGAGCATCACATCATACATTTGCTCAAAGCGAACAAAATCTGAAACAAACTGACCACCAAGCAATACCTGCATGGTACCAAGAGCTTTGGAAATGGTCACCCCATTTTTAGCCGCCTGGTCCTGGTCAATCCTAATTAGAAACTGAGGGAAGGTAGGGTCAAAATCTGTAAAAGCATAGCCTATTTCCGGACTTGCCATCAAGTCTTCCACAAGGTCATTGGTCACAGTTGCCAAACGATTCAGGTTACCTGTACCTGTCTGATCGAGAAGTTTCATCTGGAACCCACTTGAGTTACCAAAACCAGATACCGTAGGAGGCAGAAAGAAATCAATTTTAGCATCGGAAATTTCATCACCCATAGCTCCGAATTCATCCAAGGTTTGCTGAATCGGTAAATCCTTCCTTTCATCCCAGGATTTCAAATTCACCATGGCCATACCATAAGAAGCTCCAGACAGTCCATTACCCAAGGAATAACCAGCCAAACTGGAAACACCAGCAACCGCCTCATTTCCTTCAAGTTTTTGAACAAGTTCATCCAATACTTTTTCTGTTCTTTCCACTGTCGCTCCCACCGGAGTGGTGACATTTACATATACCATACTTTGGTCTTCCGTAGGTATAAAGCCAGTAGGCAGAATCTTACTTACGCCCCAGGTAGCAGCAAAGAAAAACAACAATATTAAGGTAGTGATTCCTTTTCTAGGAACAATATAAGTGATGTACTGAAGGTATTTGTTTTCGAAGAAATTATAATACTGATTAAACTTGTTAAAAAAGCGCTGCAAAAGCGTTTGTTTTCGCTCTTCGCCATAATGATTTTTAAGCAAGATGGCACAAAGCGCTGGGGTTAATGTCAAGGCATTGACACCAGAAATAAAGATGGCTACGGCAAGCGTCAATGAAAACTGCCGGTAAAATACACCTACCGGTCCGGACATAAATGCTACCGGAACAAACACTGCGGACATCACCATGGTAATGGCTATAATCGCTCCACTGATTTCTTTCATGGCAGCAAAAGTAGCCGCCCGAGGTGCCAATCCTTCTTTCTCCATTTTGGAATGGACGGCCTCTACTACTACAATGGCATTATCGACCACAATTCCTATCGCCAATACAAGTGCAAAAAGAGTAAGCAAGTTAATCGAGAAGCCCAACCACTGCATGAAAAACATGGTACCAATCAATGCAACTGGCACTGCGAGGGTAGGAATCAAGGTAGAGCGAAAATCCTGAAGGAAAATAAACACTACAATAAATACCAGGATAAATGCTTCTGCCAAGGTCACCAATACTTCCTTAATAGAGGCATCCAAAAACCTGGATACATCATAGGAGATGTTATAATCCATGCCAGAAGGAAAGTTATCTTGCTTTATTTGTTCAATCTTCGTTTTCACATTGGCAATAACGTCACTGGCATTGGAGCCTGGCCGCTGGATAACCATCACCGAAGCGGCGGGTTTACCATCCATTTTTGCTATCCTTCCATAGTTCAGGTTACCAAATTCTACATCTGCTATGTCTTTCAATCGCAAAATAGACCCGTCAGGGTTGGCTCTTATTACCAGGTTTTCATATTGCTTGGGCTCATAAAATTTACCCGTATACTTCAATACATACTGAAGCACCTGCATGTCCTTACCAGAACTAATCCCAAGTTGCCCCGGTGCAGCTTCCACATTTTGATTGTTTATGGCAGCTACCACATCATCCGTAGCAACTTTATAGGCAGTCATTCGGTCAGGCTTAAGCCATATCCTCATAGAGTAATCTTTGGTACTCATTATTTCTGCCAATCCTACACCGTCCACTCGCTGCAATTCCTGCAATACATTAAGGTCGGTGTAATTGTAAATGAAGGCTTCGTCCAGTGAGGGGTCATCACTGGCAATATTGATGTACATTAGCAGTCCTTCGACCTGTTTCTCTACCGTCACACCGGCTTTGGTCACAATCTCTGGCAGGTCATTGACTACTGTCGACACCCGGTTTTGAATCTCCACGGCAGCAAGATCTGGATCTACACCTGCCTGAAAGTATACTTTAATAACTACGGTACCCCTGTTACTACTTACGGAAGTCATGTAAGTCATCCCGGGAACACCATTGATCACCTTTTCTAGGGGAGTGGCCACCGTCTTCGCTGCCACCTCTGCATTCGCGCCCCTGTATTTGGCACGGATGGAAACAGATGGAGGAGCAATGTCGGGGAAAAGCTCAACTGGTAAAGTGAAAAAAGACAACAATCCCAGTAAAACAAAGAATAGGGAAATCACCAGCGATAAAACTGGTCTCTTTATAAATAAATCAAACATAGCTTATCTTTCTGTACTGGTAGGCATTACTTCTGCAATGGTATCGTCTTTTTCTGGCAAGAAAGCACCCTCTTTATCAGCTAACATTTTCGGCTGAATAGTCATTCCGTCTTTTACATTCTGGATGCCTTCATATACAAAGTGCTCTCCTACTTCCAATCCAGACTCGACAATATAGTAATGAGAAAACCTTGCTCTTGGAATAATACTGCGCATCTCCACAACATTGTCTTTGTTGACAACATAAACAAAACTTCTATCCTGAATTTCAAAGACCGCTTTCTGAGGTATAATGATGGCATTGCTCACCTTATTGGTAAGTATTATTTTGCCGGTAGCTCCGTGCTTAAGTATTTTACTAGGATTAGGGAATAAAGCCCTAAAAGCAATAGATCCTGTATTGGCATTGAATTCACCTTGCATGGTCTCAATGACTCCCTCTTCAGAATAAGGTGCACCATCTGCTAGTACCAAGTGAACCACATTATTGTCTTTGGTTTCATCTTTGGACTTGATGTATTCGAGGTATTCTTTTTCAGACACATTGAAATAAACATGTACAGAAGTTATATTAGAAACAGTGGTAAACAAACTTCCTTGTTCTACCAAACTACCGGTTCTTAAAGGAATTCTATCGATAATCCCATCAAATGGGGCCCTGATATTGGTATAGGATAACTGCACTTCTGCATTGTCCATTGCGGATTTGGCTTCTTCAATTTTAGCTATTACAGCATCGTATTTGGCCTTCGTTAGGTTAAGCTCAGATTCTGATATGACGTTGTTATCCACCATGATTTTCAAACGGCCAACTTCAAACTCTATCACTTTGGCTTCTGCTTTTGCACTTTCAAAATTGGCCTTGGCTTTGGCCAATTCAGCTTTGTACTCTTGTTCATTGGTCTTGAATAGAATCTGGCCTTTCCTCACTTCCTGCCCTTCATCTACATTTACCTTTTCAAGAAAGCCCTGTACCCTGGCCCTAAGTTCTACATTTTGAATGGCTTTGATATCTGCCACATAATCCCTTTGCATTATGGTATCCGATGCCACTACTTCTATAACCGGGAACTCCTTGATTGATTCGGCTTTTTTGCCTCCTTCATTGCCACTATTACATGAAAAAATGACAACCATCGGAATAAAAAATGCAAATATCCCAACTCTGTTTAATCTTATTCTGCTCATATTCAATACCAAACCTGTTTTTACCTTATACAAAACTTAAAGTGATGTAACTTTTACACTTTAAAGCAACAACAAATAATACAATAATTTTGGTGAAATCCTGATAGATTTTGCCAAAGTTGCCTTTACCTCCTATCAACGGGCTATATCTTGTATAAATAAGCAGCTGACTATTTTTGAATAAGTCACTGTAATTACGAGGGGTTGAATCTATTACTTGTTGTATATTTGTGCACACACCAAGAATACAATATGTTAAAAAAACCGATTTTATTGCTAGGGCTATTAATGCTTCAAAGCTTTGTGTTTTCTCAGGAAATACCCCAACCAAAAGGTTATGTGGCTTATCAGGTCACCAATCAGCTTGCCATAGATGGTAAATTAGACGAGGCTCAATGGCTTGCAGCAAATTGGTCTACCCCTTTTCTGGACATTCAGGGAGAAGATTTTACTGCACCCGATCAACTGACCCAAATGAAAATGCTTTGGGACGAAAACTATTTGTTCATTGGCATTAAGCTTTATGAGAAAAACATCTGGGCCACCTACTCCGAAAGAGAATCAGTAATATTCCATGAAAATGATATTGAAATATTTATAGATCCTGACGGGGACACGCACAATTACTATGAGGTGGAGATCAATGCTTTGGGAACACTCTGGGACCTACTGCTTACAAAGCCCTATAAGAATGGAGGCAAGCCTATCAATGGATGGAACATCAACGATTTTGAATATGCCATTCATCTTGACGGTACCATAAATGACCCTGCCGATGAAGACAATTTCTGGTCTATCGAGATGGCCATTCCCTGGAAAAGCCTCTCTCAATCTGGCCCCTCCTACAAGGCACCAGAAAATGGCGAGCAATGGAAAATAAATTTTTCAAGGGTGCAATGGCAAATTGAGCCCACAGAAAATGGCTACAGGAAAAAGATTAACCCACAAACTGGTAAATCCTACCCAGAAGACAATTGGGTTTGGTCTCCCATGGGATTGATCAATATGCACCTGCCGGAAAGATGGGGCTATGTTCAGTTTTCTGACATGAAAGTTGGGCAGGGCAATCAATTGTTTGTAATTGATCCTGATGAGCGGATAAAGGATGAATTGCGAAAACTATACGATGCAGAAAAGGCATTTTTTGCTAATCATGGACGTTATACAGACCAGTTGACTGACTTAGAACACGACAACAGCCTGTTGGAAGTGACCATAGAAGCTACTAAATCCTGGTTTAAAATATCGAGTCCGGCAACTTCCAAGGGAGAATACTGGTATATAACAGAAGACAGTCGGGTATGGAAAAAATAATCCCCGTATTAATTGAATACAAAATTATCGAGACCGCTTTTAAAGCAAAATCGATCGAATCATGAGGAAAAACAAAACTTTCTTTTTTGGATTATGCCTACTTGGCCTTACTTGCCTCGGCTGTACCGAAGCAGCAGAAACAAGGTCATTGGTTAATTTGTTACTTATAGACGCCCCAGGAGACTTTGATGAAGTCTGGGTAGAGGTCAATGGGGTAGAAATTTTACCGGCAGGCATTCGAGGGAGTGAGGAAAATGCCAGTTGGGTGAGCATTCCCTATCAAGCAGCCAGCAATATGGTTTTGGTAAGTGCTTTGGTAGATGACACACAGCTCCTTATAGGAAGAACAGAAATTCCAGCAGGAGACATTTCCAAAATCAGGTTTCTCCTGGGGGATGTTGTCTATTTGATAAACGACGATGTCAGAACGGATATGACCATCTCCCCGGATAGCGAATCCCTATTGGAAGTAGACGTAGACATTAGCACCCAAAGTGGTCTTTCCTATGACATCATTTTGGATTTGGACCTGGCACAATCTGTGGTCGCTAACCAAAGTGGTGGATTTGATTTTGTTCCTCATCTTAGGGTATTTGTAAGCACTGGCTTATCAGAAATTACTGGATCAATCTTTCCCATCAGCATCGCCCCACATGTGATGGCCATCTCAGCAACTGACACCTTCAGCACACTCACCTCAGGTGATGGTGGTTTTCTGCTTAGTGGCCTGCCTGAAGATGAATACGAATTTAAAATAGCCGCTCCTACAGGATACCAGGACACTACTTTCACCCTGCTGACCTATCCTGACAGCACATTGACATTGGAATCCATCACCTTAAAAGCATCCACCTCCCCCTGATAATATTGCCAAGATTATGACCGAAGACCAGCATAAGAGCTACATGTTAAGGGCCATTGAATTGGCTGAATTGGGAAGGGGAAGTGTCAGCCCCAATCCCATGGTGGGCTGTGTGATCGTTCACAACGGTTTGATTATCGGAGAAGGGTATCACGAAGAATACGGTCAAGCGCATGCTGAAGTAAACGCCATCGCAGCCGTTAAGGACAAATCACTTTTAAAAGAGGCTACCCTGTATGTTAGCCTGGAACCCTGCGCCCATTTTGGGAAAACGCCCCCTTGTGCAGACCTAATAGTCAAGCATCAATTAAAAGAAGTCATCATTGCTGCAGTAGACAGCAATCCTTTGGTGGAGAAAAAAGGAATTCAGAAGTTAACGCAGGCAGGAATAGCGGTGACTACAGGGGTGATGGAGGATAAAGTCAGGAAGCAGAATGTGCGGTTTTTTACCCAGATGGAGAAAAAGCGCCCTTACATTATATTAAAATGGGCACAGACAAAAGATGGCTTTGTAGCCCGCACCAACTTTGACAGCAAGTGGATCAGCAATTCACTAAGTCGACAGCAAGTCCACCGCTGGCGAACAGAAGAAGATGCCATTTTGGTAGGTACCAATACGGCTCGCTATGACAATCCCCGACTGAATGCCAGAGATTGGTATGGAAAAGACCCGTTGAGATTGGTCGTAGACAGGGAGTTGAAATTGGAGGAAAGTTTATATCTATTTGATGGGCAGCAGGACACCATCATCTACAATAACCAACTCAATAAGACAGTCGGAAAGACCGAATGGGCAAAAATGGATGTTCGCATCGATGCCAAAGAAATTGTGGCAGACCTTTATGCCCGAAACATTCAGAGCCTGATTGTAGAAGGAGGAGCGGCAGTTTTGGGGGATTTTATAGCGAATGACCTATGGGATGAGGCAAGGGTTTTTACCGGAAATGCCATGTTTGGTTTGGGCATCCCTGCCCCCCTAATGACAACTATCCCCACAGCCCAATATACTTTTAAGGAGGATTTACTAGCAATATACCATAACCATGACTGAGGAAATTAATCTACCTAAAAATGCCAACAAGGAGGAAATATACCAAGCCCTGCTGCCACAAATAAAAGCCTTGCTTTCCGGTGAGGAAGACTTGGTGGCCAACATGGCCAATATGGCTGCGGTACTAAAGGAGGCTTTTGGCTTTTTTTGGGTAGGCTTTTATAGCGTCAAAAAGGGCGAATTGGTTTTGGGCCCCTTCCAAGGACCAGTAGCCTGCACCCGCATCCAAAAAGGAAAAGGCGTATGTGGCAAAGCCTGGAAAACAGGCGAAACGCAGGTAGTGCCCGATGTCAATGCCTTTCCGGGCCACATTGCCTGCAGTGCCTCCTCCCAATCAGAAATTGTAGTCCCCGTATACAAAGGAAAAGAAATTATCGCAGTGCTGGATATTGATTCCGATCAGCTGGATACTTTTGACGCAGTGGACCGGAAGTATTTGGAGGAGATGGTGGGGTATTTATAGAAACTGACTTCATTCATCCATTTTTTTTGGAGATGGTTAAAGTGACCTGTATTTTCATAAAAATAAGTTCAGCCTATTTTTTTTTCTGCAATAAATGGGACTTTTTTACTGGACTCATAGTCTAGAACACCTAATTTAAAATGATAATACCAGTTACAAGAATTTCAAAGTGATTAATTAAATACAAAAATAATTTCGTGAATATTGATAAAGTCAATCATCTAGATTTAACGAAACCTATCAATACGAGAATGAAGAGACAATTGATTAAATAATTCAAAATTCAATAAGCCAGAACAGCTTAATTGGACACTCCAACAATTTTTACACACCTTCTTTAAGCACCCTAATAGCATTGGCATTTAGGCAATTTATAGACAATGCTATTCTTAATTTAATATTTTTAGGAATAAAAATATAGATGAAGTAACAGTCAAAACACCCAAAATATAGACTTGTTTCTCAGTCACTTCTATCCATTAGTAAATAACATTTCAGGGAATTTTAGACTGTATCTTAATTTTTAATAGGGTTTTATATTAAAGTAAATAGAATAATAATCTACAATTAAACTTAATATAATATAAAACACGCAGCCATAAAATCCTATTTTAAAATTTTCTTTTAAAAACTTACAACATTAGAGTGTATTAATAAAACATTTTTATTAAGTTGAAACACATTAATAAAGCATAGTAGATTGATAGACAGCATATATACCAGAATTTTTCTTGGTGGAATAGGACTATGTGTAGTGGTGGAATTGAATTGAAGAGTCTTTTTAGGAGTGAATTTATAGATTTTTCAGTAAGGGTAGGTTATAATTATTATAATAACAGACATTAGGATTTAATACATTGATCATTTGAAGCTATTTTGGCAATTACAAATACTTATAAAATACTATAATTAATCTATAATAAAATCGCGAAATAAAGAATAAAAATATTGAATTAGGCGTAAGGTCAATAATTCAATCTTAGTGTAAAAGGCCTAAAAGGAGTTTTACTTAGGAAAATACCTCCAAAGGTCCAAATTGCTGGGCTTTTTCCAATATATGTGAGCAATTAAAATATTGATAATCAGTCTACAAACGCTTATTTACTAAGTACCTAATTCAATAAAAATAAATAAAGATTACAAATGATTAGATAGCTTGTTTACAGACTTTCAAGGGGAATTTCATGCACAAGCATAAAACTCCATATCTGAAAATAAAAAAATATAATTGACACCAAAATAAAAATATAAGTATATTTTTATTGTTTTTATAGAAATTTTACCGCAGTAGCAGAAAGAGGAAAGTGTGTTTTAAAGGGAAAAGAAATACGTATTACAGCATTAAGCATCTAGCTATTTGAATAAGAGTTACTAAACACTTATTTAAATCACCATTTATTTTGTATAATCTCAAAAATGAAATCAGTAAAAATCATCAAATTAAACAATTATGAAAAAATGTAGCTATTTAGCAAACAGAGGAGATGGAACATACTTATTTATCCACGATTTTGATGGTTTAAACTGGGGAAAGGTTTCAAAATTAAAAGTAGGGGAAGGGGATAACTTCAAAGGTTGGAGTTGGCATAATAGTACCGCCAGTTACATAGCAAGATTAGATGGAGATACCAATCTTTATATTAGAACTTTCGATGGAGTTACGTTTGGGAAACATAAAGAAATAAAAGTTGCAAAAAATGATAATTGGAGAGGTTGGTCTTGGGATGGAAAAACAGCAAGTTATATTGCAGAAATGGGTGGCGTAACTAATCTATATACTCGCTCATTTGATGGAGAAACATTTGGTACACCAAAAGAAATTAAAGTATCAGGAAGTGATAATTGGAAGGCTTGGTGCTGGGACGGAAAAACAGCAAGTTATGTTGCAGAAATTGAAAGCGGAATAAAATTATTTATTCGGACTTTTGATGGAACAAATTTTGGTCCTTATCAAGAATTATTTGTTCCCTCAAGTGGAATGAGAGGATGGAATTGGCAATAACTAGGCTAAACAAAACAATTACGCTACAATGATATGAAGTCTTATTTCCCATCTTTGTAGTACCGGTCGATCAGTATTAGACTCAAGCTCCGGTAACTTTCTGCTATGGGGATTGGATTGGGCTTATTGGGTATTTCAGGGAATTAGGTGGGAGTAAAACTATTGAAAAGAATCGCTAACAGTATTTTAGGTTCTTGCCTCGTTGTTTTACGAGGTCTTAGAAAATCTTAGATATAGGTGTTCAAGGGCTTCCAGTGAAGCCTTTTTGATAAAATGTGATTATTGGTAAGGTTATGCATTTGGAAGCTCATGCAAAAGTAGTCCTACTAAGTTTTACTTTAGATTACCAGAAGGAGGAGAAGGGCATGTTTTTCCAAGGCATATAAAAAGGCATTTCAATAGTAGGTATCGAGCTAATTTAAAAAGCGTTGCTAATCCTTATATTGTCTTCTTCAAACATTAGACACCCTATTGTTGTGTGTAACTATAAAAAGAAATAAAATGAAAAAAATTTTACTTTTTATTTCTTTTTGTTTTCTCCTCAACTCAGCAAAGAGTCAGACAAAACAATTTCGTTACAGAGTAATTGTCCCTAATTATTTTAAGTATAAGAACCCAACAGATACTGTTTTCATAAAATATGACAGTCTATTTTTAAAATCTGTTAATCTTAAAAAGGGAACTATTATTTCGACTGAGGGGGAATACAAGAAAAATAGAGTTACATATAAATATTTAGTCAACGACACTTTATCCAATTCTAAAGAGGTAGAAATTAAAACATCCCAAACTAATCTTTTTAAAAACGGAAAAGGATATGCTACCCTTAAAGTCGATGAGAAAGACAAATCTAAAATTCATATTAATTATTGGCTTGGGAAAAAGTACGACCGTGAAAAAGACTATTATATTAAGTTGAAGAATAGGCAGTCTGTAAAATTCTGGTATAATACTATTGAAGGTGGGGCACTAACGATTCCATTTAAGTATAGACCTAGATTTAATAAAAATGGAATTGAAGTAGAAGAACAGTTTAATTCTGATCTGAATGTAGGAATGTACATTGGATATTCTTTTGGTCAAGTAAAATATATTTACCGACAATTAGAAGAAACCCAACCTACTGATTGGAAAGTTTCAATAGGTCCTTTTTTTAGTGTTTCAACAACAAAGATAGACTCATCATCAACTTCATCAGCGGAAACACCATTGACTAAAGAAGTTGGTATTGCTACATTTTCTCCAGGAGTTGGACTTATGACCTCTGTATCTGATTTTAGATTTGGAGTATTTGTAGGGAAAGATATTACCTTTGGAAAGACAGGTCAAAAGTGGAATTATCATAATAAAACCTGGTTTGGATTTGGAGTGGGATATAACCTTGGTTTAATATGGGGGAAAAGTGAATAAAAACTACACACAATTGAGGAGACGACCGTGAGCCATACCTCTCTCACCATCCCGGTTGACCAAGAGTATCGTATACGGCGGTTCATTGAATCTCAGGTTTAAATTTCAAGTAATAATCCTGCATACTTTGATAACCTTTTCTTCGGAGTCTTGAAAGAGTAATTGTTGTTCCCAAAATTGGGCTTTGAGCTACTGCCCATCCGCTGTTTCTACATTCCCACATCCTAGCCTCTCGCTAAAATGACCTAAAGAGATCATTTCTTGCCGCACGGACATTCCAAGCATATGCTTGAACCAGATCTACTCCAAATTTGATCAGGTTTTGCGTTTTCTCTCAGACTTCCTCTCCCAATGAACTTGGTCAAAATGAAAAATCTAATTAACCGATGGAACTCTGCACAGAAAAACACCATACTTGGGCAAGCGCATAACTGCTCCACTACCACAAAGATTTACAGTCATGAATTAACGATTTCCAATAAAAATGTAGTCTCCCCTTAGATTCTTTAACCGAAATTCTTAATTTGAAAGGTGAAAACAATGCAAAGTAGCTGGGTAAATAGTCGATATATACTCAACTCCCCTGCAAAACATACCTATATACAATTGTTAGCGGTGATTAAAAAAAATTACTATATGAAAAGAACAAAACTAAAAGAAGATTTTGTAATTGGAGGTCAATTTACTGCCGAAAATGCGAATGAAATAAATAGAGGAATAAATGAGGCTTTTGATGAATTAGAACTACTTGAAAAACGGTTAAAATCTGACCGAAAAACTTTTAATAAAAGAGTTGATAATTTCTACGGAAAAATCATAGAGATATTTGGAATCTTCATTGCTATTTTTTCAATAATTACAGTAGCTGCTCAATCATCTTTTAAATGCGAGGGGAATTTTATTACCCGACTTTTTTGCTCAGCTTCAATTTTTATTCCAATAATAATTTCATTAATAGTTTTAATATTATTAGTTCATTTTTTGAAACGCTAAGTGTAAAAAATATTAAAACAAATTCTATAATACGCTCCAAAAAGATTTATGAAAGTAATGAATCACTTTAAATCAAATAAAGTAAAATTGAGAATAACAACCGCTAATCGAGTAGCCTTACCTGATACAAATAGCTCTTTTCAGCCCCTAACACAACCAGACCCTGTAAAACTGGGCAGGCTGTACGGTCTCATATCCGGAGGAATGTTGCTCTTTACACCAACATTCCCTTTCCGTTACTTCTAAAACAAGGCTATGCAATGGCTCTATATTGAATTTTCACATCACCATACGTTCGGTCTCGCTACCCAGTAAGACCTCAATAGCTATTACAGCTCGTTACCGGTAACTACTATGACATATTGTTGGGACAGCACAGATCGGATGACTTCTCATTCGGTAACTCGTACAAATCGAGATCTCCCAAGAGCCTGTCCCAATTTTACGGGAAAAGGGCATATTCCTTTCCCCAATATCCACCGGATCTACCGGCTAGATGCCTGTTAGTTTCCCGATAATCGGAACAGGATCAGTTTCTTAAAACCGGGGTTTGCAGTCTCTATTTAGCATATCCTGAGGCCTCAGGGCTTTACTCCATGCTTTACAGCAAACGACTCCCGAAGAACGGGACAGGCATTGCGACTTGCTAATGCTTCGGGACATTAATTCCCGAACATAAGAGACTTTCACCCTCTAGAATATTTGGTGTCTTCGATACCAGATGCCCATACTGGGCACACACCATATATAAAAAACATAGGGCTTTTGTGTTAACTTCAAAGTCCTGTGCCTGATGCGA
>TARA_R110001592_G_scaffold236638_1_pt1 | contig 77727 bp, 82 predicted proteins | sample TARA_R110001592 | Tara Oceans TARA_R110001592 (sample SAMEA4398387) | marine metagenome | biome: Polar Biome; feature: [SRF] surface water layer (ENVO:00010504); material: water (ENVO:00002006), including particulate matter (ENVO:01000060) such as... | depth 5 m | reverse complement strand
TAGAAGGGTGTTTTGCAAACCTACACCCAGCTCACGAAGGCATAAACTACACCTAGCCGGGGTCATTTTGGATCCTTGAAATAAAATTTCCCTCCCCGATGTACCGTTTGTCAATAATTCACTTTATTTTTTAAGAAAATGTGGGAAAATTAAGTATTAGGAATAAAAATTGTTAACATTTAGTCTTAAAGGAAAGTGTGGCTCAATAATTTTTTTCAAATATGAAAATAGGATGGTGTTCAATCAAAATTTGGTATTTCTCACGAGGTCAACTTAAATAATTCCGGGACTTAGATCAGCATTTTCTAATTTTCTAATCCAAAAATTATTACCAATTCTTAAAATTTAGAATAATATGAAAAAATTCAAAATACTCTTATTTCTAGGTGGACTATTAAGCCTCTTGGGGTTTGGTTGCGAAGAAGAAGAGCCTACAAATTGTGAACTGGCCGCATGTGACCCCGGAAGAAAAACCATCAAACAGTGGGTAGACAAAGAGGGAATGGTATTGTTGGACAACAGGAACCAAATGTATTATATAAGTACTGGTGAATCACCTGATATGCATATACTTGGATATATTTGCAATTTACCTGAAGAATTTAAAAGTGAAGGAATGCTAGTTGTGGTAAGTGGTGATTTAAAAGAAGATTGTGATGAGCTTAACCTTATCACTGTAGCTCAGGAAAATTATTATTTACATATTGATAGTATTGAAATCATTAAGGATTAAATTATGGAAAAGTTTTACTTTATTCTCATCATGCTTTTATGCTCGGTTAGTGTATTCAGCCAAACCATTCAGAATTCTGATTCTGATATGGTCTTTCTTGATGGGAAGCCGGATAAAAAGAAATCCAACGAAAACGTCATAAATCCTAAATATGTTATTATTGGAAATGGGAATAATGTATGGGAAGACCGAATTATTACGTATTTTTTTGATAATGGGACCCCAGATATTAGCGGGGATCTTGAAGAAGATGGGGTAAGAGATGCATTTGATATATGGCAAGCAGAAACTGATATAGCTTTTTTAGAGGTATGTAATGCTAACAATGCAGACATAGTTATTTCTTGGAGATCGTGGAACCATGGAGATGGGGCTCCATTTGATGGACCTAATGGGGTGTATGCTCACGCACTTATTGGTGAAACCACTAACCCCCTTGCTGGAGATATACATTTTGATGAAAGCGAAGATTGGACCATAGCTGAAACAAGTAATGATAACCAACCTATGGATTTGGTTACTTTTGCTGCCCATGAAATCGGCCATGCCATAGGTTTGGATCATTCTAATGTAAATACTGCATTGATGGCAGGTGGTCATGCTCTTTGGATACAAAATGGGTCTCATCGGTTTTTGACACAAGATGATATAGCTGGGATACAAAATCTTTATGGTTTACCTAATAGTGGGGAATTGGTTGATGGCCCTGATGCTCTTTGTTCCAGCGGGTCATATACGATTCAGGATGTACCAGCTGGTATATCAGTTGCATGGACGGTCAGCCCATCCCATATTTTCACAAATAGTTCCGGCACAGGAACAACAGCAAACCTAAATCTTGTAAATCCTATGACTGTTTCAGGGACGGCTACCTTGACCTATACCTTACAGGGAACGGGATGTGCTAATACGGAAATTACCAGGGAAATCCAAGTAGGACCGGAATATCCAGACTTTGATTTCTATCAATATCCTACTTGTGTTAGCCCAAACCAAGTAGTTACCGTTGTTGCCAATATCACTCAAGTGGATTATGACTGGACGGTCAATGGCGGCACCATTCTAAGTGGACAGGGCACACAGTCCATAGATATTAATGTGGGCAGCAGCGGTTACATTTCCGTGCATTGCAATGTTTCCAATGGTCCTGATGCCTGCGAGGGACCAAGGGGCACCGTCTCCCTCTATCCTATGGCCTGTTTTGGGATTGAGGACAACAGTGTGACTGCCTATCCCAATCCTGTCAATGATATACTTCATCTCAGGAGTGAAACTGAAGAAAATATCAAAGGGGAAATTCTAGTTATGGATTCCCAAAATACTCTGCGAAAGAGCATTTCAGTAGACAGCTGTGAAGTTACCATAGATGTTTCCGATCTTCAGCCCGGTATTTATCATGTGACTTATTCCATCGGTGACAGGTATCAAGTGAAAAAAATTAAAATAGAATAGAAAATAACAGTAAAAACCTTTGATTGGCCGGCCTCCAGAATTTGATCCCAGACACCACTCGCCAAGAGTTATCCAATGATAGCTTGACTCTCTTGGAAAACGAATAAGTAACCACCGAGGAAAGGTTGATATTAGCCTCCTCCGGGTTGTTTTGTGGTTTGTTTTTGACACGGATCCGCTGGTTGATGAATTTTTGCGGTGCCTGGAGGGTATGCATCGAGAAAAAACCGTAAGCAAACGGCCAACCTCCTATTAATAATTAGCTTGGGTTCACGTGGTGATGTTTCCACCTGTGGGGCAGCAGGTCGGAGAATCTACCTTCATAGTTGAGGTCGTTGAGTTTTCGATGCACTTCGAGCAGCCGATCATGGGGATTTACACCGTGCTTTTGGCAGATTGTGAACAGGTAGTTTTTCCGCCCCAGGTTATGAAAAGCCTTACATAAGACAGGACGAAAAGCTTACCTGTTTTCAGGATCGCATAAGGCAGCAGAAATGGCTGCAGGCATGTATTCTTTCATGGCCAGCTGCAAGAATAACAATGTCAATGAGTTTGAGTGGCTGAAAGATGTCTTTGAAAGGATCCAGTCCCACAAACAAAAAGTTCTCTACCAGCTCCTTCCCTTGGACTGGGAGGAATATAGAATTAAGGCCTGACTATAAACATTCCCTACACTAATTCCTAGCTTGGGTTCCTCGGACGGATACTTTTAAACCATGAAAATAGTAAAGCACTATTCGGACGATTTTAAAAAAAAGGTTGTTCGGCATTATCTGAACTCTGATGACAGCATGAGAACCACCGCTGTTAAATTTAATTTAGCGGTTTCTGCTTCCGTTAGCCAGTGGCTCCCTAAATTTGGACCAGAATCCAAATCACCCATTATGGACCAATCCCCTAAAAAGCACCAAAATCCACTAATTGATACACCAGAAATTATGGCCCGTAGGTTAAAGAAACTGGAAGAAGTTTTGGAAAGAGAGCGTTTAAATACCCTGGCAGCTAACATGGTAATTGACAGGAACCAAGCAGTCAATGTACATATACCTACATAAACCTCCACTCTTATATACGCATACCTACGTATCCGCGTAAAATAGCCCTTTTTACGTATTTCCTTCCTTATATTTTTTCCTTCTCTTTGGGTCTGTCAGTAATTAGCAAGAACCAGATAACCTGAAAAATATGAAAGATACCCAGGAAAATAAAACACACAAAATCACCTTTAGGCTTAAAGCGCAGGAGGCAAAATTCCTGGATGATTTTGCTGGGAGTGCAGGGATTTCCAGAAGCGATACGCTCAGGAACCTGATCCGGAAAATCCAGGGAGATGCATCCATTATCAAGACAGATAAATTGCTTAATACCCTGTCTGACCTTGCAGCCGAACAGGGCCGGGTAAACAACAATATCAATCAACTGGCCAGGCATGCCAATCAATATTCCAAGGTAAGTGACCTGGACCCTAAGGTATTTGTAAGATTTAATACGCTTCTAAACCGGCACCTTGACTTTCAGGAGGACATGAACAGGACTTTCCGAAAAATCTATAAATCCATCAGCTGATGACAGTCAAAATCCTATCCTCTACCAGTACTTTCAAAGGGGTGTCCTACAACACCAACAAAATGCAGTCCGGTAAAGGTGAGCTGATGAAATTCAAAAATTTCGGTTACCTGCAATCGGCCCAAAAAGTAAGTCCTGCTGAAATGAAAACTTTTCTAAAAGTCCATTCTAACCGGAATACCAGGGTACAAACCAAACAATTCCATGCCATGATTTCTTGCAAGGAACGAGAATACAACAAGAAGGAACTTACCAAAATGGCAGAGAAGTGGTTGGAAAAAATGGGCTATGGCAATAATCCTTTCCTGATCGTATTCCATGGAGATACAAAAAACAACCATGTCCATATGGTCTCTTCCAGAATCGGCAAGGATGGCAAAAAGATTAACGACAGCATGGAAAGAATCAGGGCGCAAAAATGCATGCTGGAGATCATGGAACGGAATCCGGCGCAGGAATGCAGGAAGATACTGGATCAGTTAAAATCATTTTCCTTTTCCACCCTCAACCAGGCCAAGTTATACCTTGAAACTCGGGGATATAACCTTCAGGAAAAAGAAGATAAATTGTTCCTGTATAAATTTGGTTTGCTACAAGGCGAACTTTCCCTAAAGGAAATTAAGCACAAGACCAATGCCAATACCATTGACAAGGCAAGGAAAAAGCAGCTCCATGCCTTATTTGAAAAGTACAGGAAGGTTTACTGCAGCAAACCTGTTCCAATATTTGAACCGCTGAAAGGCAATCGCCTTGGTAAACCAAAGGGTTACCGGTCAGAAATGGCCGACTTTCTCAAGGAAAAATTTGGGATAGAACTGGTGTTTCATGGCAGGAATGGCAAGACACCTTATGGTTATACGATTATCGACCATAGCAGGAAAATCATCTTTAAGGGAGGTGAAATCTATCCGCTTAAAAACCTGACTCAGGAAGAAACAAGAGATAAAGTTAAAGTAATCAATTTCCTTTTTCCATCAGATATTTCAGCTTATAAAAGAATTACAGGCGCTTCAGATACCCTTTTTCGAATCAAACGTTTTCCGGAAAATACGGCTTACCGGTTGAAATTACTCTCTGTTTTGGAAGATTATCCCAACCTCCAAATGGGCCTTGAGGAATTCAAATTACACCTACTGGTAAACGAAAAGCGCTTGTTTTTACTGGACACTCAAGAGCGAATTTTTATTCGACTAGAAGCCATTCTGCAAAATAAAGAATACAACAGATTTGCCAGACTTTGGGAAATCCCTCTCCGAAATGGGACAGAACAAGCAGCTTATATAGGATCAGATTCTGATTCAAGATTGCAATTACCTATACAAGCGGACAGCGAAAACGTCTTACCCAACGCTTCGGGTAATGAGTATGCCGAACCAATCCGGGAGACAGTGGTCCCACTTACCACTTTTAACCTGGACATCCATCAGGATGTGGACGACGAAGCAATGCATGGAAGGAGAAGAAACAAAGATAAAGACAACAAAAAGAGAAGCATCAGATAAAAACCAATGCATATGATAATCCTATTCGCAAACCAAAAAGGAGGAGTCGGTAAAAGTACCCTTTCGGTGCTATTTTCCAACTACCTAACCCTGGCCAAAAACAAAGCGGTAAAGGTCTATGACATGGACTTTCAACGGTCGCTTTACAACAAGGCCCAGGCGGCAGAAGTGATTGAAAACACGCCATTGTACCCCGTAGAGGCTGCCGAATTGTCTCAATTTAATGCCATACAAAAAAAGGACACCAAAAAAGAAAATCAGGTCAGCATCATTGACCTGGCGGGTAAAATGGATGATGATGAACTTGTTCCGGTATTCCAAAATTCGGACCTCATCCTATGTCCCTTCAGTTATGACGAATACTCCGTGTCCTCTACCATCGAGTTTTCCTTTGTAATCAAAAAAATTAATCCGAATGCCAAAATCATATTTATTCCCAATAGGGTGCGGAGCAGTGTGAAATACGAAACCATGAAATCGGTTCAGGATGCACTGAAAAATTTCGGAGCAGTCACCAGTAGTATCACTGAAAGGATAGACTTCCAGCGGATCACTACCTATGACATTCCTTCGAATATCGTAGAGGTGATCGAACCTGTTTTTGAATCCATTTATAACGAATACATAGACCCGGCATGGCACAAGATGATTACATAAAAACGCTGATGAGCAATTTCCGCCCCAATGGTCATACATCGGTGAAAAAGAACAGAAAGGAAAGAAAGCGTCCTGCAAACAAACAGACCAAACCCACAGCCTTGAGTAGTGATATAGACCTTTTATTGGAGCAGGTCAGGGACCTAAAAATTGATGGTGACAAAAAGCGACTGATCAAAATCGATGAGAAAAGTGAAGAAATTCTGAAAGTGATGTATCCGGTATTTTCCGTGGATGTAACACGCTTTATCAATTTTCTTTTGACCCGCTTCTTTCAGGACCATCCGGAACTGATAGACGAAATCAGAAAATCATTTAAAAAACTCTAACATGAACTGGACTGAATTTATAAAATTTTTGGCATCTGGATACCTGCTTTATTATGGGGTATTGGTGGTGCTTGACCTGCTAAAGCTCCAAAAGGGTTCTTTTGAAATGAGCAATCAGGAACTGATGGAGTTGCCGGAAGAAACCCAAACTACCATTATCGATGAAGAGGTAGTTAAAAATGATATTTCTTCACCAGCAACTAAAAGCTCGGATGAGGAAAACCAGCAATGGAAACTCTATGGAGAAAATGTCAATGTATCCTCAGGAGGAGTAAGCAGCATGACAGAACTGTTTAGACTGGCACAGGATGAAATGATAGAGGTGAAGAAAAATCTTGTTTACTGAAATGAAAAACTTGTTCCTCATACTGATGGTAACCTTAATTATTTCTGTCATCTGTTTGAAAGTGACAGCCCAAACACCTCCGGGCCTATCCGAGATCAACGAAGGAAAAAACCTAATGGCCCAGAACTTTCGGGCACTCTCTCGAGCGGTGCTGATACTGGGTGCCCTCTTTGGCCTATTGGGTGGATTGAGGATATATAACAACTGGCAAATGGGCAAGCGAAACATCGATATTGAGGTAGCAGGATGGTTTGGGGCCTGTATATTTCTTTCTGTATTGGGAGTCTTCCTAAGTGCCCTTTACCAGGTACCCATAGCCTAATAAAGACCAATCAATTTTAAACCATAATATACAATCCATTTAAATCAACTAATCATGAACAAAAACAACAAAAAAGCTATCGGAACCCTTGCTATGGCAGTCATTGGACTGGTTCAGGCAAATGCTCAGGGAGTACAAGGCATTACAGCCGCAGAATCTTCTCTCATAGGTTATGTAGATCCCGTGGCCTCTCTCTGTCTGGTCATTGGTGCAGTAGTAGGGATCATTGGCGGGGTAAGGGTCTATATCAAATGGAATAGCGGAGACCAGGACATCAACAAAGAGCTGATGGGCTGGGGAGGCTCCTGCTTGTTTATGGTGTTGGTGAGCGTAGTTATTAAGGCCTTTTTCGGTGTTTGATGAGCAAACGATTTCCCATTTATAAAGGACTCCAAAAACCACTGATGTACAAAGGGTTTCAAGGAAAATTCATCGGCTGGGGCATTGCTTCTCTGGTGATGGGCCTTGTCCTGGGAGGGGGGATCGGAAGCTTTACCAACATGGTTTTCGGGGGATTGCTGACCATCGGTACTATTATAGGTGGCCTTTATTTTACCAGCCTACAACAGAAAAAAGGCCTGCACAATAAAACACGAAATCAAGGTGTGTTTCTACACCCTACAGACCTTAAGTGAATTAATTATGCCTAAACGCAAAAAGACAGCCTTTAAGTTACCCTATATCGGGATAGATCATAGCAATGGATACGATATTCTATACAATGAAAAAGGTGAATTTGGGGTAGTTCTGGAAGTGAAAAACCCGGTCCTGCAGTATGCTGCTGATCCGGGAAACTATGACAACTTTCACCAACTTTATGTCAATGCGATCAAAATTCTTGGGGAAGGATACATTGTACAAAAACAGGACATTCTGAGCAGAAAAAAATTCAACCCTAAATCCACTGGAGAATACCTGCAAAGGAAATACGATGAGCATTTTAGAGGAAGGGTTTATACCTCCCATCAGACGCTTTTGGTGATTACAAGAAAAGCAAAACCCGGTTTTTACACTTACAGCCAGAAACAGATAAATGATTTCACACAAACCATAGACAAAGTAGCAGACCTCTTTGTTCGAAGCCAGTTACCTGTAAATGCGCTGAATCAAAATCAGATCAATCGGTACATCAGGCAGATTCTTTCAATGAATTTTTATGATAAAGAGCTTTGCCTGAACAATCTGCTTGCAGGAGATGAACAGCTTGAAATGGGGGATACAGCAGTCCGCTCTATCAGTTTGGTCAACACAGACACCATCGACCTGCCCCAAGTGGTGGATACCCATATGGAAAGGTCAGACAAGGAAAGTTTGAAAGGTTTTCCGATCGATAATATGGGGTTTTTGTTTTCTGTTCCGCATTTTAAAACCATTATTTATAATCAGGTGATTGAAATTGTTCCACAGACCAGCACCCAAAGGAAGTTGGAACTAAAACGAAAAAGACATTCAGGAATTCCTGATTCGGCCAACAATATGTGTGTGGAAGACATTGACCAATTATTGGAAGACATCGCTAGAAACAATCAGTTGTTGGTCAATTCTCATTTTAACATTCTGGTGTCCGGAGAAAAAGAGTTGATTCAGGGAACCTCCAATTTTATTGAGTCTTCCCTTTTTCAGCAGGGGATCATACCGTCAAAAAATGCTTACAACCAACTGGAATTGTTCAGGACCGTTTTGCCCTGCAACACTTCAGAACTGAAACCTTACGATTATTTTCTGACCACCTCAGATGCAGCTTTGTGCTTCTTCTTCAAGGAATCCATGAGTGAGGATGAAATCAGTAATTTTCAAATCAGGCTAACGGATCGACAAGGTATTCCGGTAAAGATTGATCCCGCAGACTTGCCCATGCAGACCAACCGGATCAATAACAGGAATAAATTTGTCCTGGGGCCCTCTGGTTCAGGTAAATCATTTTTCATGAATGCGCTGGTAGAACAGTACTGCATGTACAATAAAAGTGAAACACCAAGGTGGCTGATGGACGTGGTTATCGTGGATACTGGTCATTCCTATTCCGGTCTTTGTGCCTATTATGGAGGCAAATACATTACCTATTCAGAAAAGGATCCCATTACCACCAATCCCTTTGCCATTACCAGGGAAGAATACAACATCGAAAAAAAGGATGCCCTGCTTACCTTAATTAGTGTATTGTGGAAGTCTGCGGATGGCAAGATCTCCCAGGTAGAATCGGATGTAATCTCCAATACCATTTCAGCTTATTATCAGGTGTATTTTGATGAGTTGTCAAAAATTGACCGCCCTTGTTTTAATAGCTTTTATGAATTTGCACTGACATTCATTCCTGAATTGATTCAAAAGGAAAATATTCCTTTCAATATAGATGAATTCAGGTTTGTGCTCAAGAAATTTTACAAAGGAGGGGAGTATGGTAGCCTATTGAATGAAGAGGTAGATCAGTCCTTGTTTGGAGAAGCATTTATCGTTTTTGAAATAGATTCCATCAAAGAGCACAAGGTGCTGTTCCCTATTGTCACCTTGATCATCATGGATGTATTCATTCAAAAAATGCGGTTTCGGAGCAAGCAGCGGAAGGCACTGATCATTGAAGAAGCCTGGAAAGCGATCGCCTCACCACTCATGGCCAATTATATTCTATACCTATACAAGACAGTCCGAAAATTTTGGGGAGAAGCCATTGTAGTGACCCAGGAGTTGGGGGACATCATAGGAAACACAGTGGTAAAAGACAGCATTGTGAACAATTCGGATACCATTATTTTGCTGGACCAGGCAAAATTCAAAGACCATTACAATGAAATCGCTTCCCTGCTTTCAATCAATGAGCATGAAAGGAAAAAGATTTTTACCATCAACCAGTTTGACAACACTGAAGGCCGGGGCAGATTCAAGGAGGTTTACATCCGAAGAGGTGCCAGCGGAGAGGTATATGGCGTGGAAGTATCCCTTCATCAGTATTTGACCTATACCACTGAAAAGCCGGAAAAGGCAGCTGTGGAAATCTATACAGATCGCTTTGGTAGCTATCAGCAAGGTTTGGATCACTTTGTAAGGGATTATGAAAATTCAAAAATGGAATTGAACCGTTTCTTTTCTCTGGTCAACCAATTGGGAATTCCTTATAGAGAAAAAACAGAATTTACTGACTAAACAATTATACCATGAAAACTTTGACATTTCTTTTGTTCATTTTCACCAGCGGATGGTTGAAGGCGCAAGTCTATGTTGATCCGGCTGTTTCGGGAGCGCAGGCTACCCATGCAGCCGTGATTAACAGCCAACTCAATAAGACCAATGAAAATCTGACTTTAATAGAAAAAGGTCAACTAGCCGTCACTGGAAAACTTACCGTGGTGAATACCCTACAGGAAAAGCTTTATGCGGGATTGACCGAAGTGAGTGCTATCCTTACCAACCTTGCCAATGTGAGAGAGATTGCACGAATTGCGAGTGGCATTTCCGGAGATGTCCGGGACATCATGGAGTTGGCCAAGGAAAATCCCGAATTTATTGTTTTCGCAGAGCAGAATGCCACAATGTTCCAGCAAAGAGCTACTGCATTGGCGTTGGAAGTACAGCAATTTGCCCTGAAAGGAGGCAAGGAAAATCTAATGGATGCAGGGGAAAGGGCAAAAATCCTCAATACCATTTTAAATGAACTACTGATCCTGAGGTCTTACTCTTATGGAATGTACCGTTCCATGCAATTTGCAAGCATGAAGGGGCTTTTCAATTCACTAAATCCTTTTCAAGGCTATATAGAAATGGACCTTGCCATAATGGATGATATCCTTAGAAAAAGAGAAACCCTTAACCAATAAGCCATGAAAATCATTCTGATCATATTGGCACTTTCCTTCTCTTTCCCTGTAGCCGCACAGGTCAATATTGCCCTGTTACACCAGTTGGTAGAAGACTCCAAAAATGAACACGAAAAGCAATCCGAGGCAAAGGCCAAACAAGCTAAAAATGCCATTAATGAAGAAGTGAATAGAAACCTTATGGGCCAGGTCAAGGAAAAATACCGGGCAGTTCAGGAGCGTTTTGCTAAGCTTCAACTTTTGGTGGAAGCTGTTGGGCTTGCCGTATCGGCAGATCCACTTTTAAGAGCTATCATAGACCATCAGGAGCAAATTGTTTTTTATTGCCAAAGTGATCCTTCGGTAATTCCCCTGGCACTGGAAACAGAAAAGCTATTTGTCAAGCATTCCTATTCCCTGATGAATTACCTGATAGGCTTAATGGCTTCTATTGGGGACCTCAATCAAATGAAGGTTTCCGATAGGCGCTTGTTATTGCAGCACGTTTTGCATGAGCTGAGGTCCATCAATAGACTCTCACTGGCTACCTCCCAAAGCTTGGAGTCCTATATCCGTCAGAAATCAGGAATGAGTCCCTATCCTGAATTCCTTTTGGAAGGCTCAGCAACAGTAGATGAAATATTGGAAAACGCTCAACTAATAAAAAAATGAAACAACTTCTGATCTTATTTCTTTTGGCTAATTCCCTTCCGTTGTTTGCTCAAACGGTGGTATTTGACCGTGAGCATTTTTTGATTGTAAATGAAAATGCGGCCATTAGAAATGTATCTGAAATTGGTTACCAGGAAAGCCTTACAAGGATTCGGGTAAATACCGATGACATTGGCTTGAATGTGTCCAGTCTGGCACTGGTAGAAACCATGATTTACCGGTCCCTGAGTCAGGTAAATGAAGGGCTGAAGGATGCTATTCAGGTAAAACAGATAGGGGAGACTTTGCAAAGAATCTATTCCTTGAGCGATGAAACCATGACCATTGCTTCTAAGAATCCTGTCCTACTCCTTTTTGCAGAAACCTATATTCGCCAAGCCAAGGAAAGAAGTTTTTTACTCGTATCAGAGGTTTCGGCATTTGTTCTGAAGGAAGGAGAAAATTTACTGATTAATCCCAATGTGAGGGATCAGTTGTTGGTGAAAATCCAAAATGAAATTGACCTCATAGCAAGTTACCTTCTGGCAGTGAAGAAATCCATGTATTGGGCAAATATCAATGGTGTAATAAAAGGACTTAATCCGTACCAGGCTGATATCGATCAGAATTTAAATCTAATCAATCAAATCCTTATCCATAAACAAAGCCTGCGATGAATAAGAAAAGAAAAATTAAAATATTAACCACAGGCCTGTTCCTGTTTTATATGACAACAGCTATAGCACAAACTCCTATTCAAGACAAAGCGGTTGTTGCACAACAGGAAAGAATGGTCTTCAAGCAATGGGATGAGGACCGTTTTCTTCCCGGGCCTAAGCGCTTCCTTGGTATTCCTACGAACTCCAATTGGTTTTTAACCTGGGCCTTGCATCCCGACTATCCCGATCTGGACAGAAGGCCTCTTTCTACTTCCGGGGAGCAGACCCAAAGACTTGGATTGGCCGCTGCCATGAAAATCTCCTCAGATTATTACAAACAGCAGGCTGATACGGTTAAAAATAGGGCACTTCGGGAGATAAAGCGCATATCCGGTGCCTTGTCGGGATCGGACCCATTGTACTTACTCTATTACAAAAAAGAACTCGAACCGCTTGATAAAATTGAAACTCAGGCATTCCAAAACAGTGCCACAGAGGTAAAGGAATATATGCTTCAAAATGGTGCCTATGACTGGTACCTGGAAAGGATGAAAAGTCTTGAAGAAAGGTACGGGTTTGCGAAAACGCAGGATATGGAAAGAGGGCAGCGGATGCTTATGTACCACAGGATTTTATTGGACCTGAGGAAACTCCAAAGCAACTGGGAGTACAAATTGGCCCTATCACAGAAAATGCTGACTTTCCGGAAAAGCATGGAAAAAAGACAAAACAGCAAAGAACAATTATTGGAACAAGCAGATCAAGAGGAAGAAATCCTTTCGGGAATTTTACAAAGAAGAATCATACTGCGATGAAAAAAACTGGAACCACACTCATTTTAATCCTTTTGATGCTACCGATGGCAAATGCCCAGGTACCAGTTCCCCCAGAAGAGTACAAGGAAGCCATTTCCTTTCTACAGGGAAATGGTGTATATGATCGAGGGGTCATGCGCTTTTTTGAAGGAATGCGCGATTATGCCTATTCTCATTTTGGCCCATTTATACAAGATGCCCAGGCTCTGGCCTGCATTTTTATGCTGATTTTCTTTTCAATTAAATCCTATGAAATGATGGTGGGGGATAAGAAAATGGAAATCATGCCACTTTTGAGACCCTTTGGCTTATTAATGCTGACCATGTGGTGGGGCATGTTTTGTAGGATAATTGCTTTTCCCACAGACCTGATTTCCGCAAAAACAGAAGCCATGTTTTCTACCCAAAACGAACGGATCAATGCTTTGAGGCTAGACCGTGCGGTGTATATTATTCAGGTGGCTGACAAAATGGTTGAATACCAGGCAACCACTGAATTGGCATCCCAACAAGCCGAGGAAGCAGACAAAGGCTTGGGTACCGTCATGGTGGATGGAGTTAAAGGCTTTTTTACCGACAATGTATATGGCCCGCTGGTACAAATGAAAATAAGGATGCAGACAAATATGCAACTATTGGTCACCCAGTTGCTGGAATTATTGGCCATCTGGATTTTAAGAATCTGTGTCTATTTTGTCTTTTTCATTCAAATCATCTATTCAACCATTCTGGTGATTTTGGGTCCCTTTTCATTGGCCGTAGGCGTGTTACCAGCCTTTCGGGACGCTTTTACCACATGGATTGCCCGTTTTTTAGCAGTCAATCTGTATGTGGGCATTGCCTATCTGGTTTTATACGTGTGTGGGTTGATGCAGGAATATGCTTTTCTACAAGAAATTCAGAAATATGAAGCTCTGCTGGATACCTCCGGTGGAGATGAGGTTTTGTCCAAATTGGCATGGATGGCAGGAAATGGCATTCTATCCTTTGGCTTGGTCATCGTAAGTTTTTTGGTTGGAGCAATCGCTATCACCACGGTACCCTCAATCTCCACCTGGATCATCAGTACCTCGGGAATTACCTCAGCTTCCGCCACTATGGGAAGGACAGGTTCTACTCTTAGCAGAACGGCTTCCCGGATGTCAGTTAGAGGGATTTTAGGAAAATAAATTTCAATACCATGATCATAAAAAACATAGAATCGAAAATTAAACTGGCTACTTATTTGTCCTTAGGGAGCTTTATTACTGCCGTTATAATTTGTATGGGAGTTTCCTTTTTTGCTTACAAGCAAGTATCTAATGCAAGGCAATCCATTTATATCCTGGACAACAATATTCCCATTCTGGCCAAACAGACAAATATGCAAATGAACAGGCCTGCCGAATACAGGGCGGCAGTGGACTTGTTTCATAGCCTGTTTTTCTCCCTGACTCCAGATGACAAGCACATTGAATACCAGATGAAAAAAGCCATGTACCTGGCAGATGAATCAGGTGTGCTGCAATACAACAACCTGAAAGAAAGGGGCTATTTTAATTCCATTCTCAGTTCCAGTTCGGTACTGACACTACAGACGGATTCCATTGCCCTGGAACCCAGCAATAAATTCACTTTCTATGGCAAGCAGAAAATCGAAAGGAGAAGTGCCACAATCACCAGGTCCCTGATTACAGAAGGGTATTTGATGGATATCCCAAGGTCAGAAAACAACAGCCATGGAGTTTTGATCACCAATTGGAAAACACTGGAAAATAAAGACCTCAGCCATGTTTCGAAAAACACCTTTTAAGAATAATACGCTCTTTACAGAAATAAGAAAGGAGTTCAGTACCCTGCATGAAAGGGGAAGAAAACGTATAAGTAAAATATTGGATAAGTATCCCAAACAATGCTTTTCGGGGATGGTGTTCAGCCTTATTGTTTCTGCTCTGCTCACTTTTATCATCCTGCCATTTAAGGGTTCCCAACAACCGGAAGCAGACCAACTTATGGAGGAGGCTAAAGTACTGGGATCCGGAGTAGCTGATGAAGTTGCTGCGCTTTTTCAAATTGGTAATAAGGCAAAGAGAATAGGGCAGCTAAAGCATGAAGTAGAAAGAATAATTGCTCAGGAAAAAATTAATGTACAAGACAGCATTTTTCTTGAGAATGCCATTTCTGAACTTGAAAAGTATCAAAAATTAAACTCAAAAGACCATGAAGATTGACTTCAAACAACCAAAATACATCTTGCCGCTTATACTGTTGCCCTTTATGCTTTTGCTGAATTTTGGCATGCAGTCTTTTTATAGCGAAGAAGAAAAGGAAGATGACAGTGGAAAAGCAGACCTGCAGGAAAGTGTAGGAAATGTTTCTGATCAGGTTCGAAACCGTGGTATCGATGGCAAACTCGACGCATTCAGGTCCAGGTACAAAAGAGCGGATGGGTACACAGCCATCAAAAATATGAGGGTTGAAGTCGAACAGGAAGATGAAATCCTTTCCCAATACAATGAAGCAGAAAAAAGGATGCTGGATTCCATTGATTTGGCTTTAAAAAACACCCTTAATCAGCCTGGTCCACAAATAGAAAGGAGACCAACGCCTGATTTGGAAGTCGAAAATAATCCCACTGCCCATACCGATGAAGATGAACTTATTCTTCAGGCATTAAACCAAATGGAAAGACAACAAGATACCAATGAGGAGCCAAGGTATGAAGATCCCATGGATCTTTTTCGGGCTCAAATGGCCCTTGTGGATTCCATCTCAAAAGCCAATGATCCTGCACTTCAAGATACGGAAGAAAAAATTGAAAGGGAGACTCAAAATCCCCAAAAACCTAGGCTAAAGGTTTCCAAGACCGGCCAAACGGATAAACATTTCAATACCGTAAGAAAAACTTCCCAAAGTTCTTTCATCCAGGCAATCGTTGATCAGGAAATCCGCAAAGGTACTTTGGGAGAAAGAATCAGGATTCGCTTACTGGAAGATATACAGATCGGTGCAAGGAAACTTCCTAAAGGGACATACCTCTATGCTTGGATCAGCGGCTATGAGGCACAAAGAGTGAAATTGACTGTCAGCAGTGTGATGGTGGAAGATGAAATTTTACCCATAGCATTGAACATCTATGATCAAGACGGCATGGAAGGGCTTTATGTTCCTGCCAGTTCCTTTAGGGAATTTTCAAAAGACCTCGGAGGCAATGTTACAGGAGGGATTAACCTTCAGATGAACCAAGGAGCCTCCTCTATGAATCAAATGTACTTGTCAGCACTTCAAAAGGTGTTCACTTCCAGTTCCCAGGCCATGTCCAAACGGATCCGGCAAAACAAGGCCAACTTAAAATATGGCACCGTCATCTATCTTATTGATCCGGAACAATTGAACCCGGACATTCTTTCAAACTAAAACCCATAATGATATGAAAAGATTAATCATAATAATGTGCCTTTGCAACCTATTGGGCTTTGCTACAATTGCCCAGGAAATTGGTGCAAACGATTCCCATTCCAATAAAGAAAAACTTTACATCAGGGAAAACATAACCCTCCATTTTAATTCGCCCGAGCCGATACAGTATGTAGATATTTCCAGCGAAGGACTGGTGGGTGATTTGCCTTTGGACAATGTTTTCCGTATTAAAATGCAGGAAATCAGTGCAGCAGACAATATGGAATCTAAGCAGAATCTTGGAGTAGTGACCATTGTCGGCCAAAAATTCATAGCCCAATATGAAGTGCAATATGCTTCAGGCAATCAGGATTTGCCCACATTGCTAGAAATCACCCCTGAAAACATGAGTCCTTTAGGTATTGGGCTGGTACCGCTTACTCAAAATGAATTGAGAGAATTTTCAATGGATGCTTATAAGAGAAAAGAGAATGAAATTGGCCTTTACAATTCCCAATATGGCATCACTGGCAATGTCAATCATATCCATACCCTGGATGATTACATTTTCCTAGACATTACCTATACCAACGAAACCAATCTGAAATTTGATATTGACCAGATCAGGTTTAGAGTGGAGGATAAAAAAATAGCCAAGGCTACCAATGTACAGGCCATAGAAATGGTGCCTGTATTTACCCTTTTTGAAAAGGAAAACTTCAAAAGGAAGTACCGAAACATTTATGTGTTGGAAAAATTCTCCTTCCCCAATAACAAGGTGCTTTCCATAGAACTAACCGAAAAACAATTGTCCGGAAGGACTTTGATACTTGAAATAGATTATTTCGACCTATTAAATGCAGACACTTTATAGGAATTCCTCTCACGCTGTAATTAGTATCTATTAGAGGTTTGACCAAATGGGGCAACACTAGCCAGGGAAGAACTGCATGCCCTTCAATTCCTTAATTTACTTTAGATAAGCTAGGTGCATTTTAGCTCCCTTAATACGGTTTTGGGATTTATAATAGTGAATGAAATTGGCAACTGAAATCAGATTTCGCCTATTAAAAAAGGAGCAACGGGCCATTGTGATGCTAGTTAATGTTATCAAAAAACCTGAAATAAATGGAACAGAAAAGACAATTGGAAAAGCTCCATGGATTGATCCAGTTTATGGTCTACAGCATGGTTTTCCTTGAAATATTTCTCTTTATCTATAGCCATAAGTTGCTGTTGGAGGAAGGAATAGGCATCCAGCTTGTGCCCATTATAGACAAGTTGATGAATTTACCTATTTATCAAAATCTTCTTTACAGTAAATTGGCCATATTATTGGTCCTCTTTTTGGCAGCCATTGGCACTCTTTCAAAAAAGGAATTGCACCTAAACCCCAAAAAGCAAATTGTATTTCCTTTGATTTTAGGGTTTGGCTTTTTCATTGGCTCACTGTATTTCTATTCCCTGGAAACCAGTTCTATTATCTTACCTTATACCAGCTGGCCTGATCTAGCCTTTGGCTTTTCATCCCTTCTGGGAACGGTATTGATCCATACCTCCTTAGACAATGTTTCCAAACTGATCAAGAGTGGACTTGGAAAAGATGAATGGAACATTGAAGGAGAGTCTTTTATGCAGGAGAAGGAGAAACTTAATACGCCCTACTCGGTCAATATACCCATGCAGTTTTATTATAAAAAGCGGATTCGGAATGGTTGGATCAATATTGTCAATCCTTTCAGAGGTACCCTGCTGATAGGAACCCCGGGAAGTGGTAAGTCATACAGTGTGGTAAATCCTTTCATCCGACAAATGATAGCCAAAGGCTATACCATGTGTCTTTATGACTTTAAATTTCCGGATTTGGGACAGATTGCTTACCATCATTATTTATTGGCCAAGCAGCAAGGGAAAATCCAAAATCATAGATTTTTAGTAGTGAATATGGATCAGGTAGAGTATTCTAAGCGGATCAATCCTCTTAAACGTGAATACCTTCAAACCTTGGCAGATGCTTCAGAGACTGCAGAAGCCATTGTGGAATCTCTACAGAAAACGGAATCATCCGGCGGTTCGGATAAGTTTTTCACCCAATCTGCTGTCAATTTCTTGGCCTCAGCCATTTATTTTGTTTCAAGGCATCAGGAAGGTAAATACTCCACTTTTGCACACCTCCTTGCTTTTTTAAATAGGACTTATGAAGAAATATTTACCTGTTTATCGACATTGCCGGAGCTGGAATCCCTGCTGAGTCCTTTTCGAAGTGCCCTGGAAAAAAGAGCCTTTGAGCAGTTGGAAGGTCAAGTGGGTACCTTGAAAATCTTTATATCAAGATTGAATACTAAAGAAACAGCTTGGGTGTTTTCCGGAGATGATTTCGACCTGAAAATTTCAGATCCCAAATCTCCGGCCATATTGGTGCTCGCCAACAGCCCATCCACTCAAAACATCAATTCCACCTGTTATTCGGTGATAGTAAACCGACTGACACGGCTAATCAATACCAAAGGCAATTTACCAGTAGCCATTGTGGCAGATGAAGCACCAACCCTTTATATCCATCGGGTGGAGAATTTGATTTCTACCGCCAGAAGCAATAAGGTAGCCGTGTTATTGGGTTTGCAAGAACTTCCTCAGCTCAAGCAACTTCAGGGCAAGGATACTGCCACAACCATGACAGCCGTAATCGGCAATGTGTTGAGCGGGTCAGTGCGGAACAAGGAAACATTAGAATGGCTTGAACGGATGTTTGGAAAACGAAAACAACTGGGAGAAAGTGTTTCTATTGACCGTACCAAAACTTCCATTTCATTGAGTGAAAAATACGATCCCCTGATTCCAGCAGGAAAAATTGCCGGTATGCAGACAGGAGAGCTGGTGGGGCTATTGGCGGCTGATGCTAGTAAATTCAATGGCAGCTATAAAACCTCCAATATTCACTGCAGGGTTAATCTTGATCCTCAGGAAATAAAACACGAGGAAAGAAATTACCGACCCATTCCGAAATGCTATGACTTTAAAGGAAAAAAAGAACAAGTGCTGACCCGGAATTTTATGCGGATCAGGGAAGAAGTAGAGAACATCATTGATTACTATACCGCATCTGCTTAAGTAAATTAAACTTTAAAAAAACACATATTTCGTGAATTTAAAAGAAGGAAAAACAATGCAGTCTTTAATGAGAAAACTGGACCGCCTTGAGACAGAAAAGCAAGTTGAATTGACAACTGAGGAGGCCCGAATGTATCAGGTTGATGCACAGGATGAACTTCCCCCGGAAGACCATGTTGAACCCTTTAATCCTCTCGAGAATGGCAGCTGAAATCCAAAAAATGCACGAAGCTGTAGCAGAGAAAATCATTGCCCAACTGAAAGAAGGAACGGCTCCCTGGCAACTACCTTGGGAAAAATCGACAGCAGCATTTGATAAGCCGCAAAATGCAGTCACCGATAAAGCCTATAGAGGTTTAAACGCTTTATACCTTCAACTTTTTTCTCCCTTTGAAGATCCCAGATGGGCTACATTCAAGCAAGCACAGTCACAGGGTTGGCAGGTACAAAAGGGCGCAAAAGGAATGGCCATCAACTTTGTCAAAACCCACCAGTTTTATCCGAAAAAAGATGAGAAGGGCAAACAGGTATTGGATGAAAACGGGAAGCCTGTCAAAGTACGTAGTACATTAAATCCTCCCATGGTCACCAAAGCCTGGGTTTTTAACGCCGAACAGATCAAGGGGGTACCACCGATAGCAAAAAGCCAAGAGATCAGCCAATGGGAAAAACTAAACAGGGTAGAAAGCCTGGTAAAAAACACCGGTGCCAGCATTGCACATGTCCATGGAAATAGAGCCTATTACTCACCCCTGGGGGATAATATCAGAATGCCCGAAAAGACACAGTTCAAGTCTTCCGACAGGTATTATGCCACCCTTCTACATGAGTTGGGTCATTGGACAGGGCACAAGGACCGGTTGGATCGTAGTATTATGAACAGCTTTGGTACACAGGAATACGCAAGAGAGGAACTAAGAGCTGAAATCGCCAGTATGATGTTGGGATCCGAGCTGCAGATTGGTCATGATCCTAGACAACACCTGGCCTATGTGGACAGCTGGATTAAAATCCTTACCGAGAAACCCTTTGAAATCCATCAGGCAGCTTCAGATTCACAAAAGATCATGGATTACCTAATGACCTTCGATAGAAAAAAAGAATTGAAGCAGATTGCTTCGAAAAGCTCCGCATCGGATACTGAGCCGGTATCAGAATTGTCCCACCAGCCGGAAGTTAAAGTACAAAAACAAGAATTGGAAACCACTTTAAAATTTGGAAGATGATCAAGGAAAAAACATTACCTATGAAAGACCTGAAAATATTTGGGATTTATAAAGATGGAAAATTTACCATTCCTAAAGAACAGGTAAAAGCCTTGCAGGAAGGTAAAATGACGGATGTAGTAGCCCTTAAAAACCTGAAAGGAAAAGATATACAAATAGATAACCTTCCGGCCAGGCTCTCCATAGTAAGAGGAGATGATGGCCATCCTTCTTTAAGAATAGATCCGGTGTACAAGTCCCCCAATTCCCACCCACAACTCTCTACAGAGGAGAAAGAGCGACTTATCAAGGCAGAGATTGCCAATATTCGTAAAAACTATGTAGACAAAAACGGAAATGTTAGGACGGAAATCATTGCATATGATAAAGGTACCAAGCAGTTTATGAGCTATGACCCCAGGGCGGTGAAGGCACCTGAAGCTGTTAATAACAAAAAATTGACAGCAGAGCAAAAAAGGAAATACAAGGAAGGGGAAATGGTAGAATTGCCCGATGGTACTCAGTTTCAGTTCTCCACAACCGATCGAAAAGGCATACGCTCCAACCGGAATGGCTTGGTATTGTCTGTCCTATTGGATGGAGGCTTATCCTATTTATTGTTTACCGGAATAGGGAGGATGTTAGGTCGGAAAAGTGGTGAGGAACAATCCTATTCAAAAGGTTATCAGGATGCACTACAAAAGGTACAGAAGCAAATTGAGAGAAGAATTGCTATTAACCCTAATGATAAGGATGCCTTGAGGGATAGGAACAATGTCCGAGAGGAAATGTCAAAAGTTGGAACCCAACCCGCTAAATATCAAAATAGGAGTGGTGATGAAGTAAAACGCTTTAACTCCATAGATACAGAAGAAGGTAGGAATCCTAATATGAAATCAGAAGACGATGAACACCGACAGAGAAAAATTTGAGCTTTTGGAAAGCCTTGGGGTGAGTAGGGAAGTACAGCAGCTGTTTTCGGAAGTTTTGCGGGAAGATGAAAAAGGCAGGTTGATTGCAGATTACCTTAACGAACATGGAGATGTAGTGGATCATGAAGTTATTGCTGTGCTTAATCATAAATTGTCCTCCAGGGGAGTCCTTTATTTCTCACCAGCTGAGCCTGAAAACATCAGGGCACTGTATATATCTGATGCATTTATGCCTTTGATTTACCTGGTACAAAGAAAAATGGGGTGTTTGAATTTCGCCTATTCTGCATTTCTGGCCATAGGAGCTAAAATGGATAAAAGACTACTTCTAAAAGGAGTTGAACATTTCCCAAAAGGAGTAAAAATTTATACTGTATTTGGTCATTCCCTATTAGGTCGGGTTAGGGACTGTAAGGTTCAACATTGGTTGAAAGGGGAGGATTGCCTTTTTAAGATTGAAGACAATAGGGTAGTTGCATCCTTTAAAGGGAAGGAATTTTGTATGCCAGTAGGGGAGTTTTCATTAAGAAATCATTGCAGGCAGATAGGGCAGAGACAAACGGTAAGTACTTGTAAACCTTTTGATAAAAATATTGATAATTTTTATATGTTTTATTATTTTTAAATATTCAAATACAATATTATTTTAATTTAAATACCGTTAAAATTTTAAATATGCAATAAACATCCTTTTAATGTTTTGAATAAGAATAACCAAATTAACCTACTGTTATGCGAAGATTAAAGACCCTCATTTTTTATGCCTTCATTTTTTTAGCAATCTCTTGCAACAATGAGCCTGATGAGGCACCCTTAATTGAAAAAACAGCCCGAATAGAAATTGCTTTTGAAGGAAGTGTGGAACAGTACCTCATTAATTTCGGCGTCCACTCCCTCTACCAAGGCCAAAGCGGTTTTGTCAGTGCAACCATCATTCAGCCTGGAGACCTGGAATGGACCCAAGTCATTGATCAAGCCAATACCTTTAACCTTTCCACCTCTGCCACCTTTTCCGAACTTATCGTGGAATCAGAAGAGCCCGTTCATACCTTTGGCTTTATTTTTAACGTAGTCCACACCGGAGATATTCCTGATGAAGACTTTGAGGATTTAAGTGCTACTATCAGGGTTTTTGGAGACAATGCCGAAGTTCAGACCTATCAATATGTTGCTAGGCCGGTAGGGGAGGTCTCGGAGACTTTGAGTGAGGTGGTGAGGTTTTAAAGCGAATAATAAATGGATAGAATTACGTTGAATTACCTACTTATTTAGAATAGGCATGGTCTTCTGATAAATTATAAAATCGCTAAAATTATGAGTATTTAGGAGATCTTTTCTGATTTTTACGTTGTTCAAGTGCAAGGTATTATGAAAAAGAACTCCAATAGGTGCGAACCACGCAGCAAGTATTTAAGTCCAAATAAGCTTTCTTTTTCCGGGTTTGAGACTCCTTTTTATAAACACCTCTATCCGAAAAACCAGTGGGTTTTTCTTACTGCGCAGTTAACTTAGGATCACCTTGTTGGAATATTCAATAAAAGTAATCCGCCAAAATCAAGTGGACGACCCGGCCTTAATCCACATGTACTGATCGGTACTGTGATCATTAAAAATATTCTCAATCTTGACGACCGTGAGACAGTTTTCCAAATTACCGAAAACATATATCCCGCATTGCGGGACAAGTTATGCAGTATTTTCTTGGCTACAGTTCCTATATCAAAGAGCCACCCTTTGATCCTTCTTTGTTTGTAGATATCAGAAAGGGGCTAGGTCATCAATTCCTTGGGGATATGAATGAAATGATCCACGAGTTTTCTATGGAAAGGCCAGCCAAAAAAGAGGAAAAGAATACCAGAAAGAAAAATAGCGATGATGACCCTGCCGACGGAGATCCTGAAAACAGAGGCAATGTCATCTAAGATGCGACAGTCTGTACCCAGGATATCGCTTATCCTACCGATCACCATCTGCTGAGCAAAGCCCGTGAGATCACAGAAGAGATCATAGATGGGCTTCACCAGAGGAAAAAGGAGGGAAAGAAACCAAGAACCTACCGGCAAAATGCCCGAAAAGCCTACCTGAAGTTGGCCCAAAATAAAAACCCATCAAATAAGACAATCCGTAAACGGGTAAAATCACAGTTTCAATATCTTAGAAGGAACTTTAAAACGATTGAAAAACAGCTAAACGGCTTTGAGATTTTCTCCCTTGAGCATAAGCTTCAGCTGAAGTACTGGATCATCCAGACGCTTTACCATCAACAGCTCAGGATGTTTGAAAGCAGAAGCCATCAAGTAGCCGACAGGATTGTAAGTATCCACGAAGCCCACGTACGTCCTATCGTAAGGGGAAAGTCCAGGGCAAAGACCGAATTTGGAGCCAGGATCCACCTGAGTTTAATAGAAGGGTATTCCTTTTTGGACACGGTATCCTGGGACGCTTTCAACGAAGGAACTCACCGTAAGGATTATGTGGAAAATTACCGGAAAAGGTTCGGCTTTTACCCTGCAAAGGTTCTGGCAGACAAACTATATTGTAGCCGGGAAAACAGAAAGTGGCTGAAAGAAAAAGGGATAAAACTCGCAGCCAAACCATTGGGCAGGCCCATTGCGCAGGCAGTGGAGAAACACGTAAGACCAGGAGAGAGGAACCCGATTGAAAACAAGCTTGGGCAGGCGAAGAATGCTTACGGAATGAACAGAATCAGAGCCAGACTAAAAACCACCAGTCAGTCGTGGATCGCCTCCATAATATTAGTGCTAAACCTGGTCAAATTGGCCGGGGAGGCACACCTATGGCTAAGTTTTTCAGCATGGGGGGTGTCTAAAAACACACTTATTGCAAGTTTTGAACTCATTCTGGAATACCTAATACCAAAAAACCAGCCCAGGTTACAATCTGGACTGGTTTGAGAAAGTTGGGTTACTTGAGTTTTTCAGCAGGCCCTACATATACAATTTATTAATAGATATTTTACAATTGAAAACACCCTTATAATTTAAAACGACCCTCCTTCTTAAAAATGTTGTAGCGAATCCCTAAATTACTAAAAATGGAGCCGCCAGTACTGATATTTTGATTGTCTTCTCCAAAAGCGAGATACATCGATATATGTTCATCAACGGCATATTCAACCAGAACGGAAAGTCGTTCTCGATTTTCCAATTTAATTCCAGCCACATTTTCTTCTTCCATGTATTTACCATTTAGGTATTCGATGGAAACCGTAAATCTGCTCTCTCCATATAACAATCGTAACCCGTACTCCTGAGATCTTTGATCAAGAGAATCCTTTTGTGTCCTGAAAACCCCAAGTAATGTGACATTGTTCATTGTAAAGGATGGTGTCACCCAAAAAGCCTGCGCGCGCTTTTGCAGATCATTGTCCGTTTCGGAATTTTGATGAGCACCGGCATAGGCTAACTCCAGCATAAATCCCTCCCGCTGGGGCGCAAATTGCTGCACTGCATCCTCGTCTACTGTCGCTTCCAATTCATTAATTCGACGCACATTTTCTTGGTTCAATTCGCTTCTCCGTCTATTATACTCCGCGAGGATCTTCTGTTGCTTAGTTTCGTCCTCTAAAGCTTCAATCATTTCACTCTGCATGACGTTCTCCAGTTGACGGAGTTCTTCGGCATTTGCTTGTTGAAATGCTTTCGAATAATTTGAAAGGTCTTTCTCAATGCTTTCAATAGACTCGACTGACTTTTTAGCCATTTTCCCAGAAAATAAAAAGCATCTAACTCCATAGGAAAGGCCCCGCATCTCTTTTTCATCAATAGTTTTACTTGTCGTGGCAAAAGACAAAGATAGTGTCCTCATTAATGACTCTTCCAGACTGCGATCCACATCTTCCCTCCACGTAGTTGACCGTGCTGCTTTGCCCATCCAATAAGGCGATACTTCAATCGCGAAATTTTTCGGAAAACTTGTGAAGCCCTCAGTCGCATTATCTAGTGCCAATGTGAGATCTGCAGGGGTACTCGGTCTTTCTATACTGGTAGGCTGAACACCGAGCACTGTAAATGCTGGTGAATTAGGTGTTCGGATATTATCTATCGACGGGACCGTTCTTTTCTCATCCTGAGCCATTGCGTTTGCAGCGATAAGAAAGATATAAAGAGTGATATATATTTGCCTCATATTTACGACACAAAATAGGTGATAGAATAAACAACTTTATCGCTATGGTTATTCACGTTCTGATCGAATATGAACTGGCTCGGAAATCCTGGAACAAAATCATGAATAACAGAAGTTTTATTTGTCGCCAAATTAATATCTTGAACGGTTGTCGTACATACGATAATGGTTCCAGTTGTCACACTAAGAAGGTAATCACCATTGGGGGATGGCAATATATCTGTTGCACTTTGATTTGGTTGCCTTAGATAGACGTAGGATCCACCGGCCTGCATATAGCCGATGGTGATTCGAAGTGTAACAGAGACCGCACCTTGTGCGTTCAAAAGTTTTGAATCAGTAAAAGATATTGTAGCCATATAGTTATTTAGTGTGATATAGAAGTTAATTAACTTTTGCTTGCCATCCATTTCGGGCATCGATACATCCATTGCCACCACATCAGGTAAGGGTTCTCTATCCAATGAGTTCAAAGGCTAGTATTCCATTCCGTTCTTCCCATAGCAAAGTCAAACCCTCCCCCATTGCCAACTTGTCCCGGATATCCTGGCCAAGCTGGGCATTGTCTTCGACGAGTCCGACCTATATCATTCAGGGCAGAAAAGTTTAAATTGAATAAACAAATATATTGTTCTTGAAAACAGTTATCAATACGGCAAATGGCGTATTTTTAAGTAGATACGGGAATAATAACCTGTATCTGTGTTCCAAAATTTCCGGATTTTAAATCCATCGCCCCCCATTTCGACAGCTCTCCTTCGCATATATTCCAGTCCAAAACCACCACAAGACCGCTCCAGATCGAATCCCGATACATCGTCCTTTATTGTCAAGCTAAGCTTGGGTGGATTTATTCCCAGTTCAATATGTATCTCCTTTGCTTATGCATGCTTGACTACATTGGCAATGGCGTCCTGGGTTAACCGCAACAGGTGCATGGCCGCCACTGACTAAAGAGGATAGCCGTTTCAGATAGGTTGGAACAATTCCATGTAAATTGGGATAGTCAATTTGGGATAATCCTAGTCTTCCCATAGATTTAGCAGAAAACTGTGCAGTTGTAGGGAAAATTCTGAACAGGTAATTTCTTCCCAATTTAAAATCCATAGTGTTTCCCGAAGGTTTTGGTTGGTGTCCCGGGTAAAATCCCTTAACCGGAGAAGTTGGTTCTATGGAGCTGATTCCGGAAACCACAGGATGTCCAACGTAGAAATTATATGGGTAAGCTGGGAACCAATTCCGTCATGAAGTTCATGGGGCAAAAGTTTACTCTGCCCCCAAAGCTCATACTCCATTCGAAAGGTTTTAAGTTCTATTTCCTGCCGTCGGCTCTCTGCGTCTTAAAAAGAAAGTTTCGTGTTCTGTCTGTCTTTTCTTAATCACAATTGGGCAATCCTGGACCTTGGGTCTAATCGGACTAAACTTTCGACCTTAATTTTAACATTACCTACCTATCTTGGCTAAATTTTTACCGGATCTCAATCAAAAGTTAAATCATAATTTTTTCTTTGATTGTTGAGAGTAGTAATGAATTGACTTTCCACAAAAATCGCATAGGTTTTTACAGTTCCTTCAAATTCCAGTTTTTCAGACCCAGGGAGTTTGTCCCGGCTTTTACTTTCTTAGCCGTAAATGAAATGGGTTGGTTGATAGAAATAACAATTATTTATCGTCCAAAGATTTCGCTATTATCCAATCGTGAAGCCTCCCATTCGTATTATGGCTGAGCTTCTTTCACAGGAAGTGCAATTGTTACCTTGGCAATTTCTCCTGCGGGAACATTAACAATTTCAGACGCTTCAAGCTCTTCTCCTTTAATTATTCCCCTTATCAAAATTTTGTGTGGACCAGGTGACACGTATCCAATTTGATGTTTAGTCCCTTTAATTGTAGATACATTCATTCCATCTAATGTGACAGTAAATCCCTTTTCTGTTTCCATTCCATTAGTGACTGTAACATCAATTGCCCCATGCTTTGTTGCCTCTTGTTGACTTTTAACAGTACGTTCGATATCCGATAAACTCGTCTGAAATTCTGATATCCACGCTAATGTTTCCTGTTCAACCTGAGAGTCTACAGCTGAAATAAATTCCTTTAGTTTTTGGATTATCAATTGAGTTTGTTCATTTGTAGGTGATTTTCCGCCTAAGTTAGCAATCATCATAGTCCAATCTAATCGGAATTCCGAAAGTTGTTTCATCAAAATTTGTGCAGTCTTCATATAGCGCATCCAACCACTTGAAAAGCCAAAAAATTTATCAGTGGCAATGCAGCTTGCTGCTAATGCAAGAAAAAGATAACCAAGTTGTCCGATTATAGCTGCGAAACTATTAACCCATTGTTTTGTCTCGCTTGTGTCAATACTTAGAGCGCCTATAGATAAGAGGACAGGGGCAATCCCACCCAACGTTGCTAATATTATTGCAGTAAAACGGAGACTTCTAGACCACTTTGATTTTGAATCCTTACTCTCCAAATACCAACTCTTCGCTTCTTCAGCCTTCTGTTCTGCAAATCTGTATAATTTGTTAATAGAGGCTTCTCTCTCTTCGTCAGTTGTCCATTTTAGATTTTCGAATTCTATTTTATTAAGATTTTCATTCTCTTCGTTAGAATCCGAACTTATATTTTTATTAGGTTTTGTTTTTTTCATCCTTTAATTGCATCATTAATATTACTTATAACATATTATTTTGGCTAACAGGGATACCTTCGTCCTACCTTTATGAAAGACAGAAAAGGTAGGGAAGCAAAAAGGGTTACGCTTGAAAGCATTTTAAGTAGTTTGGCTCCGCCTTTTCTTGCCTTCCAATAGGAGGGCAGGCACTGCTCTAATGCGACAAGGAATTACAGTTTTGCCACCCTTAAGTCATTCTTCCGCTACATATAAAACAAAACCTTGATACGAAGAACAAAGCTTTACTGTATCTCTTTAATGGAAGGTAACTACTGGCTAACTTGAACTCATTACCGTCACCTGCCGTTTCCTTAATTTTTTGATAACCAGGGAAAAAATTATAATTTCCCAAGTATTTCTGTTATTCAATGCCGTTGCTTATTTTGCAAACGTGCCGCTGAATGAATCTGATTTAGATTCTTGTGGAGTGCATTCGTATTTATAGGTTAAAACATTCATAAATAAAGGCGATTTTTCAAAGTATCTCCTTTCCATTCCCCTTCACAATCGCCTCCTTCCCCGAATGCACCTGCAACTTCACATAAATATACTCTAAATGTTTCCTAACGGCTTTATCAGATATACACAAATAATCGACAATCTGCCGCACGGACATTCCCTTTTTTAGCCATTGGAGTACTTCTTGTTCCTTTTTGCTTAATTTTTTCGTTCCGGGAGAAAACATCCTGAATTTTTGATTCACCTTTCAAATACTTTAAAGCCATGCCTGCCAGTAATGGTGAAAGCGGCAGTCCACCTTCCAGCACATCGTCAATGGCATTGGTCAGGAAATGAGATTTTATTTCTTTAAGTAGGTAGCCGGATGCTCCTGCCTTTAAAGCTTCAAATGGTTTTTTCTCATCATCTATCACGATTAGCATCAGAATTTTAAGACCTGGATGTTTTTCCTTTGCCAGCATCATTACCTCAATACCGTCCTTCTCGGGCATGGAAACACCTATTAACACCAAATCCGGCAACTCACATTCCTCCAGTGCTTAAGTACCAAATTACAGTCACTCCTTCCCCCATTTCCAACTTATCCCGGGTATCCTGTCCAGGCTGGGGATTATCCTCAACGAGTCCGGTTTTTATCATTATTGATTGGGAAGAAATAAAATGTTTAAATCAAAGATAGGTTGTGTAATAACAACTGTCAATACGTCAAATGGCGTAATTTTAATGCCACTAAAGAAATGCTTACTTCCATGTTGGTTCCGCAATTACCTGACTCCAAATTCAAATCGCCTCCCATTTCAACGGCACGTTTGCGCATATTTTCCAACATGAATTCATTCGATGCATGATGCAGATTAAAACCTTTTCCGTTATCCCGAATAGTCAGAATAACTTTTGTTGGGTTAAATTCCAGATTTGTATTTACCTCGGAGGCTTCGCCATGTTTGATGATGTTGGCAATTGCCTCCTGTGTTATTCGAAAGAGGTGAATAGTATCCTTTGGGGAAAGAATCGGATTGTCGGTTACCTTAGTAAAGGTCAAGTTAGGCTTGGGATATCCTTGGTCCTCCCCCAGATTAAGTAAACTCTGAGTATTCGCAAAGCAAATTCTGAATAGGTTACTTCTTCCTGGTCTAAGATCCAGATTTTTCCCCGAAGATTTTGTTTGGTTTCCCAGGTAAAATCCTTTAGCCGGAGAAGTTGGTTCTTTATAGCCGATTCCGGAAACGACAACATGTCCAACCTGGAAATAAAAAAGGAAACCTGTGAACCAATGCAATCTTGAAGGTCACTGGCAAAATGTTCCCGCTTTCCGTAGACTCATTTTATATCCGTAAGGTTGGGAACTGTAAAAAGAGTCTCCGCTTTGCATTTGCAGACTGCTATTTGGGTAAAACAGAAGGTTGAAAGATTTCATAAGCGCCTTCCCTTCGCTAGTTAACTTCAGGTTGAAAAATAATTCATTTAATTTAAAATTCCGTTGAATTCAATCGATCGTTATTTTTCAATTACATACAAAATGGTTTTCTTGTGGTAACAGGTTAGGACACCATTTTGTAGCATCTACTAAATATGCGTCAGATTTCATTGATTTAATGTTATTTAGACTTTTATTGGCACTTTCAATACTATCAAATTCTATTACAGTTCGGTAGGCACCATTTCTTAAAATAATCTTAGTTTCATAATTATTAAATTTAATTCTTTCATATTCAGCCTCTTCTAATGTATTGTCACCACTAATTATAATATAAAATTTAGAAGGAGATTGATTGGGTAATTTTAATTCGGAATTTAAAGCAATGTCAACTTTGTTAATTCTATTTTGAAGAAGCTTAAACTGTAATTTTTGTTTCTCATCCCATTGTGAACTATCATTTTCAAGAATTTTTATTTGGTCAATTTTATATAGAGAGTCTTTTTTATTTAGATTATCAAAATCAATTTTTACTTCTTCGAAATATCTCACCCATCCTTCCCTTTGATCATTATCTACAGTTACACATTTGAAAAATTGTGCTAGCTTATATCGAGGACCTACATTATCATTTAAGATAATTAATTCAGTTAAATATTTATCTGAATAAAACTTTACCTCATCTAAGCTTTTATCTCTGCTTTTAAATTTCCAATCAATAATCATAGAAACTAAAACAAAGGCAACACTTACAATAAACCATTTTGCAAGCTCTACCCAATATTTAGTTTTTTCAAAATTTTCTTCTTCCATCTACATTTTAATTTTTAGTTAATCTACTAATTTATGATATTTCTTGTGTTATATTAATTTAAATTTTTTCTTAAATTTATCCCTTAACAGTTAATTTCATGTATTTCTATTAATATTATTGAATTAGGCGTTTCATAAATATCAAAAATACCCGTATATTTACTTTAAACAAGGATATTATGGAAAAAAGGTATAAGGGTCTCTCCATATTTGAATTTCAAAAGATGTACCCCACTGACAGAGAATGTTACAAATATTTGGCAGAGATGAAGTGGAAGAACGGCTTTATTTGTAAAAAATGCGGGCATACCCATTATTGTAAAGGCATTAAAGAGTTCGACAGACAATGCACAAAATGTCGCAGACTTGAATCCCCCACAGCGGGTACCCTTTTCCATCAGATAAAGTTTCCCATTCTAAAAGCCTTTTACATTGTTTATGATGTTTCCACCAGTAAAAACGGAATCAGCAGCTGCGAATTGAGCCGAAAGCTTGAACTGCGCCAAAAAACCTGCTGGCTTTTCAAACAGAAGGTCATGAAGGCAATGGAAAGTAGTCAAAATTTCCCCATGGTTGGTAAGGTTGAAGTGGACGAGACCTATGTCGGCGGACAAGACGACAAAGCATTGGGAAGGAACGAGGGCAAAAAGAAAATCATGGTTGTGGGCATAGAGAGGGGTGCGAAAGGAGTTGCGCGATGGTATGGTAGAGTAGTAGAAACCGCTTCTAAGGTTAACCTGGGAGGTTTTATGAGGGATCACATCAGCAGTAATGCAGAGGTCAAAACCGACTATTGGAGTGGTTATAAAGGCATGGAGACACATTTCCCAAAAATGACCCGTGAAAAATCCGGGAAGAAAGGGGAGAACTTTAAGCAGATGCACCGCGTGATCATGATGTTCAAAGCCTGGCTAAGGGGCACACATCATTCTGTTGTGAACTTGCAACCATACATTAACGAGTACACTTATAGGTTCAACCGCCACAAAATGGGCGAAGACATCTTCGAGAATTTAGTCCAAAGAATGGTGGCAAAGCCGCCATATCCTTATAAAGTATTTATTTACTAAGTGCCTAATTCAATAATATTATTTTGACTATAGAATACCAAAGGGAACTTTATTACCTCCCCATTTCCTTAACAATCGCCTCCTTCCCCGAATGAACCTGCAACTTTTCATATATATGTTCTAAATGCTTCCTAACCGTCTTATCAGAAATAAATAACTGTTCTCCAATCTGCCGCACCGACATCCCTTTCTTAAGCCATTGCAACACCTCCTGCTCCCTTTTACTTAATTTTTCCATTCCAGGAGATAAACTTTCTTGGGTTTTCGGTTTCCCTTTTAAATAATTCAATGCCATGCTTGCCAATGAAGGAGAAAGGGGAAGGCCGCCTTCCAATACATCGTCAATCGCATTAATCAGTAGATGCGGTTTTACCTCTTTGAGCAAATAGCCAGACGCGCCAACCCTTAGGGCTTCAAAGAGCTTCTTTTCATCATCCATTACCGTCAGCATCAGAATCTTCAAATCAGGATATTTTTGTTTGGCTAATCTTGTAGCTTCTATCCCATCCATTTCCGGCATCGATACATCCATTAACACCACATCAGGTAAGGGTTCTCTATCCAATGCGTTCAAGGCTAGTATTCCATTGCGCTCTTCCCATAATAAAGTCAGACCTTCTCCCATTGCCAACTTGTCCCGGATATCCTGGCCAAGCTGGGCATTGTCTTCAACGAGTCCGATCTTTATCATTTTTTTGAAGGGGTAGAGATAAATTGATATTATCAAATATAAAGTATAAGATAATAGCTGTCAATACGTCAAATGGCGTAATTATTAAGTGGTTACAGGTATGATAACCTGTATTTCTGTTCCTGAATTTCCGGATTTTAAATCCATACCGCCCCCCATTTCTGCAGCCCTCTGGCGCATATTCTCAAGTCCGAATCCATATGAGGATTTCTCTGAATCGAAACCGATGCCATTGTCTTTAATCATCAGTTTTAGTTGAGGTGGATTAATTCTCAATTCAACTACTATTTCATCGGCCTGAGCATGTTTAATTATATTCGCAATTGCTTCCTGAGTTAGTCGCATCAGGTGCACGGCTACTTCTGGTGAAAGGATGATATTTTCAGATGGATTTGAACAGTGCCATTTTAACTGGGGATATTTCTCATCTTCCCATAGGTTCTGTAGAAAACCATGCAGCCTCAATGCGAATTGGGAACAAGTAACTTCTTTCTTATTTAAAATCCATATGGTTTCCCGAAGATATTGGTTGGTATCCCTAGTGAAATCACGTAACTGTTGAAGTTGTTTTTGCTGTGAATTGTCTGCTATTATAGAAAGGATGTCTAACCTTGAAATAATATGGGTAAGTTGAGAACCTATGCCATCATGCAGGTCTCTAGCAAGATGTTCTCGTTGTCCATGGAGTTCGTTGCTTATACGTAACGAGGAAATTTTTAATTCTTGCAATTCACGCTCGGCATCCCAAAAAGCTTTTTGCTGCTCTAAATACAGCAAGGTTTGTTTATCCTGAGTGTCCCTTATTTCCTTTTGATGAAAGATCCATCCAATCGCAATAAGCAGAACTTGGGCTGTAAGTGCTATCCTTATAAGTAGGATATCTGGAATAGGGAGATATGCTTCATTTAAATTGACCGAGTTAATATTGGCGACGAAAAACGCAATTACTAATGCCTCAGAAACCAACAAAAGCCAGACAGGTTGGAATTTTCGCTTTAATGCGTCTCCTAAATAACTAGCCCAAAGAACGCTGATAACTATTATCAAGAGTATTCCGAACCAATAACCAGTACTGTAAAGAATGTTATAGGAATTGCTGTAGCCGTAATTGGTTAGCATAACACAACCGCCAAGGCCAGCGAAAAACCACCAGGGGCTGATCCGAATCCACCATTTCATCGATTGGCTGGGAATGACCAGAAATTTTCGACTAAACAATAAGAAAAAACAAATGCCCAGATTAAGAAGATGTGGGTTTTGTATGGGGTTGTAATACTTGTACAACGATGGTGCAAGGTATATTCCCCATCCATCTATTAGTAAAGCATATAACGAAAAGCAAGTAATATAGGCTGCAAAATAAAAATAGATGCGCTTTTGTTGGATAAAATAGGCAGCCAGGGAGACAAAAAGAACTGTTAAAATCATTCCAGTAAAAATCGCCCACCTCCAAATGGATTCGTTTGAATAATGGATAAATTCTGGCTGATTCCAAAATTTTACAAAATATTCCATAGGATAACCTGCAAAATTATTCCCTTGGATAATCACATCAAAGTTTTGATTATTCTTTATAGGAAGCGCAGTCAGAAAATAGAGGTGCTTCAGCGGATTATAATTTACTTTAGCCAAATGAGAGAATCCAGTGGCCGGAAACTCATGAATCTTACCGGCATCGTCAATTAGCCATATTTTTAAATTATCAATTAATGGAGTCTGCAACTCCATAAGTAAGGGTTGGGTTGTTTTACTTTTTACCTTTATATAAACCCATCCAGAACCGCTGTTATTGTCGAAGTTGATAGCAGAAACTTCTTTCCATTCCTCTTTGGGTAACGTAAGGATATCGTGAAGGGTATATAGAGCGTTGGCATTATAAAATTGAAAAATTTGTTTTACCATCACAGGAGATTTAATGGTAATGCTGTTCATTCCCCTTCGCTGGTTTAACACCCACCAGCAACCAATACCTAGAAGCCCTACAATGAGCAAAATCTGGGGCACGAATTTAAAAAACGTCCGATTGGTTTTAATAAAAATTACAGTTAAAATAAAAAATTATACCAACTACAATTTAATTATATTTTTCCACATTTTTATGTTTGTTAAATATATTAATGGTATAATTTTTATAGTGTAGATAAATTAATTACTTCTATTAAGGTTGTTGACAATCTGTATAATTTAAAATACAACAGAAAATTTGTTTTTAGGAGATGTAGCGAATCAATGACTCACCAAGGGTATGGGCTATTTCTTCACATGCATCCGGTTTGATTATCTGAAATGTTCTAAGGAACTACGGCATAATAGGACCTGAGTGACTGGGATGCTTTATTCCGTTCCTCCTTGTGCTTAGTGAAAACTTCCCCCGCGCATCATTCATTTATCCTCCAACGCCTACAGTAAGTACATTATGAAACGTTTTAATCTATTATCAGAAACCACCTCGTGGGTGACTGCGAATCTGAAAGAAGCTGGCGGCAAATATTGGTTCCTAGGAACAGAAACTTCGTATAAGTCAGATCTGTGTGGGTGATGTTGCAAAAGAAACAAAAGCCCAATACTACACAAGACATAATCGTAAATGGAGAGGCTACAATAATAGAAAACGAATGACCTTACCCTTAGAGATCTGAAATGGAAGTTGTATATTTCCTAGCATTGCGTGTAATTTGAATAGCAATCACTCGCTTATAATTATTATTTGAAAATGGATATGAAAGAATTATTATTAAAATTTGGAATAGACTGCGCTGAGGATGCTGTTTATGAATATGCCTCAAATGCTTTGGACTGGTGGGATAGTGAAAATAGAACCTCTATTGAAATTGAACTTCATCAAATTGAAGATGGATTGAAATCAATTAGTATAATATTCTGTCCAGATGTTGAAAGAATAGTTGAGAGAAAAAAGGTGTTTTCATCATCATTTAATGGTAAGGGGATTAAGAAAAATGCTTTGGTAGCAAAGGCAGTTTTTGAAAATATTAATTGCAAATTTGGATTACCTTTTTCTGATGAACAAAATGCCTATATTACAACCAAAGCCTCTGAATCCGAGTTAGTTTTAGATTGTATTTTGAACTTAATTGGACAAAAAGTACCAACATTTAAGATTGATTTAAATGAATCAAATCGAGAAGAAAGTTCATTCGAAGTTGGGGATACTCTTGAACACTTTATTGCAATGATGGATATGAATTCAACAGACTTTACTAAAGAGAATATCATTGCCTCCCTTAAAGTGGTAATAAATTTTGAAGGCGATGAATATTTGGATGAATTAAAAAATGATATAACTAGTGGAAAAGAATTTGACTATGAAGTAGAATATGGAGTGAATAAAGAAAAACTAAATTTAATTAAAGAAACAATAATAAACTACACACAATCCCTTCGTTCATGAAAGGGGAGTTTTTTGTCCGTTTTAAATCCCAACCAGTACCTTTTGTCTCAAATCTAATCCTACCCTTAGATTAATATAATACATAAAACTTGGCGAATCAATGACTCACCAAAATTATGGGCTATTTTTTCACATGCATCCGGTTTGACTGTCTGAGATGTTCCAAGGAACTACGGCATAATAGGAGCTGTATTACCGAGATGCATTATTCCGTTCCTCCTTGTGCATAGTGAAAAACTCCCCATGGAATGGGCTTATCATTCATTTAGCCCTCCAGCGCCAGGAGATTTAAAGTCGGTAAGCTCATTATGAAACGTTTTAATCTATTATCAGAACCCACAGAAATGCTTTATAATCAGGGGAAATCTGCCATGACAGACTACCATATCATCGCTGCTATAGCGAATATTCATGTAGACAAAGCTCGGGAGATCCTTGCCCTGGCAAACAATAAACTATCTGAATTGGCCAAATGGGACATGGAAAGATGGCTGAAAATAGAAGGGATAGGATATGCAAAGGCCACGGCTATGGTAACTTCATTTGAATTGGGTAGAAGAAGGATGTATGAACAACCAGATAAAAAAATTAAGATCAATTGTTCCCAGGATGTTTACAATTGTATGAAACCCTTCCTTTATGACGAAGTGGTTGAACACTTTTACATCGTATTGCTAAACCGAAACAATCAAGTACTCAAACTTCATAAAATCAGCTCAGGAAGTACCAACGCTACCCTGGCCGATCCCAAACTAATTTTCAAAAAAGCACTCGACCATCTGGCCGCAGGAATCATCCTTGTACACAATCATCCTTCCGGAAACCTTAAACCTTCCGAAGCAGACAAAAGGCTAACCAATAGGATGACCGAAGTTGGAAAAAATCTGGAAATGCCAGTACTGGATCATTTGATTTTTACAGATGGTTCTTACCTTAGTTTTGCGGATGAAGGCCTGTTATAGGTCTTTTTTTTAATAAAGGAAAAGGACCTGCCTTTATCTAATATTATTCGAGAGAGTTCAAATAGACAAATTTCGTTTCCGAGTCCAAGTTTTTATCAAAATGACCCGCACGTTCTTTCTTAAATTTTTTGTGGTAAGTAACGAACAGGTTCATAAACTTAGATTGGCCTGTAGAGTGGTCAATTCATTTTTGAATGTATTAATTATAGCTATTTTCTAACTTTTCTATCCAAAAGGCATTTATTTAAGGCATAGTAGGTCTTGGAAAAAATTGTTCCAAAATGATTATTATTGATTTTTAAACCAATCAGGCGCATCTGGTAAATTAGCCAGATTGAATGAAAGTATAGTTTTTCCCATGTCAGCAATGGCAACGAGGGTAAAGGAACCTACTGAATAAAATCCCAATTCAGCCTTTTTGTTTTTTACAGGAACTTTTACGACACGATCTATATAGGTTGGATGAAATACAAAAGTAATTAACCCACTTAATGGATTACCGCCTGTAACATTAATAACCTGTGCGGAAATGATTAAACCAGAACTTGAGTCGTCTTTAGGACGTGAAATGGTTTTTAGGACTAACCTTCTACCATTAATTTCCGGTGTAGCTTCTGGAAAAAGGTCAAAACCTGGGTCACTTTCCCATTTTGATTCCATCAACCTTATTTTTTCTACCTTCTCACGAAGTTCAGCAGGCCATTCCTTCTCATCATTTTCAATTTCCACAGCACCCCTTACAGTTATTTCATTTTTTGATGTAAAATTGCGTGATTTAACGAAATCCCCTTTTGTTAATAAATCTGTTATTTTTTGGTATTCCTCAACTTCGCTCTTTTGTTTCGCAATCTTCTGGTCCTGGTTTTGTATAGACTTGGTCATTCTCAATAGCGAATCATTTATCCCTTTATCGGCATTCATTTGAATTCCACCATAATATATCCTTGTCCATAGATAACTTGAGATAAATCCTAAAACTAAGAAAATCAAGATTACACTAATAGTGAGAATCTCAACATTGGATACAGACTGATTCATATTGGAATCTACAATTTCACCAATGCTCAAAAGCAAATCTACAATTTCGCGAAATTCAACTAGACCAATACCAATGATGATTTTAGTTAACCAATCTGAAATTTGCTCAAGGTTTGTGCTTGGCTGATATCTTAGGCTTGAACTTTCTAATAAATCATCACTTTGATTCGAATATGGAGAGATCGGTGGAGGATCATTTTGATTGAATATAGAAGATTTAGGTATACCAAAAATAAAACCCAATAGCATACCCACTACAAAAGAACTTAAACCTAAAATAACTTCAATGACGACTAAGTTTATTGAGGAAGTTGATAAATAAAATATAAATAGAAAAAAAATCGAAAGACCTAAAATTAGATACAAAATCCACCAAGGAATAATTTCACTGGAATTCTGAGGATTATCACTAACCAAATCATCCTTTCCATTCAAACCTTCTTTTGCGCCCATAAAAACCGATTAAAATTTCGGATTAAATATATCATTTCTAATTGAATTTCAAATATCCATTTACCTTTTTCCCTATAAAACATTCCGAAAACAAAATAAAAGATGATATTTTGAATTTTTTAATAATAATATTCGGATTACAATAGCTCTTTTTCTTATTCCCTACGCAAAGTAGCTTTCTGTAAAAGTACTTTTTAGAAAATCGGTAAAAAATGGCAAAACCAATGACTCACCAAAGGTATGGGCTATTTTTTCACATGCATCCGGTTTGACTATCTGAAATGTTCCAAGGAACTACGGCATAATAGGAGGTGATCGACAGAGATTTTTTTATTCCGTTCCTCCTTGTGCTTAGTGAAAAACTCCCCATGGCATGGGCTTATCATTCATTTAGCCCTCCAGCGCCAGGAGATTTAAAGTCGGTAAGCACATTATGAAACGTTTTAATTTATTATCAGAACCCACAGAGATGCTTTACAACCAAGGGAAATCTGCCATGACAGACTTCCATATCATCGCTGCTATAGCGAATATTCAAGTAGACAAAGCTCGGAAGATTCTTGCCCTAGCAAATAATAAACTATCGGAATTGGCCAAGTGGGACATGGAAAGATGGTTGAAAATAGAAGGAATCGGATATGCTAAGGCCACAGCTATGGTAACTTCATTTGAATTGGGTAGAAGAAGGATGTTTGAACAGCCGGATAAAAAAATCAAGATCAATTGTTCCCAGGATGTTTACAATTGTATGAAACCTTTCCTTTATGACGAAGTAGTGGAACACTTTTACATTGTATTGTTAAACCGAAACAATCAAGTACTCAAACTCCATAAAATCAGCTCAGGAAGTACCAATGCTACCCTGGCCGATCCCAAACTAATTTTCAAAAAAGCACTTGACCACCTGGCCTCAGGAATCATCCTGGTACACAACCACCCTTCTGGAAACCTTAGGCCTTCCGAAGCAGACAAGAGATTAACCAAAAGGTTGACCGAAGCTGGAAACAGTTTGGAAATGCCAATACTGGATCATTTGATTTTTACAGATGGTACTTACCTGAGTTTTGCGGATGAAGGCCTGTTATAGGTCTTTACCGTAAAATTGTGAATGGGAGTTTAATAAGAAGGATTTCCATTCACTTTGTTTGAAATTTTTCACTCACTTCCTAGTTAAACTACCTTTAATAAAAGGTAAAAAATGATCTTTGAATTTTTTATTTTCCGCATTGCAGGTTTTGGCGTTAAGAATTCCGGGTAGTGCGATGGGAAGGACAGAGGCATGTTTGACGAGGGGTTAGAATGAAATTTTGAATCTTTTGTAAAGTAATTTAAAAAACCCCGAGGAGTTTGCCTATGTGCGGGTGGCACCAGGAATTTAGCCAAAATATGCACAGCGGCGGGGTTTTTTGGTTACTTTTTTGATCCCGATTCGTTTCACTGCTCGGGACATGCACTGCAGCAAAAAAGTGACAAGGAAAGGAATGGAAAGATGCCAAATTTGCCCAAACCAAAGGAAGCAATTCTCAGATACTTAAATGAAGTTTGAAAATTGTGTCACTTAATAAAATATCAAAAAACACCTATCACCCACTTACTCAATATCACCAATAGGATAGGAGTACAGCTTTTGGCAATGGCTTTCGAAAATTTTGTGTTGAAATAGAAGTAAAGAGATACCAGGCCAAATGCGGTAACTGCATGTAAGAACCCGATCAGGAATGCCAAAACGTTATCCTGATGAAGGTAGAAAACGATTTGTTGGGGTAGAGCAAATGACAGAAGACCGATAATATATCCCCAAGTAAAGGATTTGGTCTTTTGTGGTACAACGGCTTCCCTACATAGTGGACATGTAAACACATGGTCCTTTTTTACTTTTAGGATCACCCGAAAAGGCAGTTTTTGTTCACAATGGGGGCAGGTAAATGATTCTTTTTTCTCCATAACTCTCAAATAGTACCGAATTAAATGACTTAGAGGGGAACATATATTGATATTGTAAACATTTGTTTCAACTTTCTAAACAAAAGTATAGAAATAGTACCTATTTTCAAAACAGTTATTTAAAGTTTAGCAACAAAAGTATCGACTGTCTAAATTAGTGTATTATAAAACGATACTTTCATGACAGAATTGGGCTTGTATTTGGCCAAAAGGACAGTAAACAAAGCAGAAGTTTCCAGGCGCACAGGCATCAGCAAATCCCGCCTCACCCAGCTGACTTCCAACGATTCTGCCAAGCTTCGGGCGGACGAACTTTACCTTATTGCCTTGGCCATCAATACGGATCCGGGGGAGATGTTTAAGGAGTTGTTTGAGGGGTTGGGGTTGAAGGGGAAGAAGGATTAAAAATAAGATTTAAAGAGAGATTCTAAGCAAATAAAATACACTAGTTTTTCGAGGTGTGAAAATAAACAATTATTAAGTATACTTTTGGATAAATATACACTTTAATGACATCCTACGATAACCAAAACCCAGAACAAATTGCTCGAGACCGCATCGACCAAAAGTTGCGTCTTGCTGGGTGGGTCATTCAGGATAAAAAAAAGCTTGATTTTAGTGCTGCCCTAGGGATTGCCGTAAAAGAATATCAAACAGAAGCTGGACCAGCAGACTATGTGCTATTTGTTGACAGAACACCTGTTGGAGTAATTGAAGCAAAGAAAGAGGAAGAAGGACAAAACCTTACAGTTGTGGAAGATCAGTCGGGTGCTTATGCGGCAAGTAAATTGAAGTACTTCAATAATGAGCCACTTCCTTTTATTTATGAATCAACTGGGGTAATCACAAGGTTTACCAATACCAGAGATCCAAAACCTAGGGCTAAAAACATCTTTTCATTTCATCGACCTGAGACGATTAAGCAACAGCTAAAAGATGAAAAAACACTCAGGGGAAGATTATTCAATTTTCCTACGCTAGACAAAGGGGCACTCAGGGATTGTCAATTCTCAGCTATTAAAAATCTGGAGGTTTCATTTGAAGAAAATAGGCCGAGGGCTTTGATTCAAATGGCAACTGGTGCCGGAAAAACCTTTACGGCCATTTCATCTATTTACCGCCTCTTGGAGTATGGAAATGCACAACGCATTTTGTTCCTGGTTGATACCAAAAATTTAGGTGAACAAGCTGAGCAGGAGTTCATGGCTTTTATTCCACCCAATGAGAACAGGACATTTACTGAATTATATTCTGTTCAGCGTTTGACTTCTTCTTTCGTGAATCCTGATGCACATGTTTGTATCAGTACTATTCAGCGGTTATACTCGATTTTAAAGGGCGAAGACCTGGATGAAAAAGCGGAAGAGGAAAATCCTAATGAAAAAGGCTGGCTCCCTAAAGAGCCTCTTCCAGTAGTTTACAATGAGAAAATTCCTGTGGAGTTTTTTGATTTTATCGTGATAGACGAATGTCACCGTTCTATTTACAATTTGTGGCGACAGGTACTAGAATACTTTGATTCATTTTTGATTGGATTAACAGCGACACCTGACAAACGGACTTTCGGCTTCTTCAATGAAAATGTGGTGAGTGAATACACCCACGAAGATGCTGTTGCTGATGGAGTGAATGTCACCTATGACACCTATTTGATCGAAACCAAAATCACCAAGGAAGGGGCGAAAATTGAAGCCAAAGAGTTTGTTGATAAACGGGAAAAGCTGAGCAGGCGCAAACGCTGGGAACAGTTGGATGAAGAAGTGGCTTACACTTCCAATCAACTAGACAAAGACATTGTCAATCCTAGCCAAATCAGAAACGTCATCAAGGCCTATAAAAACAAATTGCCTGAAATATTTCCCGGCAGAAAGGAAGTGCCCAAAACGCTGATTTTTGCCAAGACCGATAGCCACGCGGATGACATCATCAACATTGTAAGGGAAGAATTTGGCGAAGGCAATAGCTTTTGCAAGAAAATCACCTATCAGACGGATGACAACCCAAAAACGGTATTGTCTTCTTTTAGAAATGATTATTACCCACGAATAGCAGTAACGGTGGACATGATTGCCACTGGTACAGATGTGAAGCCTTTGGAATGTTTGATTTTTATGCGAAATGTAAAATCCAAGGGCTACTTTGAACAGATGAAGGGACGTGGTACACGAACCATCAAGCTGGAGGATTTAAAGAAAGTAACGCCTTCGGCTATTGCCACCAAAGACCATTTTGTGATTGTGGATGCCGTGGGCGTGATGAAAACCACCAAAACCGACAGCCGTCCGTTGGAGCGTAAACGTGGCGTTGCACTCAAAGACCTGATGTATGCCGCCATGATGGGCAATGTGGATGAGGATTTGTTTACTTCGCTTGCAGGCAGATTAGGGCGAATTGAAAAGCAAATTACCCCTGACGAAAAAGCCAAGTTTCAGGAGCTGGCAAAAGGTAAATCCATCAATCAAATGACCAAAGATTTATTGGGGGTATTTGACCCTGACAAAGTGCAGGATTTTGCCATGGCCAAATTTGGACATCCAACCCCTGCTCAGGTAGAGGAAGCACAGGAAGAACTGGCCAAACAAGCCACCTTGGCGATTACGGGTGAGTTGATAGAATACGTGGACAATGTGCGTAAGTCGCTGGAACAGATTATTGATGTAGTGAACATTGATGAACTGGAGTTTGCAGGTTGGGATACACAAGCACAAGAGAAAGCGGCTGAACTGGTGACAGATTTCAAAAGCTACATTGAAACCCACAAAGACGAGATTCTGGCTTTAAGTTGGTTTTATTCTCAACCCTATCAGCGCAAAGAGCTGACCTACAAAATGGTGAAGGAGCTATTGGAAAAACTCAAAGCCGACAAACCTACCTTAGCACCCCTTCGCATTTGGCAGGCTTATGAGCATATAGATGGTTTGGAAAGAAGTCAACCACTCAATGAAATGATTGCCCTGGTAAGTTTAATACGCAGGGTAATGGGGCTGGATGAGCAATTAACCCCCTACAATAAAGTGGTGGACAAACGCTTTCAGGATTGGGTATTCCGCAAGCAGGCCGGTACGCTGAAATACACAGAAGAACAAATGAACTGGTTGCGCATGATGAAAGAGCATATTGCCACTTCTTTCCATATCGAAAAAGACGATTTGGACTACAGCCCCTTTGATGCCAAAGGCGGCATGATGAAAATGTGGAATCTATTTGGGGACGGCATGGATGAAATTATTAATGAACTGAATAAAGAATTGGTAGCATAGATGAGCGATTATATAAAAGAATATGACATGCCAATTGGCTGGTTTTGGGCTACAATTGAAGAAATTATTGATGGGAGAAATGGCGTTTTCAAGGATGGTGACTGGGTTGAAACTAAAGACCAAAACCCTAATGGTGTAGTTAGATTAATTCAATTAGCTGATGTTGGTGATGGATTCTTCAGAAATCGTTCTGATAGATTCATGACTAAAGAAAAGGCATTAGAAATAAATTGTACGTTTCTTAAAAATGGAGATATTCTAGTCGCAAGAATGCCAGATCCACTTGGTAGAGCATGTATCTTCCCATTTAAAGAAGAAAATAAATATGTTACTGTTGTAGATGTTGCGATCATAAGAACAGAACTAAATGGTGTAAGTAATAAGCTCCTTTTAAATTTCATAAACTCTCCAATTATCAGGAAAGAAATTGAAAGGCTCCAAACTGGTACGACCAGAAAAAGAATTTCGAGAGGAAACCTTTCAACAATAAAGTTTCCTATCCCTCCCCTCAACGAACAACACCGCATCGTTTCCAAAATCGAAGAACTCTTCAGCGAGCTGGACAATGGGGTGGCCAATCTCAAATTGGCACAGAACCAATTGAAGGTCTATCGGCAGGCTTTGTTGAAACATGCCTTTGAAGGCAAACTTACCGAACAATGGCGCAATGAAAACAATCCCGAACCCGCAGAAAAACTACTGGAATGCATCAAAGAAGAACGCCAAAAACGCTACGAACAAGAACTCAAAGAATGGAAAGCTGCCATAAAGGCTTGGGAAAAGGACGGAAAGAAGGAACAAAGACCTTCAAGGCCGAGCAAACCAATTGTTCCCGAAAAACCAAATGATGTTCATGAAAGTAAAAAATGGGAATTACCTGAAGGATGGGATTGGACTCAGCTAGGTTTAGTCACCTTCATTACTAAGCTTGCTGGTTTTGAGTATACTAAATATGTCAACTATGATGAAGATGGAGACTTGTCAGTAATCAAAGCTGAGAATGCTGGTCCAAATGGTTTTAAAAGAACCGATTATTCTCGTATCAAGTCAGAGACCGTCTCAAATTTAAAAAGATCTCAGTTAAGCGGTGGTGAATTACTTGTGGTTTTTGTAGGCGCAGGCACAGGAAATGTTGCTGTCGTACCTAAGAATTCTAATTTTTTCTTAGGGCCAAACATTGGTATGGCAAGGCCTTATGGAAATATTGATAGCAAATATTTTGAGTTCTTTTACCAATCCCCAATGGGAAAAGACATGCTGATGGTTACCGCAAAAGCTGTGGCCCAACCTTCGCTATCTATGGGAACTATTCGACAGACTCCTTTAGCGATCCCATCTATTGACGAACAAAACTTAATAATTCAGATACTTGAATCACAGTTTTCAGTTGTTGACAATCTTGAAAAAACAATCGAATCAGGTCTTCAAAAATCAGAAGCCCTTCACCAATCCATCTTAAAGAAAGCCTTTGAAGGGAAATTGGTGCCCCAAGACCCGAATGATGAGCCTGCTTCAGAACTGCTCAAGCGCATACAGGCAGAAAAGAAAAAGTATCTGGAAGAGCAGAAACAACAGAAGAAAAGAAAACCTAAAAATACTAAGAAGATGAGTAAAGAACTGAGCATTGAAGAAGTACTCAAAGCTTCTGATAAACCTATGCTAGCCAAGGATGTCTGGCAAAAGAGCAAACACAAGGAGAATATCGAGGACTTTTATAAAGAGCTAAAAGACATTCAGTCTAAAATCAAGGAAGTTAAAAAAGGCACTGAATCATTATTAAGCCTGGCAAAATGAGAATAGACAAAGTACATATCAAAACACGGTTCAAGAACCTGGAGGATTTTCAGATTGATATTGATGAAAATGCTTGGGAAACCGTTTTGCTTGGTCTCAATGCCACAGGTAAATCCAATTTCTTAGAAGCATTGGTCATTATTTTTAGGGACTTAGACTTGATCTATAATCACAACAGAAAAGTTAAACAACCTTTTGACTATTACATCAAATATGAGTGCCGAAGCAATGCCATTGAAATCACCTTTGAAAAAGGCAAATATGCCTTTGTGGTAAACGGAAAACCGGAAACCACCACGGTTACTAAAAACATTGAGCACTATCTGCCCAAACACATTTTCATCTACTATTCAGGAATAAGCGATCGCCTTTCAGACCTATATATTCCGCATCAAAAGATTTATTATGAACAAATAATAAAAGCTGGAGCAAAAATTGAAGAATTTGATACCATTCGAAGAATATTTCTTGCCCAGAACATTCATGCAAACTTTGCTCTAATTGCTTTTTATCTGTTTAAGGAAGACCAAGGTGATGAAACGATTAAGTTTCTCAAAGAGGAATTAAAAATCAATGATTTTGGCTCAGCTCTATTTATGCTAAAAGAGCCTGAATGGGCTAAAAATCGAGAGGACAAAAACGCACATTTATGGGGTGCAGATGGTCTGGTTGAAAAATTCGTTAACGATCTATTGCTCTTTTCATACGCACCAATTCAGCATAAGGCTCGAGTAGAAGTTTCTTACAAGAAGAACGAAACCCAAGACAGGCTATATCTATATCTAAGAGATAAATCCACCTTTTTAGATTTAGTAGAAGACAAGTACAAGAACAAAATCGTTCTATTCAATGCATTAGAGAGCATTCACATTTCTGATATGCTGCATGATGTAAAAATTAAGGTTCAGAAAGAAGGCGTGGATGGTGAGTTATCTATGGCTGAATTGAGTGAAGGTGAAAAGCAATTGCTCACCGTATTGGGCTTGCTAAAGTTCACTAAAGATGAAGAGTCCTTAATCCTCTTAGACGAGCCAGATACCCATTTGAATCCCATGTGGAAATGGAAGTTCTTAGATTATTTAGACCGAGTGGTAAAAAGAAAGGAAAATACTCAAATTATTTTCTGTTCGCATGATCCGTTGGTGATTGGGAACCTGAAGAAAAATCAGGTGCAAATTTTCAAGAAAGACAAAGATGGGAAAACGGAGGCTTTCAATCCTTATATGAGCCCAAGAGAAATGAGTGTTTCAAAGATTCTCACCAGTGAGTTGTTTGGCATTCCTTCTTTAATGAGTAAAAAACTTGAAGACCTTCTGAATCAAAAGCGATTCCTTCAAGCAAAAATCTCACATGGTGAACTGGAAGAGGATGAAAGAAACCAATTTGAAAGACTAAAAAAATATTTCGATAGAATTGGTTTTGGAGACGAGACTGCTGATAGCAGATACAATCAATACCTGAAATTAACCAGCAATTACAAAGAGTTTGCAAATAGGAAATACACCAAAGAGGAAGCAGAGGAACTAGACAAAATTGCCAAAGAAGTCCTTGATGAAATATTAAAAGAGGAAAAGGGCGAATGAGGTATATTGATAGAAATAGATTCAGAGAAGCTGTTGAGGCTAATGGTTGGGAAGCAATAAAGCAAGCCCAGCTTAATGCAATGAATGGGATGACAATCCCACAGAAAAAAGAATATATCCGAAATCATCCCGAATGGAATCAGCTTCAGCCCACAATGCTCGGACTTTCAAATAACAAATGTTGGTATTCTGAAGCACCAATAGGAAACGGTGATTTTGAAGTAGATCATTTCCGACCTAAAAGTTCAGCTAAAGAAAAAATTGATTACACAGACCCAAAAAGCAAATCAAGAGTTTTAAAAGCAAATGGTTATTGGTGGCTAGCCTATGAATGGAGTAATTACAGGCTTTCAGGTGGTTTAGCCAACAAAAGAAGACGAGATAGATTGGGTGATTGTGAAGAAGTACATGGGAAAGGCGATTATTTTCCTTTGGATTGCTCTGATGTTGGTAGAATTGCCAATGACGAAGAGAATACGAACTGTGAGATTCCCATTTTACTAGATCCGCTTTGTCAGGAAGATGTTAGTCTTTTGACCTTTGATTCCAATGGAGAAGTAATTAGTGCAGGATTAAATGATTACGAGCATGACAGAGTTCTTCAATCAATTTTTTACTACCATTTGGATCTAGATCAACTCAACAAAGAGCGGTTGATGGCTTGGAACGATTGTGAAAGAGAGTTACTTGAAATCAAAGAATTGATTGATTCAGCACCAGATGAAAGAGCAAGGAGAATGGCCGTTGCATCATGTTTTAGACGACTAACTGATTATGTGAAAAATCCAGACCGGCCCTATACAGCAGCAGTTAAGGCTTGTATTCGAGTGCATTCAAAACTAGATGGATTTAATTGGTTAGAACGCTTTGTAACAGCAATTTTAATCTAATCAATGATGAAACTCGAAGCATTAAATAAAAGCCACATTGAGCAAGCTGCGATCATCATTGATGAACAAGGTATTCCCAAAAATCTTGTTTGGAGTCAATACTATGTGGTCGTAAATGGCAAGGAGTATCCTTTTAAACATCTGGTAAGAACAGCCTATGAACTAGCCACCCAAGAGCAATTACAGTTTCAATCTAATGAGTCGTACCGTGGTTATGTCGAAAATGAATTGGGTTTTGAATTTCGGTATTATGAAGGTGGATATAACTTCTTTACAAAAGAAGAATTGGAATTTTATAGCTCCATCGTTAATTCCGATTATAGAAAATCCAATACAGCGCATCAATATTACGGACAAAAACTCTATCCCATTATTGCTAAAGCCAAATTTTGGGCAGAGCAAATTTTGGTGGAAGGGTTCAGGCTAAGGCAAGATGGGAATTGGCTCAATGGTCATGTAGCCCGCATCAAACCATATTTTTGGCCAAGAATTTACAGCGGTGAGGATAAAGATGTTTTCTTTAATGTGGAGGTAAATGGATCTGACGAATTTATCGGCTATAAGCTGGATGGCTATTTCGAGACAACAAAAGCACTTCCGGAGTATAAAATCAAATTGCTTGAAGAATACAAAAACCTAATCAGTTGGGAATGGCCAAGAATTCCATTTGACAAACTGGATGAATACAATTGGGATAGACTCATTGCAGAAAGCAAAGCCTACGTTCAGAAATATTTACCACATCATAATCACTTGAAAAAGTTACTTTCAAAGGAGTCAAAAATTGCCCGCATCACCTGGAACACCAACGGGTGGGTAAAACCATCTGGTTTAACAGGTAAATCAACCAATGCAAGCTTTGAGAATGAGCATGGGTTTGGTCACGAAGAATGGTTATTTGATGGTGACAAAGTGATTAACGGGTACAAATATGGTTTTTTAGAACCCATCCATAAATTTCGCTCAAAGTATGAAGGTCAGGTTTTTGACCTCACACTTTACACCAGAGACGCGGAATCAAACAAAAGTTTTTGGGTAACCAACCTGAAAGATGTTGAAATCCTGTTACCAGAAGAATCAGAAAAGATATTAGCTCACTACAAGAAAGAAGGTTGGTATGATGAAATGAAAGCTGATCTATATAATCTGAACCTTGATTCTGGGCAGTTAGACACTTGGATTAAGGAAGGAGCGGAACAGTTGTTCAATGTGAAGTTCAAAGCATCTCAACTCAATGAAATTCCAGCCGAGCTAATTCCTGTATTGGATGATAATGAAATCCCCTCCAATCGATATACTCTGATGGATTTGCCTTCAGGTCTTAATGAAAAAATTGACGTTGGAGTAAAAACTGGATTTTCATTTGAAGACTCAGGAAGTGAGGAAGCAGACCTTGGTACAAAAAGTAAAAGAACCGGGAGAAAGAGAGAGATTGAACTCGAGTTAAAACACAATATTCTGCAAACCAAATTCTTGAAATACCTTCAAAAGAAGTATGGTAAGGCAATTGTGAAACGAGAGTGTACAGCATATGGGGCATCAAGAATTGACGTGACTCGAAAAACCGATACAGGCTACATTTTTTACGAAATCAAAACCTATAACAGTTTAAGAACTTCCATCAGAGAAGGTATTGGTCAATTATTGGAGTATTGTCTTTATCCGAATGTAAATGAAGCCGAAGGCATTGTATTAGTTTCACACGTTGCACCTTCTGAGGAAGTTAAGACCTACCTCAGCCACATTAAAAAATTTATAAATCTTCCCTTCTCCTATATCCATTTTGATTTTGAGCAAGAGGAAATAATCACAGAGATATAAGAATATGACAACAAATAATTTAATAGCAAAAATTTGGTCTTTTTGCGATACGCTTAGGGATGATGGGGTAAGTTACTCTGACTACTTAGAGCAACTTACTTTTCTACTATTCTTAAAAATGGCGGATGAGTATGAAAAAGGGCCGCAAAAAAGAAAATCGGGAATTCCTGAAAAATACAATTGGGATAGAATCTCATCTAGAAGTGGCGGTAAATTAGAAGCCCATTATGTCGAGCTGTTACGCGAGTTAGGGAAGGAGCCAGGAATGCTTGGACAGATTTTTACTAAAGCACAGAATAAAATTCAAGACCCAGCAAAGCTGGATCGCTTGGTAAAAATGATTGATAAAGAATCATGGGTTAGCATGGACGCTGATATTAAAGGCGACATGTACGAGGGACTGCTGGAGAAAAACGCCCAAGACACAAAAAGTGGCGCGGGTCAGTATTTCACGCCTAGAGATTTAATCACAGCTATTGTAGAGTGTGTTCGCCCCGAACCTAAAAAGACAATTGCGGATCCTGCGTGCGGTACAGGAGGTTTCTTTTTATCAGCCTATGATTTCCTAACCTCTGCATATAAGCTAGATAAAGATGAGAAACGGTTTTTAAAAGAAGAGACTTTTGCAGGTTGGGAGATTGTAGCTTCAACAGCTAGAATGGCTTTGATGAATCTATTCCTCCATAATATTGGAGACATTAATGGACAGCCTCCAATAAGACGAGAAGATGCCTTATTGCAGAAGCCAAGTGATCTTTTTGATTATGTACTGGCAAATCCTCCTTTTGGTAAAAAAAGTAGTGTTACCATAACTAATGCAGAAGGTAAAGAGGAGAAAGAGGATTTGCTTATAAATCGGAATGACTTCTGGGTTACTACTACTAACAAGCAGCTGAACTTCTTACAGCATATTGTTTCCATGCTTAAAACAACCGGAAAAGCCGCTGTTGTCTTACCAGACAATGTGTTATTTGAAGGAGGAGTCGGCGAAACAGTACGAAAGAAACTGATGGAAAAAGCGGAATTGCACACTATCCTACGTTTACCGACTGGAATTTTTTACGCCCATGGAGTGAAGGCGAACGTCCTCTTTTTTGATGCAAAACCTGCTTCAAAAGACATCATGACCAAAGAAGTTTGGTTTTATGATTACCGAACTAACATCAGCCATACCTTGAAAAAGAGTCCACTCAAATTTGAGAATTTGAAAGACTTTGTAGACTGCTACAATCCAAAAAATAGAAACGAACGAAAGGAAACTTGGTCCGAGCAAAATCCAGAAGGAAGATGGCGTAAATACACTTATGATGAAATACTTGCCAGAGACAAGACAAGTTTAGATATCTTCTGGTTGAGAGATGAAAACATGCTTGATTTAGAAAATTTACCAGATCCTGATATTTTGGCTCTGGAAATTATAGAGAATATTGAATCAGCGCTGGACAGTTTTCGAGAAGTGGCGCTAAAAATTGAAGATTAATTTCAGTTTAGAAAGAGCCAGCACCTTTCAAGTTTATTTAGCCAAAGCTTCGATAGGTGCTGGGCTATTTCTGACTACAGATTTTCAAGTTTATCATTTATAAGGGGCGAATTCTTCGTCTAATGGGAATAATCCGCCTTCATATAAATATTCCCAAGTTGTACTACCCGGTATAAATGGTTTTGATTGCCAGTATTTTTTGATGTATTCAATGTTTTTGTCTTCAGCATATTTTTCAAACCATCGATAATCAACCTTAATTACTCTTGCTAGACCTGCATGTCGAAAAAGAATCACTTTTGGGTACCTCCTTGTTGAATTTCTGAACATGTATTCCAAGTTTCCAGCTGAAGATTCCGTATCATCCATAAGGTAAATAGAAGATAATCTGCTTGGTGCCCAATTGCATATCTCCCGTCTCACCTCCTCGAATTTGAGTTCTATTTCAGCCATTTTCAATATTTTTACCTCAGTTTCATCAAAATTGGAGGTTTTACTTTTTCGAATTTTAGACGCTTCTTTAATATTTCGGTAACCTCTTGGTGACATAAACTCAATTGGCTCATCAAATGAATCATTTCGAAGTTCTTCTATAGATAGGGAATAAATAAAAGGCTTAAATACGCCCTTTAAGGAGCTTACCATTGATGGAGTAAAAATTGCCCCAATATCGTTAACCATAAAATCAGTAAACTCGTCCGCTAAATCCATTAGATGTATAAATTTTTTATCTTCAGTTAGAATGTTTTTCACATCCTCGATATCATCAGTTTGGCAGAAGGGAATTTGATTTGGTGTTGAAACTCGTAAAGTATTTATATCTATTAATTCCGTGAAAAGTGCATTAAAATTAATTTTGTTCTTGGTTTGTGTGTAAAGTGTATCATATACCAATGGAAAAGGAATCCATTCGCCTGTTTCACTATTTATCAAATTGATTTCCTGATCTTTCCTGAAAAAAAATACTCGAAAAACTGTTTTTCTCTAAAAGTTCAGCTAGGTCAGTAAGTTTTGTTTTCGATATCATGATTGAATAATTTATTCATTGTTAGTAAAATAATAATTATCATTTACTAAGGCAATCCAAGTAAGGTTTTCTTTGAAAGGCAAATATTATAAAATACGTGTAGATTCCGATAATCTTGACCACCGCTTTTTAGGGGATATTCAAGATTTCCGAGGATCTTTTCCGGTGATGTTGCCACTGCCATTCCGGCCATGCTGACCACCACTTCTCGGTGGTCAACATAGACAGAACGGCAGAACTGACCATCGGATTTGTTCAGTTATCGTTTGCTTTGCGGTTCATTTTAACTGTAAAGTATGGCCGGAACGACGATAACCATGAGTAAATTAAAACAAATTATCCGCCATCGTGACCACGGGATGGCCCTACAGACAATTTCCAAAACCCTTGGTATTGCCCGTAATACGGTAAAGAAGTACCTGCAGCTGATCGAGACTAAGGGGTTTTCCCATTCCGAACTCTTGAAAATGGAAGACGAGGAGCTAAATGCCCTGCTGGCAGAACCCGGCCATACCTCCGCTTCAAGGTTTCTTGATATGGAGGGATTTTTTCCCCATGTGCTGGAGGAGCTGAAAAGGACTGGGGTAAACCGCTGGAACCTTTGGGGTGGATATACCGGACTAAGCTGACCCCCTATCCGGAGACATAAAAATAGTGAAAAATTAACTGTCAATCTGTCTAGATATTTCGGTGATGCTGGCCAGCAACGAGGGAAATTAGGGTTGAACCTTGATCAAAACCACAATAATCTTTCAAATCGTTGAACCCTTATCCGGCCAATGCTATGGGAGCATACGAAATATCAACCGAGGTTAACAAGCCTAAAAACAACTACCTGAAAATCTTGGATCCTGTCTTGGAATAGATGGTTTTGCCTGCATAAACATTTCAGATTAGCTGATTATAAAAAAGAACGAATTAGGGGCTTCCCCTACGGGTCGGGTTACCACTTCGTTTCCATTCCAATCTTTCTTCGCCGCACTTCCCTCCCGAAAGAAGGATTTTCATTGCTATCCCTAAGCCAAATACCGGAAGGCATGGTAAAACCCCAGCCATTTTATTTGTAAATTTAATGTTAACCATACAAACGAAAACCATGTGCGGCAGATACTCTGAAAAACAAGACCTTAAAAAAGTTGAAGATCAATTGAAATTGGGATTATCCGAAAAGGCCAAAAACTGGAAGCCTTCCTTCAACATTGCTCCTTCCCAATTGGCTCCGGTGGTAACTTCGGATAAGCCTGATGAAATAGATGTCTTTCATTTCGGTTTGGTGCCACACTGGGCAAAAGACAAAAAAGTGGGGTATAAAATGATCAATGCCCGGTCGGAGACCCTCCTTGAAAAACCCTCTTTTAAACCCCTTGTGGTAAACAACAAAAGATGCCTGGTCCTGGCTGACAGTTTTTTTGAATGGAAAAAAGAGGGAAAGGAAAAGCAACCATTCCGGATTTACCTTCCCGAAAGGGAGGTCTTTTTTTTCGCCGGGCTCTGGTCAAGTTGGAAAGATCCTGAAGGGGAAACGTATAATTCCTACTCCATTATCACTACTGCACCGAATAAACTATTGGTTAAAATCCATGACAGAATGCCAGTGATTTTGACCAGGGAAGAAGAAAAAATGTGGTTGGATCCCCATCAAAACCCCAAGGATCTGCTAAATTTATTGAACGCTTATCCCGCCGATTCCATGGATGCATATGAAATATCCAATGAGGTCAACAAACCTGGAAACAATCACCCTGGAATTCTGGATCGGGTTTCGGAATAGATGAATTAGGCCTGTTCGCACTTTTTGCCCAGCTTATCTGAAAAAGTTGTATTTGGTGTTCCTATTTTACCATCACCGGTGACTTCAAATTTAAGGATCTTTAGAGCCGTTCGTCCAGTTCCTTTAATTCCCACTGCTTCTTTAACTGGATAAACGATTTTATTGCTAAGAACCCTTCCTTGTTTCCTTCTGATCGTATCCTTTCCAATGCCAAGTCCTATTCTGTTCCCGGTTGTGAATTATGATAAATGCAAAGATGGGGGCAGCGGTACACCCGCCAAGGGTGGGCTTCGCCCGATCAAAAAAATAGGGCTTTCCAGAGGAAGCCTTCCACAATTTTTTTGCACGGCCCTTGGCTTGGGTGTCCCTGGCAGCCCCCGAACTCTTAGGCATAATCAAATTTAAAACCTTAAACAGTTAAAGTCATGTCGCAATTTGAAAAAACTTACATCGGAAAAGGAACACAAGTTAAAGATTTAGATATCATTCGAGTATCTATCTCCAAGGAAACACTAGATGAAATACTCAAAGACCACATGGTTGACTACGACGGCAAAGAATACCTGGTATTTGAGGTCGCTTCACTGAAAGGACCGGATCAATACGGCAAAACCCACACGGCCTATATCAGCAAAAAGGTAGCTGCTTCGAAAGGTGTTACGTCTAGGAAATCGAAATCTTGATAAAAAGCCCTTCGGGGCTTTTTTTGTTCTTGAAGTTGATTTGTTCGTACGGCATCTTTTTAACATAGATGAATTTGTTTTTTCTTGCTTTCGAATTCTCTAAAGTAATTTTCTATCTCCCAGCTTTTTAAAAAATTCCTCCTTGTAATTCCGGCTGATGGGATACAGGTCTTGTCCTATCAACACTTCATTGGATTGGACCTCGTCAATATGCCGCATGTTGATAATAAAGGAGCGGTGAATCCGAACAAACTCACCCGGCAAGGCATTGGCTATACTGGTAAGGGACAGTAGCGACAAGATCTTTCTTGTAGGGGTGATGATCTTGATATATTCTCTCTGCGCCTCTATTGCCTGCACTTCCGCGTAAAAAAATTTAACGATCCGGGTGTCGGTTTTGATAAAAAAATAATCGGGTTTTTCCATTAGGTCTTCAGCAGACACTTGTACAGAAAGGTATTCCACTGCCTTTTCGATTGCTTTCTTAAAGCGCTCAAAAGAAACCGGCTTCATCAGGTAATCGATCACATCCAGCTCATATCCTTTAACCGCATATTCTTCATAGGCGGTTACAAAAATCGTAAGGGGCTTATCCGGGAGTTCATTGAGCAAATCTATTCCCGTCATCAGTGGCATACGGATGTCCAGCAAAAGAATATCTACAGGATTTTTCTTTAGAAAATCCATCGCTTCTTCCCCATTGCTACAAACACCAGCCAATTCTAAATGGCCAACCTTGGAAACGTAGTCCGATAGCAATTTCCTGGCCGGGGGCTCGTCGTCCACGATAAGGATTTGGTAGTTCATTTCAGGTCTATTTTTAAGTTCACTTCAAAGGAGCCGGTATTTTGATCCAGTACCAGCTTGTGTTTTCCCGGATAAATCAGGTTGAGTCTCTTTTTTACATTCGAAAGGCCGACACCACTTTCTTCTTCAGCTGTTTTACGTGCTTTTAGTACATCATTCCTGATGTAAAAGTGTAGCATATCTTCTTTATCGAGGGTAAGTTTAATCGCAATCCGCCCGTCCATGGTATTGCCATGTTTAAAGGCATTCTCAAGGAAAACTAAAAATATAAGATGAGCGATGCTATGCCTGTCTTTTACGCCCTCATGGCTGAATTCAATCGTTGGTTTTTCATCCAACTTTAACCCCCAGAGTTCAATGAAATTTTCCATAAACTTAATTTCTTTGGCAAGGGAAACAAAACGCCCCTGATCCTCATAGAGCATATGGCGCATCATTTCAGAGAGCTTCATGATCGCAGGAGCGGTGTTGTCCTCCTTGAAATAGGCCATCGAATAGATATTATTCAGGGTATTGAACAGGAAATGGGGGCTTAGTTGAAGCTTCAGAAATTTCAGTTCAGAGGCCAATTGACTGTTTCGAAGTTCGATTTCTTTTCGTTGCGCCGAAATCATATTGGCAAAAAACCAGATAACAGTAGTGATTAGGTAAAAGCCAAAAGCCGGAACCGATCTGATAAAGTAGGTATAGGTAACAGAACGGTGCGTCATACCGAGGAGGTTAACCCGCAACAGCACTATGGTAACTACCACGGCAATAGAAGCTAAAATATATCCGGTATACTTTCCTTTTTTATACAGTTTCGGTAATAGTAGGTAATAATTCAAATAGGCAATGGAAGAAGATGTCAGGACATCAGAAATCACCGCACCCCAGATTTCACTGGAGGAATTGATCCAATTGCTTAAGGAAGCATACAATATCGCCCCGTAACACAGCCAAAAAAGGACATGCAATGCATAAAATACCGGGCGGGAAATAAAATTATTTTTCATGGCGGAAATTTAGCCTTTTAAATAACACGAAAATAAAGGGATCATCCAACAGACAGTTGTGATCTACAGAAGGCAATTTTTATCCAATAAGTGGTAAATGCAAATCGTTAAATGAAACTGACTGATTTCATTCGTTGATCAAAATTGTCGTTCGGGTGAGAGAATCCTGCTGTCTATAGATTTGCATAAAATCATAGGATAATATTTCGTCTATTTGTAATGTATAAGAAGGTTCTTAGCATATGTAAAATTTAAATCATCAACAATTTACTAAATTTTATTAATGCTTAGAAAAACCCAAACAGGACTCTATCGATGCTGAAAATCAAAATTTTATATACCGCCTTTTTTCTTAGCACGTCCTTAACTGCACTATGTCAGAAAGATCATATCGTCCTTGAAGATCAGGGGAGCTTTGCCGTGGGAGGTAAAGTAATCACAGCTCCGGGTACATTTGACCCTATTGCCCATGGAGCATTCAATCCTGGCAATCAAAGTGCTTCAGGTCAAACGCTACATGGAGACCATGCTTACGTCTTTTACCAAATTCCAATGAAAGCGAAAAAACTTCCTTTGATCTTTTGGCATGGCTATGGACAATTTTCCAAAACCTGGGAATCAACCCCCGATGGTAGAGAGGGTTTTCAAAATATTTTTCTTCGAAAAAAATATTCAATTTACCTCATCGACCAACCAAGACGGGGAAGAGCTGGACGAAGTACCGTACCGGGTAGCATTTCTGCAGCTCCGGATGATCAACTTTGGTTTGGGATTTTTCGACTGGGTATAGGAACAGAATTTTATCCGGGAGTTCAATTTGACAAAAAACCTGAGACTTTGGACCAGTTTTTCCGACAGATTACGCCTGATACAGGCCCTATTGATTTAAATGCAAATACCGATGCTGTTTCTGCCCTTTTTGATGAAGTTGGAGATGGAATTTTGGTTACCCATTCCCATAGTGGCGGTCAAGGTTGGCTTACTGCTTTAAAAACAGATCATATCAAAGGAATTATCTCCTATGAGCCGGGAAGCAATTTCGTCTTTCCGGAAGGGATTGTTCCGGAACCAATCCATTATGTAGGTGGAACCTTGGGAGCAAAAGGGGTGCCGATTGATGAATTCAAAAAACTGACACAAATCCCCATTGTGATGTATTATGGAGATTATATTCCTACCGAACCCGTAGAAAACCCGGGTCAGGAACAATGGAGAGCTGCCTTGCAAATGGCGAAACGCTGGACTGAGACTGTAAATAATAATGGAGGCGATGTCACCTTGGTACATCTTCCGGAAATAGGGATTAATGGAAATACCCACTTTCCGTTCTCAGATCTAAACAATAAACAAATAGCCGACTTGATGTCCGAATGGCTCAAGCAAAAAGGCCTTGACAAATAAAGATTAAGTAAAAACTCAACTAATAATAACGAACCATGAAAAAGCACCTTTTCCTTTTAACCTTTATTCTACTAAGTGCTTCTTATTCTTTTTCACAAACGTCTACGGAGCAGGAAATCAAGAAGCTCTCCATGGACAAATGGCAATGGATGGCCGATAAGGACGTATCGAAACTGGAAGAACTCTTCGACGACAAAGCGAAATTTGTCCACATGAGTGGCAGCTGGAAAACAGACCGTGAACTGGAAATTATCGAAACGGGAAGTATCTGGTACAAAAATGCGGAAGTACATGATACAGCCGTTGAGATTTCTGGAAATACAGCGGTAGTCTGGAATCGAATCACCTTGACAGCCCACGTAAGAGGCAGTGATGTGGAAAATGAATTTACTGTAACTGAAGTCTACCAAAAGCAGGGAAAAGACTGGAAAATGCTGGTTTTCACTTTCAGCAGCGTTAGAGATACCCACGAGATCGAACATTAATTCTAAAATAGTATGACCATGAAAAAAACATTTCTAGGATTTCTTCTCCTCTTCCTGATTACACCATTTCTCTTTGCCCAAGAGGATAACGCCCAACAGGAAATCATCGAAATTTCTAAAACCAAATGGCAGTGGATGGCAGAGAAAGACGCTGATAAGCTTGCGGACCTCTTTGACGATAAAGCGGTTTTTGTCCATATGGGTGGTTCCTGGGGGAAGGAGCGTGAAGTAGACATCATCCGTAGCGGTGGTATTTGGTATAAAGACGCAGACATTCACGAAGTTTCTGTGGAAATCATCGATAACACGGCCATTTTGCTGAACCGCATCACCTTGATCGCTGAAGTGGGCGGCAATGAAGTAACTAATCCATTTGAAGTCACGGAAGTATATATTAAAAAAGCAGAGGGCTGGAAATTGGGCTCCCTGTCCTTCACCAAATTAATGGAACCCGCAGACCGGTAAAAACGATACAGCCATGAGATTATTTCTCCTTTTCATTTACCTGACCAGTGCTTTAAGTTGCTCCAGCCAAACCCAATCGGAAGCCTTATATAATCCGGGTGAAATATCCTTGGGCGAAATCCTCATTGTCTATCTCTCACGCACCAAAAACACCAAAGCGGTGGCAGAGATGATTCAGGAAAAAGTGGGGGGAGCGCTTGTAAGCCTGGAGTTGGAAACCCCTTACCCGGAAGATTATGATGCCATCGTTGCCCAGGTAGCCAAAGAAAATGAGACCGGTATTCTTCCTCCGTTAGAAACCGAGGTGGACGTATCTCAGTATCGGACAGTGTTTGTCGGATTTCCTACCTGGGGCATGCAACTACCGCCGCCGATGAAGACATTTCTAAGTGAAAATGACCTCAGTGGCAAAATGGTAATTCCCTTCAATACAAATGCGGGGTATGGAATCGGAAGTAGCTTTGACAAGGTTGAAGAGCTCTGTCCTGAAAGTACTATTCTGGAAGGTTACTCCACCAGAGGCGGGATCGAGCGAGACGGAGTTTTGTTTGTGATGGAGGGAGAAAAAGAAGAGGAAGTAAAAACAGAAGTAGATGCTTGGCTGGGTCGTTTGGGCTTCTAAGCTTCTCAGTTAACATTGCTTTAAATGCAATAGGGAATAAAACAAGTCTTTGATTCAGACAGCAGTAGAGATACGACCAAAAAGACAAATTGAAAAGGAACCGAATTCTGCCGCAAATCGGATAAGTACAGATTTTATGGAATTACTGGAAAATCAATTTCCAGTTGCTGATCAGAATTATACATTAAAGTTGAGATCAGCATCAGATTTTGCCCAGAAGCTGAATATCCATGTAAATCATCTCAATCGATCACTTAAAGCAATATTAAATAAATCAACTTCAATAATCAATAGAGACAGAAAGGTAGCTGAAGCTAAACGCCTATTAGGACAAACTGACTGGAGCGTATCTGAAATAGCTTATTGTTTGGGTTTTACTGAAGTACCCCATTTCAATAACTTTTTCAAAAGAGTCTTGAACATGAACCCTTCACTATACCGAAAATTGCTCAACAAAAACTAAAAACATATGCATTGAATAGGTTAAATAGTAAAAAATTCCAGGTCCATGTGGGCTTGGATTTTTTAACTTCTTAAACATGAATAAAGGAAAATTATGGATACAATAACATTAAACAACGGTGTGAAAATGCCCATTCTAGGATTTGGGGTTTTTCAAATCGCCAATCTGGAAGAATGCAAAAAGAGCGTCATCGATGCGATCGAGGTGGGCTACAGATTGATCGATACCGCTGCTTCATATAAAAATGAAGAGGCCGTCGGGAGAGCGGTCAAAGAATGTGGTGTTGCCCGAGAGGATTTGTTCATCACCACCAAGCTTTGGATTGAGGACACTGGATATGACAAAACCAAAGCTGCTGTGGAGAAATCGCTGAAAAGGCTCCAATTGGATTACCTGGATCTTTATCTGATCCATCAGCCGTATGGACCTGTCCATGAATCCTGGCGAGCAATGGAAGAATTGTACAAGGAGGGAAAAATCCGGGCAATAGGCATCAGTAATTTTCAGCCTGACCGTGTGGTAGATTTGATGGCATTCCATGAAATCGTTCCGGCCATCAATCAGATCGAAACGCATCCATTCCACCAACAAGTGGAAACCCAGCAATTTTTAACTGAAAACAACATCCAAATCGAATCCTGGGGGCCTTTCGCAGAAGGGAAAAATGGACTATTCAGCAATGAACTTTTGGCCGCTATCGGTCAAAAATACCAGAAAACCATTGCACAAGTTGTCATCAGATGGCTGACCCAACGGGGAGTGATAGCGATTCCAAAGTCCGTTAGAAAAGAACGGATAGCAGAGAATTTCAACGTTTTCGATTTTGAGCTTAATGTTGAAGACCTGAAGCTGATCGAAACGCTGGATCAAAAGGAGAGCTCCTTCTTTGATCACCGTGATCCCAATATGGTCAAATGGCTGACCAGTAGAAAATTAGAAGAATAGCAACAACCAAAAAAACCCAAGTACCACTAACTATGAAAAAGTCTATTTTAATCAGTTTCTTCTTCCTGATAGTTTTTACTGGACATGCACAGGAACCCATCTTGAAAATAAGCTCTGGTTCACTCCGGGGATCGACGGAGGGAGATGTCACCTCTTTCAAAGGAATTCCTTTTGCAGCGCCTCCAGTCGGTGAATTCCGTTGGAGACCTCCCCAGGCTGTCAAACCTTGGGAAGGGGTGAGAAATGCCACGGAATATTGTGCCGATTGTCCGCAACGAACCTGGCCGGGATCTACAGCCAAAACATCAGAAGATTGTCTTTTCCTGAATATCTGGAAACCAGCTGATGCAGTAAAGGGAGCGAAACTCCTGGTGATGGTGTGGCTTCACGGAGGTGGATTTACAGGAGGAAGTGGAGCTGGTCCTGGTTCAACGGGTGATGCCTTTGCGAATCAAGGGGTTATTTTAACAACCATCAATTACAGGCTGGGTCGGTTGGGTCATTTTGCTTTTCCAGCTTTGAGCGAAGAGCATCCTGAGGAAATGAAGGGGAGTTATGCTTACATGGACCAGATAGCCGCATTACAATGGATTCAGGACAACATTTCCGAATTTGGTGGCGATCCTGATAATATAACTATTTTTGGTTTTTCTGCCGGTGGAGTTGCTGTACATTCTCTTTTAAGCATTCCTTCAGCAAAGAACCTATTCCACAAAGCAATAAGTCAGTCTGGTGGTGGCCGTGATGGTGTCCTTACAGGTAGACCAATCGATCAGAATAATGCTGATGAATTGTACCCAGTTTCGGCAGAAACCATCGGGATCAACTTTGCAAAAAGATACGGCATTCAAGGAACTAGTAAAGTTGCATTGGATCAGCTTCGGGCATTGAGCGTCGATGAAATTTTAGATGGTGGTCAGGAAAATGACAGCACGGGAGCCAGAACTTATTCAGGACCTATTCTGGATTGAGAACTCGTTGTGGAAACTGCCGAAACCTCCTATCAAGCCGGAAGACAGGCAAAAGTTCCGTTGATGATCGGAAGCTCAAGTGCAGAAATCGGAGGGGGATTTATCAATGCAAGCCAAACCAAGGAAGAGCTATTTTCACAATTCGGTGAATTGGAAGCAGAAGCCAAAGCTGCTTACGATCCAGATGGTAACAAAGAATTCAACGAAGTCCTGACCAAGTTTACGACCGATTGGGGTTGGGGCGAACCAGCTCGGATGTCAGGAAGAGCATTCGTCGAAAAGAACCAACCTGTTTAGGTATGGCAATTTGGTTACGTGCCGCCATCAAATAGAGAAGGATCTCCTTATGGAGCGGGGCATGGTTCGGAAACTTCTTTTGTCTTTAATACACTCAATGCAAGATGGGGAGCCCAGGGTGAACCAACAAAAGAGGAAAAGGAGTTAGCAAGGATCATGAATACCTATTGGGCCAATTTTGCCAAAACCGGAAATCCTAACGGCAACAACCTTCCAGAATGGCCGCAGTACGACATTCAACAAGCAGAGATTTTGAATATAACGCTCGACGGAAACGTGACCAGCACCCCCGATCCAAGAAAAGCACGATTCGATGTGTTGGAAAAAGCATTTAAGAACCGAACCCGATTGCAAACTAGACTCGGTTTTTAAGCCATAATATCCATAATCTATAACTACATAAACTTTTCCAACTATAAAGTCAATTAGATATGAGTGTATACAAATCATTATTAACATCTCTAGCGCTATTCGCCACAGTTATCCTCCCTGTTCAACCGCAAACGTCGCCTGAATCATTGGCAGAGGGGAAAAGTCTCTACGATGTCAATTGTGCGAACTGTCATGGAGATGCTGGTGAAGGGGCAAAAAAGGCAGGCTTTGAGATTTCCATTATCGCCGAACGTGGGGGGATACAACCTCCCGACTTAACTGATTCTGATTGGGATCACGGTTCGACTGATGCAGAGATATTCAAGGTGGTCAAAGAAGGAATTCCTGCCGGGATGATGCCTTCGCTAAATGGTAGACTCTCCGACAGCCAAATTGAAAATGTCGTCGCTTATCTCCGTTCACTGGCTTCATCTCCGAATGACGTTAATTCGCCAGTTTCAACTGCGACGGACACTTCAGAGATCACGCTTGAACTTGAAGATTATTTCGAAATGCCTATCACTGGAGACATGTCAACTGATCGTGTTTCCGGGGTATTGGCGAGAGGCAGTATCATGATAGATGAACCGGGAGACAAACAACGTTTTTTCCTAAACGATTTAACAGGCCCACTATATATTCTGGACAAGCAGACAAAAGAGTTGACGACCTACCTAAATTTCGCTGGTCTGTTTCCAAATTTCACAGCTGGGTTTGGATATGCGGCAGGTATGCTGAATTTTGTCTTTGATCCGGAGTATGAGCAGAACGGAATATTTTATACGCTCCATATGGAGAATGTTGCTGACACAGAAGGAAGTGCAACGCCGAAGGCAGGCGTAGTATCCGGACTTAATTTAGAAGGTTATGAGCTTACAGAGCCGATTGCGAAACCTGAAACAGTCCAGGATACACGATTCGCCAGAGAGTTGGTCATTGTGGAGTGGAAGGATGAGGAGATTGGAAACACGACTTTCGAGGGATCGGCACGTGAGGTATTCAGACTTTTTGTGCCAGGGTTATTTCATCCATTTAATGAAATCACATTTAATCCTGTGGCCAAAGCAGGCGACGCCGACTGGCGTGTCATGTACCTGGGAATTGGGGATGCTGGTACCGGAGAGCGACCAGGCCCAATGCGGATGCATGCCCAACGGTTAGATACTTATCAAGGGAAGGTTCTTCGTATTATCCCGATGCTGAATGAACATACAACAACTAGTACAATAAGCGAAAACGGTCAATACAGAATTCCAAACGACAATCCGTTTGTTTCTGTAGAAGGTGCACGAAAAGAGATCTGGGCCTACGGCCTAAGAAACCCACACCGCCTAACCTGGTATATTGACCCTGACCAGCCTAGTGATCCTGTATTACTTGCCTTCAATATTGGTTTGGTTAGCTGGGAAACCGTGGCAATCATCAAGAAGGGAGCAAATTATGGATATCCCCTCCGGGAGGGTAACCTTGCTATGTCCGAAGGTAATGGGATGAGTCCTATACCCGCTGATGATACAATACCAATTCTACTCTCTGATACAGATACTATAGGAATTGTAAAACCTACCTATACGGTAATTAAATATCCTCATGCACCAGGGGGAGGTGATGCGATTGCGAATGGCTTTGTTTATACAGGCACACGCCACAAAGCCTTGCAAGGAACCATTGTATTTGGAGACATCACTACCGGGCATATTTGGTATGCTAAAATAAAAGACGTGCTGGCCGCTGAGGACGGTGACCCACAAACTTTTGCGCCGATAATTGAACTAAAAACTAATCTTAGAGAACTATCAGAAGAAACCTACCGAAAGCGAGGCGGTGGTTCTGAGGGACTTCCGGGTCGGGGTGCAATCGCAGGGGCAGGTCGCTTGGACATTCGATTGGCACAGGACAGCGAAGGAGAATTGTACGTTATCACTAAAGGAGATGGTATGATTCGAAAATTTGGAAGCATTAAATAGTTGAAGGAGGGAAGATTCAGCCCGCCTTAAAAAAGTGATTTGAAGCATTTAAGAGTCAAGTTCAACTGAAATATTGAGTTTGTTTTTAAGTCGCTTAAATCTCTATAATCTGGATTACAACTTAAACAACAACCACATGCAAACATCAAAATTTATTCTTCTCTTTTCCATCATGAGTATGGGGCTCCATGTGAGTTGTTCTGCTGCTGACCTGTTCGATGATCAAGATACTGGTTTGGAGCAAGAAGTAGGAACACCGGTGGAAACGAATTCACCGAATTCAATCTTTCAGCCCTCTTTTAAAGGACAAACAAGAATTGGAAGCGTAACTACTGATACGCCGATTGAAGCTATTGTTATTTCAACTGATTTGACAGCTCCCTGGGGCATCACAAATCTACCCGATGGAAGGTTGTTAATCACCCAAAAGGCTGGGCAGATGCGAATTGCTACCACCTCAGGAGGATTGAGCGGAATGCATATAGCTAGACTGGTAATCGACAGTGACAATAAAGTGGTGGGAGAAGAAAGATTGTTGGTTGAAGAAAACCAACGCTTCAGAGATATCACCCAAGGATTTGACAATGCCCTTTATGCAATTACTGATGCAGGTAGATTATATAGAATCGACAAGCCGTAAAAATTAGAAAATCGTGATTTAGATCTCCTTGTTGAAAGCAGGAGAATAAAGATATAAAGTAAATCGAAAAACATGACTAAAGAATTGAAATCCAACCGACGGGAGTTTTTTAAAAGTGCAGCATTGGCGGGAGCCGGAATCGTAATGACCCCTGCTTTGGCAATGGGCTCAGGTGACAAAGTTCAACTAGACTCAGCCTCCACACTCCCAACCCGAAAGCTTGGAGCATTAGAAGTCTCTGGAATAGGATTAGGCTGCATGAGTATGGTGGCAGGCACTTATAATCCTACTCCTCCAAAACAGGATATGATCGCCCATCTCCGCAAGGCAGTGGAGCGCGGTGTTACGTTTTTTGATACAGCGGAAGTATATGGACCATATGGAAGCGAGGAGGTAGTGGGAGAAGGTTTAGAACCTTTTAAAGGCCAAATCAAAATCGCAACTAAAATCGGTTTTGAGATTCAAAACAGCCAGCGCATGGGGCGAAATAGCAGCCCTGAATCACTCAAAGGGGTGGTCGATGGTTGCTTGAAAAGACTTCGTGTGGAAACCATTGATCTGCTTTACCTGCACCGATGGGATCCACAGGTTCCAATCGAGGAAATCGCTGGTGCTTTTAAGGACATCATTGCTGCTGGTAAAGCGAAACACTGGGGACTTTCGGAAGTAGCCCCGGATACTTTGAGAAAAGCGCATGCAGAATTACCTGTTTCTGCCTTGCAAACACAGTATTCGCTGGGAGAGCGATTTCCTGAAAACCAGATTCTGGACACCTGCGAGGAGCTCGGAGTGGGTTTTGTGCCTTGGGGACCGACATTGAGATCTTTTCTGACGGGAAGATTCAATGCGTATAGCCGATTTGACAATCTGGACAGACGTTCTCAGTTGCCTTTCTTCTCACCTGAAGGATTGGAACAAAACATGCCGTTTTTGCGAATTGTGCAGGATTGGTCACAGAAAAAGGGGATTACCATGGCCCAGTTTTCTTTGGCATGGCTACTTGCTCAAAAATCCTATATTGTCCCCATACCTGGCACCATTAGCCCTCAACATCTGGAAGAAAACCTTGGGGCTTTAAAAGTAACCTTTTCGACCAGTGAGTTAACCGAAATACGATCCGAAATAGAAAAATTCGAATTGCTGGGTGTCCGTTCGAAGGAATCTGCCTTAGTGGATCAATAACTTCTAACCCGGTATCCTGAGCGAATTGATTATCGCCAGAGAGGCACCTGATTTCGGCCCCATGTTTGAGGTAGAAGAGATAAGAACAAAAGTGATGGTCTTCTTGTCGAAGCGTTTTACCAGTTCAACCATTTGATTTGCGTACGACTCTTTAAAAAAATGTATTAAATTGAGTATCTGAATATTTACCATTCATTTAGCATAAAATCTAATTTTCCATGAGTAACCAATCAACCAAACTCGATCGAAGGTCATTTTTAAAAGTCTCAGCACTTGCCGGGGGAGGGATGATGCTGAGCTTTAATTGGCTGGCAGGATGTAAACCCAAATCAGAGGAGGCGTTGGGAATGCCAGAGGACTGGTTTAGAATGAATGGCTATATCCGTATAGGTGATAATGGATTGATCACTTTGATGTCTCCCAATCCGGAAGGCGGTCAAAATGTTAAAACTTCCATGCCGATGATTCTGGCTGAGGAGTTGGACGCCGATTGGACCAAGGTCATCGTGGAACAGGCCCCTTTGGATACAGATAATTTCACCAGGCAATTTATCGGAGGAAGTCAGGCTATCCGAACCGGTTGGACCCCCTTGCGCACAGCAGGAGCTACAGCCCGGCAAATGCTGATGCGTGCTGCGGCGCAAACCTGGAACGTTCCGGTTTCAGAAATCACCACGGAACCGGGATTTATCCTTCATCAATCAAGTAACAAAAAGGCACATTTTGGAGAAATGGCCAGCCTGGCGGCTACATTGCCGGTTCCCGAAGAGGTTGATTTAAAAGCAAGCCAGGATTTTAAGATCATCGGCACCTCCAAAAAGAATGTTGACCTGAATAAAATCGTCACCGGAAAACCCCTTTTCGGAATGGATTATAAAAAGGAGGGAATGCTGTATGCGATGATTATTCATCCTCCGGCTTTTGGTAATAGACTCAAATCATTTGACGATTCGCAGGCCCGGTCCATGCCCGGCATTAGGGATATTTTTCAGTTCAAATCCCTTCGGGACGATTACAAAAGGACCTTCTTCGACACCGTGCAGTTCACCGACTTAATCGCAATCGTCGGAGACAGCACCTGGCAGGTACTTCAGGCAAAGAAATCTATAAAAGCGGACTGGGAAATTCAGGAAGGCTATGAGGAACAGCGGGACATGTTTGGTCGTGAAGCTGTCAGAGTAGTGCCAAAAGGCCTGGAAAATACGGATGCCCAGGAAATGGCGATGAAGCAAGCCGCTCAAAAACCCCAAACCCAACGGAAAGATGGGAATCCCGAAGCGGTTTTCTCCACTGCTGCTAAAGTCATAGAGAGAACCTATACCGGTCCTTTTTTGGCGCACAACTGCATGGAGCCTATGAATTTTTTCGCCCATGTGGAAGGGGATAAAGTGACCTGTGCCGGGCCATTGCAAAAACCCGAATTGACGGAGCATGCCCTTTCAAGCCGATTGGGCATTCCGGTAGAAAATATTGAGATAGAAATGACCCGACTGGGTGGAGGTTATGGCCGTAGGTCCTATGCCCATTGGCTGATAGAAGCAGCGGTGATTTCCCAGAAAATGAATGCTCCTGTCAAGCTGGTTTACACCAGGGAAGACGACATGACCGGGGGCGTTTATCGATCCCGTTATCAGGCCACTTACCGGGCAGCCCTCAATGAAAACAATCAATTGATTGCCTTTCATGTCAACGCAGGTGGTCTACCAGAAAACCCATTGTACGCAAACAGGTTTCCGGCAGGAGCTGTGGATAATTATTTGGCCGAAGGCTGGGAAGTGCCCTCCAATATCACTACAGGTTCCTTCCGTGCACCAAGATCCAATTTCATGGCCTGCGTAGAGCAATCGTTTCTGGATGAAGTTGCGGAGGAAGCGGGCAAAGACCCCATTGATTTCCGATTAGAACTGCTGGCAAAAGCAAAAGCAAACCCGGTAGGTGAAGGAAATGATTACGATCCGGACCGGTATGCAAAAGTTTTAGAATTGGTCAGGGAAAAAGCAAACTGGGCAAATTCAACACCAGGAGTTTCCAGAGGAGTATCGGCCTATTTCTGCCATAACAGCTACGCTGCTCAGGTCTTGGAGATGAAAATAGTCGATGGGCAGGTTCAAATCGATAAAGTCACCAATGCCATTGATTGCGGGCTTGTAGTAAACCCTGATGCGGCCAAAAACCTCTGCGAAGGAGCGGTGATAGATGGCATCGGTACGGCCATGTATGGAGAACTGACCTTTGAAAATGGGGTAGTCAGCAAATCCAACTTCGACCAATACAGGCAAATCCGGATGAAAGAGGCACCAAAATCGATCGAAACCTATTTTGTAGAAAACGGAGAGGATCCCTCGGGTCTTGGCGAACCAGCCTACCCGCCGGTTTTCGCAGCATTGGCAAATGCGCTTTATAAAGCTACAGGAAACAGGTTTTACGATCAGCCTTTTTCCAGGCAATTGAACAGCTAGCAGAGCAAAAAAGTCCTTTTGATCAATCATAAATTTATTATAATAATGCGCATTGTTTGAATTTTGTAAGCAGATTAAAATGTAAATTGTTAATTTAGAATTAAATACAAATCATATGGCACAGTTTAGTTTAAATATCAATAGCAAATCAATTCAGGTAGATGTGGATCCCAACACCCCACTGTTATGGGTACTGAAGGACCACTTAGACCTGGTGGGTACCAAATTCGGCTGCGGCATAGCACAATGTGGCGCTTGCACCGTAGATGTAGATGGAGAGGCGGTAAGGTCCTGCTCTTATCCGATCAGTGCCGTGGAAGACAAAAAGGTGGTGACCATCGAAGGCCTATCTGAAAAGGGGGATCATCCGGTACAGAAAGCCTGGCTAGAACATGATGTACCACAATGCGGGTATTGTCAGTCCGGGCAAATCATGTCTGCGGCCTCCCTTTTGGCGAAGAACCCCAAGCCAACGGACGAAGAGATAACTTCGGCAATGAATGGAAACATCTGTCGCTGCGGCACCTATACCCGGATAAAAGCAGCCATTAAAACGGCTTCCCAAACACTATAACCTACTGAAATATGACATTGCTAAATAAAAAATTAGATAGGAGATCCTTTTTAAAGGTGTCAGGCCTTGCAGGAGGTGGAATGATGTTGAGCTTTAGTTGGCTGGCCGGATGCAAACCGACACCCGAAGAAGTATTGACCATGCCAGATGAGTGGTTTGAAATCAACAGTTATATTAAAATTGGGGAAAATGGCGCAGTCACCCTTTTCAATCCGAACCCTGAATTTGGTCAAAACGTGAAAACGTCGCTCCCCATGATTCTGGCTGAGGAATTGGATGTGGACTGGAAAAACGTGTTTGTAGAGCAGGCGGATTTTTATCCGGAGCGTTTTGACAGACAATTTACGGGAGGTTCGCAAAGTGTGCGTGCAGCCTGGACACCCCTGCGCACCGCCGGGGCCACTGCCCGACAGTTGATAGTAAATGCAGCTGCACAATCCTGGAATGTTCCTGTGGCTGAAATAACAACGAATATGGGTACTGTGGAACATCAAGCCAGTGGCAAAAAGGCTGGCTATGGTGAGATGGCTTCCCTGGCAGGGACGCTGGATGGACCGGAGCCGGAATCCATCATACTCAAGGATAATGCTGATTTCAAAATCATTGGCCATTCCAAAAAGAATGTGGATTTGCAAAAAATTGTAACAGGAAAGCCGATGTTTTCGCTGGATCATAAGGTGGAGGGAATGAAATATGCCGCCATTGTTCATCCGCCGGCCTTCGGCATGAAGCTCACATCCTTTGACAAAAGCTCAGTGACATCCCTGCCGGGTATTCAGGATGCCTTTAAAGTCAAAATTTTTAAGGATGATTATGGTAGAAACTTCTTTGATACCACTACATTCCCGGAGATCATCGCCATTGTGGGAAATTCTACCTGGGAGGTCTTGCAAGCCAAAAAAAGCCTCCAAGCTGAATGGGAAGAAGCTCCGGAAAGCACTTTTCCCATGGCGGGTAGGGGAGGTCAAACCAGAGATATTAGCGTTCCCGGAGGATTGGAGAATTCCACCACGCACAAGGAAAAGATGGCGGAATTCCAGCGCAAACCCGGAAATGTTCAGCGAAAAGACGGAGATCCGGAAGCTGCTTTCAAAAAAGCGGCCAGAGTAATTGAACGAACGTATTCCGCTCCCTTTTTGGCCCACAACACTATGGAGCCGATGAATTGTTTCGCAGAGGTGAAAGGGGATAGGGCCATCATTTACGGTCCAACCCAGGCACCAGATTTTATTATGAACGCACTTTCCAGCAGCCTGGAGCTTCCGAAAGAAAATATCCAGATCAACCTTGCCCGGATGGGGGGAGGCTTTGGTCGGCGGGCCTACAGTCACCATATGGTAGAAGCAGCATTGATTTCTCAAAAAATCCAGGCACCTGTAAAAATGGTCTATACCCGGGAGGATGACATGTCGGCTGGGGTTTATCGACCCACTTACTCAGCCACCTACAGGGCTGCTCTAGACGAAAACAATAACTTGCTGGCATTGCATGTAAAGGCCGGGGGTATCCCGGAATCTCCGCTGCACGCAAACCGATTCCCTGCGGGTGCCATAGACAATTACCTGGCCGAAACCTGGCAGATAGAATCAAACATTACCATTGGTGCTTTCCGGGCACCCAGATCCAATTTTATCGCCGGGGCCGAGCAGAGCTTCCTAGATGAATTGGCAGAGGAAATGGGAAAAGATCCCATCGCATTCCGATTGGAATTACTCAAGAGGGCCGAAGCCAACCCCGTGGGGGAAAACAACGATTATGATCCGAAGAGATATGCCGGAGTACTGGAACTGGTAAGAGATAAATCCGACTGGTCAAATGTACCCGATGGTATTTCAAGGGGTGTTTCTGCTTACTTCTGCCATAATTCCTATGTTGCAGAGGTGGTAGATGTTAGTATCAAGGACAGAAAACCGGTTGTTGAAAGCGTCTATGCTGCAGTCGATTGTGGAATAGTAGTCAATCCCGACGCTGCAGCAAACATGGGCGAGGGAGCCATTGTTGACGGCATAGGGAACGCATTTTACGGAGAGATGGCGTTCGAAAACGGCGTGCCTACGAAAACCAATTTTGACAAATACCGCATGATCCGGCACGGCGAGGCACCAAAGAAAATTGAGGTGCATTTCGTGGAAAGTAAAGAGGACCCAACTGGATTGGGCGAACCATTATTCCCTCCAGTTTTTGCCGCGTTGGGAAATTCACTTTACAAAGCAACAGGCAAACGATTGTATGAGCAACCCTTTCAGCCTCAGATCTTGCAAATCGAAAATCTGGGAATGTGATGGGTATTTTTAACTGTATTTCAAGGAATCTAGCTGCAGGTAGATGTATTTGTAGGAGGTGATGTTTAAACAGCAGTTGCTATCATTAAGCGGTAGCTGGCAAAAAAATGAAAAAATCGAATTTTAATGTTTAATTTATTAACGCTAGAATATTAATAGAATAAACAATGGAAGATATTTCCCTGATCGTAATGCAATTGAAAAACAACCAAACTCAAACAGACCGAAAGATCAATCAATTAATAGATCAAAATCTGGATCCCTTTCCCTTTGAAAGGTTGGATAAGGGAAAGAGGCTTATCGAATTGATTCAAAAAGCCCTACAGTCCATAGAATCAGAGAAATTGATTGAAGCCGGCATGCATATTAAGGAGTTGGAAATGGAGGGCTTAAAAATTGAACTTTAATTTTCTGTAGGGACTTTAGATCTTTGGAGAAAAATTTTGTTAAAGTACCAATTTAAAAAAAACATCAAATGGGAGATCACTAACCCCTTTGTTCCAATTTCCGCAGCAATTCCTCAATCTTTCGCTCTTGTGCCCTGATTTTTCTATCAGTAGCTGTTTCTTTTGGTTTGGAGAGGGAATAAATAAACCAAGCCCACACAGCAAAGGCTACTATCAGTCCAGGCCATTTGTTGTCGCTGCCTAAAGCACCAAACATGGCTACCATGCCAATAAAGGAAACTAGAAAAAGTTTGATGAGGAATTTCATAGCTGATTAAATTCAATTTGATACTTTAAGTTAATCAAATTCTGGTTGAACTAAAAACAATCTGATTGAAAAGTAAAATGCAATTCATAGAATATCAATGAGTTGAATTAATAGAGCCTATTGGAGATTAAAAATTAGAATGGTACTTTATTATTACCTGTTGCATAAAATTATTTAATCGGGAATTAATAAGCATCCACTTGTGATTTATCCAGTGTTGCTGTTTGGGCGGTGTCAAGGAGTTTATCAATTTCATTGGCCTTCAATGCCAATTTTGATTGATTAAAGATGGCCTTGACGTTTGTTAGCTGGTCTATTCTTTTTTGACCTAAGCTTTTTCCCGATCTGATTTCTTTTACTCCTTTAGTGATGTCCTTTTTTATATTGTCTGGAGAGGCTAATAGAATTTCCCCTAATACCCGATAAACACCTTCCTTAGTCAATTTACATGTTGAATGATGACACAGTTTATTGATTAGTTCGTTTAGATTTCCAGGATCACCCAATAAAAAATCAAGGGCCAGTAATTTTTCCGTTTTATCTAACTCGTTTTCACCTGGAGCTATCATAGAATAATCGCGCTTTGCCCTCATATTTTCATAAAATTGGATTGCCCGTTCCTTGTCCAAATAATCAAGATTTTCAAACTCACGGAAATTGGCTAGCTTTTCGGCAGGATCAACATATTTTAAAAATATCCCTGTCTCCCTAATATTTTTAAGTGTATTGCCAATCAAATTGTAGATAATTCCAGCTGTTATCCCTGAGAAAATAATAGCAATGGGTACTTTTAAAGTAACGTCAATTGTCAGGACTGAAACGGCTAATAAAAGACTTAGAAATGTAAGCAGGATTGGGTAAATCAAAGATAGGTATATAAACCATTTCCTGCGCTGAATAAAATGGGAAAAATCCTCAAAATGATTTCGATTGTTGGAAAAAATGTACCAGCCATAACGATAGGCAAGAATTCTTTCCTCTTCCGAATAACTATCAAAAAGAAGTAAGTATTCTCTGAGTTTGTATTGCCATAAAGGTCTAGTGGGTTCAAACTTTTTCATAGGTCGATTTTTAAATATCATACAGGAGCACCCCAGGCTTTCTGCATCTCGTTTCTTTTTCTTTCTTCAGTTACTTTCACATAGCGTTGAAAGCTTTTATAATCTGAATGTCCGGTTATCTTCATCACGGTTTCTGCTGGGATTCCTTTTTCCAGAGAAAGAGTTGCAAAGGTTTTCCTACCCGTATGTGCACTGATAATTTCGTGTTTCTTGTAAATAGTTGATTGCTTAATGGCTCCTTTATACCGGATTATTTCAATAGAATCATCGATACCAACCAATTTGCAGAGTTCTTTGACGTACTTATTGAATTTTTGATTGGAAATCACGGGTAGGGGAGAGACAAGTTCTTTGTATTTATGCAAAATAGCTTTGGAGTAACTGTTTAGTGGGACAATTAAAGGTTCTTTGGTTTTTTTAACGGTCAGCCTGATTTCTATTTCTTTGATATGTTCTCTTTTTAATTGTTGAAGATCTGAAAACCTAAGGCCGGTAACACAGCTAAAGCAGAAAACATCACGTACTTGTCTTAACCGTTTGTTTGAGCTCAGGTTGAAAGTAAAAAGTTGGTCTAATTCATCTTGGGTTAAAGCGATTACTTCAAGCTTATCTCTTTTTATTGCGAAATCCTTATACCCATCATTAACTTTTATACCCAGTCTTTTGGCATATCCCAGAAAGGTTTTAAGCGTACTTAATTGCTTAGCAATTGTAATGTTGTTTAAAGTATTGACAGTTCCAGTGGTCTCATGGACCTTTTCCCATTTGATCAAAAAGTTTTGGAAGGATTGCATAAATGTATAGTCGATATTTTCAAACCGAATTTTGTTTCTGGTTTTTACTTCATAGTTTTTCAAATGATGTTTGAGCGATTTATAAACAACTAGACTACCCTTCACTCGTGTGAGTTCATGCTCTTGAATGTACCGGTCGATAAAATCGTAAACCAAATTAGTAGGATCTTCTTTTTTGATTTTTATCTCTTTAGTTTCCTTGATTTTCTCAATCAGCATTTCAACACTATAGGCTATCCCCTTAGATCTAAATCCTTCCTCAATCTTCCTGACTTTGTTCTTTAGATCAATTAGATCATCTTGATATTGGATTAAGGTTTGCTTTTTAGGAAGGTTGTCTCCGTATTTTTTCTGTAGAAGGGTTTTTAGTTTGGTGGTAAGGTTTAAAATTTGCTGCTTTTCAAGGGACCAAAGCTCTGGTATAAGACGTATCCCGGTGGCAACTTTTTTCCGCTGACTTGACAAATGAATCAATAACGTAAGTGGTTGCTCCCCTTTTTTGTTTTCTAAATCCCTTCTTAGCTCATATCTTAAAGATGCTTCCATGCTCTAGTTTATTAATGATTTTTAAACTTAATGAAAATAAAATTCAGGGGCGAATTCAGGGGCGAAAAAGTTGATTAAATGTGTTCATAACTTATCTTTACCTGGGATAGAATTTTGCTATATATATGTATATATGGTATTTATGATAATATTTTGTCTCTTCTAGTACATAGGTTCGAATCCCCCACTCTCTACTGAACAAAACCCTAGCTTATTGATTTACAATAGGTTAGGGTTTTGTTTTTTTTAGTCAGGGGCTATTTGAGGGGATCAGGATAAATTTCCGGATCAGCCTTTATTTCCGGGAGGCTACAATCCATATTTTTTAATGTAGAATGAGGGCAAGGGGAAAATAAATTTGATCTGATGAATTAGATTACTGTGGCTGTGAATAAGCATGAGACGAGACCATTGGTAATTCCATGCAATTCCAATTGCAAATTGATAATAAAAGAAGGGTGTTTTGCAAATTCACCCAGCTGACCATGGCATACACCTAGAGGGAGAACAATCCAAAAAAAAATAAACAATGAAGATAATTCCATATTTTTCTGTTGGTGATTTTAATCTAAAAGATAATATTCAATCAATTTTATCTAGGTATCCTAATTCCAAAGAAGGAAGTATAAATGTTCTCGGTAAAAAAAATAAAACTTTATATTTGCCTACTTATGATATTCATATTGTCTTTTCAGATATTGGTGGTAATGAGATAGAAAGTATTGAAATATTTAAAGGAGAAATTTTTTTTAACGAATTGAATATTCTGAATTCAACTTGCCTGGAATTAAAAGAAATAATTTCGAATGAGGATAAAGAATTAATAGTAGATAATGAAGGATTTACTTCCCCCAAATTTGGATTTGGAGTCTATTGCAAAAGTCTAGGGAAGAAATCTAAACCAACCAGTGTTATAGTTTTTAATAGTAGGTATCTCAGAAATGATATTCCGAGTCCTGATGATATTATCAAATATTATCTTGGTAATAAATCTGAGCAATAAATTGATTCATTAATGCAACGGCATTTATGAATCGTTCTTTGACTGGTAGGCAATGTAGGGAATAGTGTGGTAGGGGTAAAAAATCCTAAAGAGGTTCTAGAGTGTCGATCCATTGGCAAATAACTATCCCTACTTCTCACCTTACCAGTTTGCAGGCAATAACCCGTTTATGTTAATTGACTTAGATGGGGCCGAGTTCCAGCTACCAACTTTCGAAAAGTTTAAATATGGAGATAATGCTGCTATAACTGTGATCACAGTTGTGGATAATGTTGCTATCAATTCAGTCAATGGAGGTATCACAAGTAAATTCAGGGATTTATACCCCGGGCTGGGTGTAGAATCCTCTACACACTTTTATTCCTAACTTACTTTGAAGTCGAAATCTTTTATATGCCATTTGCAATGGCTTCTGAAGACCCCCTTTATGTAATCAAATGGACAAAATTTTGAGACCCAATCCAAATCAACGACACTTTATTCAGCTACCCGGGCAGCATTTATTTGTAATGCATTCAAGGATAGGCTATTTTTAGTTATGGGAGAGGCTTATCAAATAAGAGATCAGGAAATCGAGCATGACAAAATCGTCAGACCAAAAAATGATTATTGTAGCGAGATTCCATTTGACCTTTGGAAAACAAATATAAACAGATGAAATGCCCTATTTTTTCACATTCCAAGTGGTGGGATGGGCAGATGTATTTTCAAGAAAAATCTATAGATATTTTATCTTGGAAAATCTGGCTCATTGTAGAAAGGAAAAGAGACTTTATCTTTTTGGTTATGTCGTCAAGATCAACCACCTCCCTTTAGTTGTTTAACAAAATGATTCGAAATTATCAGGATAGGTTCGTTATTTCAAGAAATTTACAAGCAAGAAATTGCTCAAAATGATAATTGAAAACCCACAGGAAAGCAGAAAGGAATGGTTGAGGATAATTTTTGCCTATCATGCGAAATTTAATAAAAGAACTGGGGGGATGCAATTTTGGACACATGAAAACCATGCTACCGAATCTAAGCGATATATTATTCTGATGACAGCTGAAGACATCACTAAATACATCGGGTGGAACTTTGATGATTACCACCCAGGAAAAGCCATATACCTAAATATCATCCATTGGAACAAATCAAATTGTAATACGGAATCGTTAACTTTAGGGAACGAAAAGAAAAAACCGATGGACACAGTTAAAATACGAGAAGAAATAAGCCAATACATTCAACATGCAGATGATCGTGTGTTAAAGCTTATTCATGGGCTGATTAAAGCAGACCAAATAACTTCACCTGTTGGATATAAACCCGATGGCAAAGCTATCACAAAAGAGGAACTAATATCCAGGGCGGAAAGGTCTGAAAAGGACATTAGAGAAGGCCGTGTAAAAACGTCAAAACAGGTCAGGGAAGAATTAAAGAATTGGTAGTCCATGGAGGTTAGGTTTTCAGAGTGGGCGAAAATATGCTTGAAAGAGATTTACGATCATTATTCAGGGGAAGCCAGTTCCGAAAAAGCGACTGAGATTGTAAATAAAATTATTGACAGAGCAGAAACGCTTGAAAACTATCCGAATAGAGGGAGAGTAGAAGACGACCTGATATATATTGGGAAAGGGCACCGTTATTTGCAGGAATATCATTACAAAATCATTTACAAAGTTGATAGAGAAATCGTTATTGTAACGGATATTTTTAGCAACTATCAAAAACCTACCAGAAAGCCGAAAAGGAATAAATAGCCACCTAGCAAGACCACGGCTTGGGGTAGAATTCTCTACACTCTTTTCTACTTAGGGTCTGCTGAAAAACTCAGACAATCTAATCTATAAAAAC
>TARA_R110001592_G_scaffold8105_1_pt1 | contig 77809 bp, 62 predicted proteins | sample TARA_R110001592 | Tara Oceans TARA_R110001592 (sample SAMEA4398387) | marine metagenome | biome: Polar Biome; feature: [SRF] surface water layer (ENVO:00010504); material: water (ENVO:00002006), including particulate matter (ENVO:01000060) such as... | depth 5 m | reverse complement strand
GCTGAGCGGAGTCGAAGCCATAGGTTGACGAGTTCGTAATGCCTTCTTCTGTGGATGGGCCTATAAAGTGGCGAGACAATTGATCAAAAATCAAAGCAATAATTCAATAGGAATGGGCTTTAGCCCATTTATAAGGCAATATCGAGTCATCTGACTTTAGCCAAAAATTAAAGGCAAAATGGGTGCCTAAACAATATCACCTATCCCATAATTTAACAGTTAAAAACATATTCGATCTGCCTCAATAAATGAAACATTGGGCTAAAGCCCCAAAAAAACCAATCACACCTACCTTCCCCCAGCTAAAGCTAGGGGCTATTGAAAAAGAAGAATGACTTTATTTTAATACATTTTCGCTTGGCTCCTTCTGAACCCCCGGCGGCTGAGCGGAGTCGAAGACATAGGGTTACGAGTACTTAATTCCAACTCCTTTGGCTAGTCCTAAGAAACAATGACCCAATTGATCAAAGAATTAAATGCAATAGAATTGGGTTATAGACTTTTAATAGAGCTTACCTTATCCATTTCGTTTGAGTTTTGAGGGATTTTGTCGGGTGTCAAAAACATCATAAATTCTTATTAATTCTTCTTGAAAACCTTCAGCGTATATTAATCTTGTAGTTTTTGAAAATGAAGTATCGATATTTAATTTTTCTGTATTTTAAAAATTCTTCTACTTGTCCAATTAAAGGTACTTTTCTTAACTTTTGCGTCTCATATATTATGTCTTTTACAAGTTTGTTCGCAACGACTGAACTTGCATTTTTTTTCATAATAATCATAGATTTCGTCAAGTTGAGTTTCAGCAAAGTCAGACCAAATAACTTTCATTGTAACTACTTATATTTAGCTAAAAGATCTGAGCTACTTTTAAATCGGTTGTTTTGAAAATCAGATTCTGATTGGTCAATCCGTTTGTTCAACTCATCTTGAGTCATAGGTTCGAGTATTCGCTTTTCGATAAATTCCCTTTCTTTTCGTAAAATACCCTCAAGACGAGAGATAGCTTCTTCGCTCTGAAGTTTTAGAAATTCCTGTACAAATTCTATTTTCCGAGCTTCTAAATCCATTTTATTTAACATTTTATCAAAGATATTATTTTATGAATTGTTAGGTGGAACAACTAGTTTTTGCGTCCTGGGTATCCGGAAGTTGCCGTGTTTCCAATTAGCAATAACCAAAATAAATGTTGGAATCTATATATCCACCATCAGTTTCAAAAGGCCAATACCGAAATACTTACTCTTTCCTCAATCTCCAGTAGCAATAGGTAGACCAACGACACATCACTCACAAACAGATACATACACCTGTAAGAAAATTACGTAAAAAATACGAATGGTCAAACAATTAGCACAATGCTACCTAACGTTTAATCGATAAAGCTAAATTTGAAATGCTTCCATTAAGGCATAGAATTAGAAACAACCTCTTGATTGAAAATAGCATTTCCAATAAAAACTTCCCCAACCCCCTTATCCTACCCAAACCAAGTAGTACTAAACCTATAATTTCTCGTAATCTAAGTGAACCTTTGAGGTTTAACACAATAACAACCCATGAAAAAACTCATTTATCTTTTCGCATGTATACTTTTTTGTTCCTCGACCCTTTATGCACAGGAATTAAAAGTAGGCGCTGCCCTGCGAGTAATTACCCCTGATCCTTTGATTCCCGTTTCTGGTGGAGTGGGAACCCCGATTCCGGCAACGGAGAAAAAGGGCGACCTTTTTGTTCGGGCCATGTTGATGGAACAAAATGGCGTCAGGGTGGCGATAGTAGGTATAGACAACTTAGGGTGGCCTGCCGTACTAGGCGATCAATCAAAAGCCCTTATCAAGGGCATCCCTCCTGAAAATATACTCATCGGAGCTACCCATACCCACAGTGCGCCTGATGCTTATGGCTTCCCCAATGAAAAGGGAGAAGTACTGGCAGATTTTGACTACCTGGAATGGTGTGTCAAGCAAGTGGCAGATGCAGTCAATGAAGCCATGGAAAACATGGAACCTGCGGCCTTAAAAATAGCCGTTGGAGAGGCCGAAGGGAAAATCGCCTACAATTATTATGCGCCTGATCTTTATGACCCTCGCTGTGGAGTCATTCAAGCTTTTGGTACCACAGGGGAAAACAAAGACAAGGCAATCGCCACACTGGTCAATTATGCCATCCATCCGGAAGTCATTGGCAATAAAAAAGGCATTTTATCTCCTGATCTTTGTGGGCCCCTGTACAATCGCATTGAAGCCAAAGTAGGTGGGATGGCGATTTTCATGAATGGAGCACAAGGAGGAATGGTTACTGCTGACAACAGAAGACCCGAAGGCGAGGAAGCTGGAGATTGGGAAGAGTGTATTAGAATCGGTGAATTATTGGCAGACCAAGCCTTGTCAATTGTGGATAAAGCTCCCCTGCAAACAGCCCCCACACTGTTCACAACCTCAAAGGAAATCCAGCTACCTGTGACTTCTCCACTGATGAAAATGTTGATCGACCATTCTGAAATGGGACTAAAAATATCAGAGGGCTATAGGCTAAAAACAAGGATAAACCTTTTGAACATTGGCTCAGCCCAAATCCTTACCATACCGGGGGAAGCCTTACCAAATATAGGTTACTACCTGAAAAGGAAAATGAATACAGACCATCCCTTCTTGTTTGGTCTGACCAATGATGCCTTTGGTTATATCCTTACTAAAGAAGATTTCAACAGTTTCAAACGCTATGAATACATATCCAAAACAAGTCTTGGTGAAGAAACTGCCGAGGTGTATATAGAGGAAGCGCTGCAATTGATTGAAGAGAGTCCGGGTACCAAACTATGATCTTGTCGGTATCCTATTTAATTCACACGAATAGAAAAAAATCAACTTTAGCCAGCAAGGAATCAATTGCTTAGCATTTTAACTGGCATGTAACTACTTTAAAACAAAAGAAATTTTCAATATGACTAACAGCGACATAATCACAATAAAAATTCTGTTTTTACTTTTAATAATTTCGTTTTATTCACTGCTTCCTAACAGCTGTTACTCACAATTGCCACCACCAAAAAATGGCCACACTTATGTAATTGCACACCGGGGCGCACATGAAGGTATTCCTGAGAATTCCCTCCCAGCTTACCAAAAAGCCATCGATCTGGGCTGTGATTTTGTAGAAATAGATCTTAGAACAACCCTTGACAAGCAATTTGTAAGCGTGCACAACAGCAGTATTGATGCTTATGTAGACGGCAAATCTGGAATTATTAAAGACATGAATCTGGCTGAATTGAAAGCATTGGCTATTGGGAAAAAGATTGCTGAAGAATGGCAAAACACCCGAATACCTACTTTTGAAGAAATACTAAAGCTTTGTCAGGGTAAAATAGGTATTTATCTGGACCTGAAGGATGCAGATCCTAGCGCGTTACTCCCATTGATTCGTCAATATAAAATGGAGGAAAACATTGTCTGGTTTATGCATGGTAATGATGAGGAAAATATTTCAAAAGTCCGGCAGAACTGCGCCAACTGTTTTCCAATGCCTGACCCGGGGAAAGAAAGCAACCTAAAAGATGTTTTGACTAAATACCAACCTAAGGTGATCGCCAGTGGAATGAGAAACTGTAGCCTTTCTTTCTCTAAAACAGTACATGAACAAGAGGCCATTGTATTTGTGGATGAAAGCAAAAACAGCCTGGAGGATTTAAAGCTTGAATGGACAAAAATGATTGAATGGGGAATTGATGGTATTCAAACAGACAAACCCGAGGCGCTTATTGGCTTTCTAAAAAACTTAAATTAGCAACATGCGTACTGAAGCTAAAATATTAAAATGGTTTAAATATTTGTTTTTAGGGTCAATGGTACTTATCCTTTTGCTGGTCTTGGTAAAAATTAGCCCAGCCCTCTGGAACCGGTGGGTGACCTACCCCCAATTGGAAAAAGCAAGAAATGAACTATGGGAAAAATACCGAAAGCCTCCACAGGTTATTTCTATGCCTTTATATCAAGGGGCTGTTCACTCACACACTTTTTGGTCACATGATAGCAGAGGTTTATTACCTGAAATAATGGATGGAGCAAAAAAAGCAGAACTTCAGTTCATTTTCAATTCAGATCACAAACGCAATCAGCTGGACACTTTTCCGCGGGGGTATCAAGGAATTTACGAAGGCATCATCATAGAATCCGGCACAGAACATAATTCCGGCCTAATGGTCAGTCCTTTTGACAGCACAGTAATTGACTGGGACAGACCAGAAAGCGAGATCATTCGGGAGATAGTCGAAAGTGATGGATTGGCCATTTATGTCCATTCAGAGGATGAGCATGATTGGGGGAATCAGGATTATCAAGCCATGGAGATTTACAATATCCATACAGACATGAAGGATGAGAAAGGGATATTCCCCATTCTTCTCAACAGGTTATTGAATCCAAAAAAATACACGCATTGGATGTTCAGGGACCTTTATGATGAACAAACGGAGATATTGACCAACTGGGACCGGCTAAACCAAAACCGGAAGATTGTAGGGGTAGCCGGAGTAGACGCACACAACAATCAAAGTTTCAGGGCCAGACATCTTGAAGACGAAAAAATAGAATGGGTTGGTCCCAATGCAGACACCTTGGTGATAAGGGAGGCCAATTGGTTTGACAAATTGCTAATGGGAGAAGCGGACAAATACGGCTGGGCCTTTAAATGGGAATTGGATCCTTATTTCAACTCTTACAACCATGCCAATAACTATGTCTATTGCGACACCTTTACCAATGTAAATATTAGGGATCATATTAAATTAGGACACCTTTTTGTCTCCTTTGAAAGCCTGGCCAAAGGGGACGGCTTTCAATATTTTGCGGTAAATGATGCGGATAGCTTAACAGCCATTTTGGGGGATTCTGTAAACCTGGCTGCTGCCAATAAATTGAAAGTGTTATCCCCATTTCCCGTAAAATTTCAGCTTTACCAGAATGGGGAGCTTATAGAAGAAACCGAGGAAAATTACGAATATGAATACTTGATTCGCGACAAAGGCAATTACCGAATAGTGGCAAGAATCGACCTGAGAAAAGAATGGACACCATGGATTTATACCAATCCTATTTATGTTTATTAGCACCCTAATGGAGTTGTTTTGGGAATATGTAATTCCTTGGTTTTTAATAGAACACTTGCGTAAATAAATAATTATGAAAAATACACTACTCCTAGTACTTATTATCTTATTCTGTGTGGTGGGATGCAAAACAGCTGATACTGATCCTGAACGGCCACTCAAAGCACCCAAAGGATACATGAATGAAACGCTCCTCAAAATGGCCTACGGTTTGGGAATGTTGGATCTAATCGATTCAAAGCCTCCAGTACCAGATAATTTAGAGGCGATAAAAGAGGTTACTTATAAAACCATAGGAGGTATTGATTTACACTTGGACATCTACAAACAGAAAGACTTGAAAGCTCCTGCCCCTACGATGGTATTTATCCATGGTGGAGCCTGGAAAAAAGGTAAACGTCAGGATTATTTACCTTATATGATCGATTATGCCCAGAAAGGTTTTGTAACGGTAACCCTCTCCTATAGACTTTCAGGAGTAGCGAAATTTCCGGCAGCAGCCCAGGATGTCAATTGTGGTATCAAGTGGGTAAAACAGCATGCAGCTGATTATGGCATTGACCCGGACCGCATGGTGCTGATCGGTGGATCTGCCGGTGGCCATCTCTCTTTATTGCTTGGTTATGGAGGAGATGAAACAGTGTTTAATCAGGATTGCGAACAAGGCCCAGACAGCAAAGTGAAGGCCATAGTAGATTTTTATGGACCAGTAGATCTCACGACCCCCTATTCGATTACCACAGAGCAGGTTCAAAGTTTTATGGGTGTTTCCTATGAAAAAAATCCAGAACTTTACAAACTCGGTTCACCGAGTACTTTCATCAGTGCTGATGACCCTCCTACTTTAATTTTTCAGGGAACAATTGATTCACTGGTTCCTGTCAGCCAGTCGGATTCTCTTGCCAGCTGGTTGGGTGAGGCCGGTGTGCCCCATGATTACCATCGACTCAAAGGATGGCCGCATACCATGGATGCTTCCAAAAAAGTAAATGAATATGCGCAATTTTATATTGATGCATTTTTGGAGAAATACCTATGATATGGGAATAGCTGCTCCAGCTCCCCCGTATCGGCTAAATGAACGCGGTTATCTGTAAGAATAGGCAACTTTAGGAATATATTTTATTTAAAAAAAAAACAAAAAAAATTTGAAACTCAATTATTTTTTTTTTATATATAATATAGAATGCGAACAATAAATAAGTTTGTCGGTATCAACAATTAAGATTTTGTCTTAAAAAATGTTGGTTTAGTTGTTTTTCCTTCAAGCCATTTTTCTAAATTTAGGTTTGTCTTTGTAAAAATCGAAAGGTTGGATTATTCCCTATACAATTCAGTCGCCTTTATTAATAGCCTTTTGATAACGTGTTCCATAGCGAAATGGCCAATTATAATCTATAAATTGGTTTTAAAATGCTTACTAAAAGAATTAAAACAGTTTTAATCATTTTCTCAATATTTCCCATCTTTTCCTGTGATGAAAATTTACATGATTCCCAGACTTTTGATAGCTTTGAAATTCAGGGAGAAGACCTGCTTTCTCATAAAGAGTTAAAAAATATTATTGGCAATATTGCAGAAATTCAATATGAATTTGAAAACGGAAGAATCAGTGCTGATATTTTGGAAAAAGAAATTAAAAATTCTCTAGATCCTCTTATTAAAAATGGGAGAAATTTACACAGCAAGTTTTTAAATAACCTTGCTAGAAGTGGAGATCTAAATAAAATGTCTACCCATGAAATAAGAGAGATTGAAGATTTTTCTGATCAACAACTCGCAGAACTTTCATTTGCAATAAATTACTCAAATTACAACTTTTCTATCGATCCAAGAATACGTTCATGTCTCAATACGGCGTTAGGCATTACAGGGATGTATGACCTGATGAGGAATACCCGAGCTTTGGGTAGTGTTCAAACCACAGTTAAAGCTTTACGTTTAGTCGGCCGTAGAGCACTTGGATGGGTTGGTATAGGACTAATGATTTTGGATTTTACTGATTGTTACTATGCTTTGTAATAAAAACAATGATCGTCTAATCAATTCATGGAATAGCAACACCTCAATCTTTACTGTTTTGATGTATGTCCTATATGGTATCTTTTACAGGATTTTAGATCTTCCAGTGCTATTTTATTTTCTATCCTTCTTTACCCTTATCAACGTCATTGCCATTATTTGGCTCTTATCATTGATTTTCAAAAACACAGCTGGCAGTCTTTTTAAAGATAAGCGTTTTGGTTTTGCGTCTTTGAGACTTATTTTAAACTCCTTGCTATTCTTTCTGATAATTACTGCCGCAATTAGTGGATAAAAGAATCTATTGAAGGTGCCACAATAAAATGGGAAACGAAGTAAAATCGCATACAATTTGCACAAATGATATCCGTAAAAAGAAAACAATCCCTGATTCTAAAACATTTAAATAGTAAGATTAGGCCCCTAAAATGGATAAAGATTTGAACGGCCTCGTTGCAAGAAAAGGCAACAATACCGGCAAAAAAGTGTCAATTAATACTGGTTACCTAGTTACCTAGGGCCAATAACTTAGGCTGGGGTATTGTAGTCACTGCGAGGGAGCAAAATGTACAAGGAAAGTAACATAAATCGACCCTGCGACTGCGGCAGTATGTGGGAATAGGTATACGTAATACGTTATAAAATGACCCTATTCGAAATCTTTGCGCTGGCGTTACCATTCAGGTTGATTCACTTAGGCTCGCTATGACGGTAGGCATTTACCTCTTAAAATACGGATAATCGGCAGGGCCTTGTTTTCCTTCCGTGGTCATGGTAGACGTAATGTCATAACTTGAGCGTTGCCAATAATAAAATTGCCCCGTTTCGGTACCTACTATCAAATCCGGCACACCGTCTTTATTGAAATCAGAAACCACAGGGCCATCGGTATGCCCCATCAGGGTTTGAGAAAGCACCCTGCCCATGTATTCCAAAACCAATTTACCATCTTTCATGCCTTTATTCTTCATCCAGTCTACTGCCGGCTTGGAAGAAACAATCAAGTCTTTAAGTCCATCTCCATCCCAAACGTGAAAAGTAATTTTTAAGCGTCCGCTACTGGAACCTGTGCGTTGGTTTAGTAAAATTGGCTGACCGTCAGGAAAGACAAAATTCCGCTGCGGATGCGACAACACGAGTTTGTCATTAACTTTTTCCCGGGGAAAAACCGCCAAATAACCTTCATGGTCCAATATGACCAGATCATTTAATCCATCTTCGTTAAAATCCATGATCAAAGGTGATGTTCTCCAGGGAGCCAATAACTCATTGTCTGCTGCCGCTACCCCCGGCACCCAGGCTGGTCGAAGTGGTTCTCCTTCCCAGTCCACTTCCAGAGGTTGTGGAGCCGCAAGTTTAGGGTCCGTTTTGGTGCCAATATTTTTGATAAAAACAATATTTCCATTGTGTTCATTGGCCAAAATATCCGGCAAATCATCCTCATCCCAGTAGCCAACATCAATGGTAGAATAACCCCAGATGGTTTTCTCAGTATTGGGAAGGGCTTCCGTTTGGATCAACCTGATAGGCTTTCCATCAACCTCTAATAACTTTGGAGCATCCCAGATAGGATCTTTTCCTCCCAGGTTTTTAATAAACCCTATATGTCCCACGCCATTTCCACTAATAATATCATCCAATCCATCTCCATCCCAATCAAAGATTCTGGGAGCCACTAAAGCTCCAAAATCTACATATTTGGCTTCTTGCTGAACATATACTGGTGCTGCAAATTGTGGCACTCCTTCCTTGACCTCTCCGGTATGCCTGAGGCAAGAAATTTTTCCATCTTCATCCCCAGCCAAAATATCCATAAAACCGTCTTTGTTCCAATCTATAGCAGTCTGGTGCATGGTGGCCCTCGATTCATACTGAATGGGCAAGCCATCAATAGTCAAAGCCCTACCAATTGAAAATTCATGATCGCTTGCCGAACCAATATTTTCAAAATAAACGATAAAATCCTCGTTCCAATCAATGTCAAAATTCTCATGATTTTTACCGATACTCAAAAAATCGTAATCTCCATCATTGTCAAAATCTGCAAACATGGGTTTCATAGAAAGTCCCTCTGATAGAGGAGAGCCATCTGATTTCAAAAGCTTTTGAGGATTTTCATAAACAGGATCCTCATTGGTACCGCTGTTTTTCAAAAACAATACATGACTTTTGCCATCTGTTACGAACTCCAGGTTATTGGCCAGTTCCCCTACTCTTCCTCTGTAGGTTCTGGGTTTGTCTCGCGTAGCTACTGCCATCAAATCATGCACACCATCTCCATCAAAATCAATGATTTTCCACTCTGTTTTACAATTGTGCAAGTAATCGTAGCCTTCCAATGGAAGTATAACTTCATTGTCATCCCAAAAAACATTTTCAGGCACATTTTTATAAATCAATAATTTCTCCCTTACCCTATCTGGAGTCAGTACATGTACCCTACCCTCCATTTCAGATGCCTGAAATCTGGAGCCATCGTCTCCCAATCTCCTCCTCTCAAAGGATACTTTCATCCTTCTTCTGAAAACAGGCATTTCTGTATTACCTGAAATATTCTCAAAATAGAAAATCCCGGATTCGGTATAGCTACCAGATTCAGAAACAAGCAAATCCAAGTCACCATCTCCATCAAAGTCCATCGGCATAGGGACCGCTTTAAAGCCAGCATCCAGGTCTACCAACAAGCCAGGATTATTGTACGCAAGTTTATGTAGCATATTGTCACCATACAGGCTTGATTCTCCAGATAGCTGATCCGTTCCACAGGAAAAGAATAAAAGGCTACCTATTGCTAAAATAGGTAGACAGGTTTTAATGGGTAAGGTCATGAATGCAAAGAAGTTTTGAACTATATTTTTATATAGGTATGGTTTTTATACATGTACCAAAGAATTAGGTAAAGCAGACCAAAGCCACCAAGTGTCGTCAAAGCCCCATAATACGCCCCTGTGTATTGCTCCAAACCATACAATAGAAAATGGGCTATATCAGGAAAGCTGATTACATGAGAAAGCACATAAGCAGTAATGGCATTCATACCGATCACTTTAAACATAAATGCCCATTTCACTTTGCCTTTTACATCAATGATCCAATAAAACAGGGCCATCAAAATAAAACAAACCCCAGAGGAGGCCAATACAAATGAACTGGTCCATACTTTTTTGACAATTGGATGCCAGATTCCCCAAATCATGCCCAATCCCAAACCAGCAACACCTATGACCAATAGGTAGAGTGCGACTTTGTTTCGGGGAAGATTAGATTTAATTAACTCCCCGGCAAAAAGTCCAGATAGCGTAGTGGCGATAAAACCAAAGCCAGTCAATACCCAAGTGTATTGATAACCATCGTCAAATCGTCCCAAAACCAAGTGGTCAAAATACAAGGCATAATTTTGGTCTGGAAGAATTACACTTCTACCAACACCTGGGACATTGGGAACAGTAAGTATCAAGGCATAAATCACCAAACAGGCTGCAAACATGACATAACGTCCATTTTTGCTTAAGTAAATAAAGGCCAGGCAGGAAAAGAAATAGCCCACCGCAATCGCCTGAAGCGTATTGCTAAAAACCTTAAAAGTATCAGCGTCCAATGCCAGTAGATTTCCCTGAACTATCCACCCCAGGAAAAAGAGGATGAAAACCCGCTTGAAGAGTTTTTTATAAATATTAGCTCTCCCTGTATTTTCCTGCATTCTCTTTGACAAGGAAAAGGGAATAACTGCCCCCACCATAAATAGGAACAGCGGCATAATAATATCGTAAAAAGTAGACCCAAACCATTCGGGATGATCAAATTGGTTGGCCAAAAAACCCGTTAGAGGTGATTGAGCCCCCTTATGTAAAAGGGCAAAGAATCGGTCAGCAACAATTATAAACAACATGTCAAATCCCCTCAATGCATCTATTGAAAGGATTCGGTTGGGCTTGATGGTTTGTTCAATCATGAAATTTCGCTTTGGTGGTTGGTGGTAAGTAATATATCATTTTATTTTAACAAAGATTCCACACACTACAGGCAAATACAAGTACAGCGGTGTATGTCTTATTGAGTAATCCCAAATGTGAGTGCCTATTTACCAAATAGTTTATTGCGTTTTTCCCAATTGATTTTGGCAACATAGACACTTCCATCGCTGCCATATTTCTCTACGCCCTCTGGCTGCATCCATTCAGAAACAGTCACCCATGTCTCTTTTGGACTAATCTCTGTAACGCCAAAATTACCCAGCCTTGCTCCTCTTTCGGGCACCAAGGCAACTTCTGTATCTCGAATTACAGCCAGTTTTACTGTGTCAACTTCTGCCATAAACAAAGGCGCACGATGCCTGAAAACATGGTCATTGTCTGCGCCTCTTCTGGTATATACCAAAAACAAAGCATCAGAATGCCTGACCCAATGCTGTTGGGTATTATAGTTGCCTAGAGGAGAGCCATCGTCAAAAGTCCAAGGCTTGATGGCATCGTAATGCAAGCCATCCTCACTGGTGGTAATATACCCTTGCAGGTCATTTCTAATGGTAAGAAAATATTTCCCACCAAATTCCATCAAAGAAGGTTCATGCAAACCTCTACTATCATTATCCACCCATAAGGAGTTTCCAATCTTTTCGAATTGCAATTTCTTGCCATCAAAACTGCAAAGGCAAACTGCCACCCTGGATTTTTTTCCGGGAGGCGTGTAGTATACAGGCAATAGAATAGAGCCATCTTCCAGGTCTACACGCTGCACGCATCCAGCTCCTGAACTTGAAAGTTCTTCCCCTTCTGGCATTTCCAATTTCATCCATGGCATCCACTCCTCATTTTTTGGATCATAAACCGAATAGGACGTATGCCTTGGCCTGGGATGGTCAACTTTCCAGTCGGGGGTGTAGACAATAGTATGGCCTGTCCCCAATAACACACCTGATTTTTTGTGCCACTTGGGCCAAAAGTCAGCAGCCGCTACGGGCCGTTCTACACCAGCTATGGTTTCCATTCTAGGAGCTAAAGAATCGGACTTTTGAGGCTTTGTCCAGGTCTTGCCGCCATCCTTACTCTTGATCTGATACATGCCTTTAAAAACATCACTTCCTTCCAGATCAAGTGTACTCATGGTCATAACAACTTCCTTTGAACCATTCACCGTTCCTGCACGTGGATGCACCCAGCATTGTTTGCCATCAAATAACTTGGCCACCACATCTAAGCTAACCGTAAACTCCGGAGCCAGCCGGGCCTTCGAAAAGGAGAAGCCTGCTTGAGGAAGACTCAGTGTCAGGAGGGAAACGGTACTTTTAAAGAGGAAATTTCTTCTATTCGCCATGCATTAGTTTTTTTGGGGAGTTGGACTATCAACCAATAATAAGGAAACATACGGAAAACCAACCTCATAAACCACCGTTTTTTCACAAAATAGCGTACTTTTATCTGGTTGGTAAGGTGAAATAAAAAACACTGAACAATTGATTAGAGAAATACCCATATTTTTGGTAAATACGAAGAAATCAAATGCTAACTATACCCGAACAATCAAGGGAGTTGAGAATAACTAGCTATTGGAGAGAAAAAAAAAAAACTGATGGTAATAAGGAAAGCAAACAAAGTAGACGCCGAAACAATTACAGAACAGCTATTCCTTGCCATGGAGGAAATTCTCTATGCATTTATTGGAATGAAAGACCACAAAAAAGCAAAGTCATTTTTACGCTACTTTGTTGAAAAAGAAAACAATCAATATTCATATGAAAATTGCCTGGTAGTCGAAAGTGGAAATGAAGTTATAGGAACTTTGAATATTTATGATGGTGGAAAATTGGAAAGCTTAAGGGCGCCAATAATCGCTTATATCAAAACCCATTTTGGAATAGGCTTTCACCATGAAGAGGAAACTCAGGAAGGTGAGTATTATATAGATTCACTAGGCATTAGTAGAAGTCATCAGGGGAAGGGCACCGGAACAGCATTATTAAAATTTACAATTGATAAATATGTCAAGAGCGACCAAAGAACAATAGGCTTATTGGTTGATGAAGACAATCCAAATGCTGAGAAACTGTACTTGAAGTTAGGCTTTGAACTTATTGGTAGAAAAACATTGGCTGGCAAGAAAATGAAACACCTACAATTGAGGCCAAAAGTTAAAGAATAGTTTAAAAACAAAACACAATACCTTAGGAGGTAAGATTTTCATTCTTCAAACTTTGAGAAAACAGTAGTGGTTGTATTGCCCTTAAACCACTCGGTATTTTATTTCAACGGCTCCTGTAGGATAAGCTTTAGTTTCGATAAGCGTCAAATTTGTTTCATTAGGAAGATTTTCAAATAATTCAATACCTTCAGTCAAAACTATGGGCATTACAAAAATTTGAATTTCATCAATAAGCTTTTCATTGAGCATCATCGTATTCAATTGACCTCCCCCAATAAGCCAAATGTCTCTTCCTTCATCTGCTTTAAGCTGTTTGACAAAATCAAGATGCTTGTCAGCAATAAAGGTGACTTGTTCTGTATTTTCTAAATCCATGTTCCGCGTAAAAACATAATTTTTCTTATCGGAATAAGGAAAATCAATACCCCAACTTAGGATTTGCTTGTAGGTAGTATTGCCTTGAATAGTAGTGTCGATAGATTTATAAAAATCGGAATAGCCATGATCAATTTCTCCCGGATTTGGGATGGCTTCCAACCATTCTACACTTCCATCTGGTTTAGCAATTTTTCCATTTAGGCTAGTGGCTATAAACAATTTAATTTTCCTCAATATAATTGGCTTTAAAAATTATTACTACCAAAGGTTTAATAACACTACACAACATATTCCTAAAACCTGAGAGCTAATCCATTTTGAATTCATGGCCAAAATAGGCCTAATTTTTCATTAGACAATGCATAACGTTATCATGATTGTTCATTTAAAAAATATCCTATAGGGTAAAATAAATCCAATCGATCAATTGGATAGGAACAAATACCTTGGGCCAGGTTAAATAAATTCCACAGAAATCTTATGCTCTTTTAAAAAAAACAGCTACTAAAAATCACAAATGATTATTTAGAAAGAAGTAAAAATAGGCTTATCGTTAAAAATATTCACCAATAATTTGTTTTGCAGGGTTAAGTTTTCTAAAATTAATCTGAATTAGCAACAACGACCTTTCCTCCCACAAAGTAAAGGTCAAAACCCAAAATATACAATGAAGCCTACCGATACGAGTAATCCGGAATATTACCACAAGGTAGTGGACTGTCAGTATGCCTGCCCAGCCCACACCCCGGTCCCAGAGTATATCCGAAAAATTGCAGAAGAGAAATACACAGAAGCCTACATGATCAATTGGGAATCCAATGTATTCCCAGGCGTTTTAGGCCGAACCTGTGACCGCCCCTGTGAACCTGCATGCAGAAGAGGAAGAGTAGAAGAAGAGCCTGTAGCTATCTGTAGGTTAAAAAGAGTGGCCGCAGACAACAAAGGAGATGTCAAATCCCTAATGCCTCAGGCTCCTTTCCCATCCAACGGCAAGAAAATCGCTTTAATAGGCGGTGGTCCTGCTTCATTGACAGTGGCCAGAGATCTTGCACCTTTGGGCTATGAGATCCACCTGTTTGACGAGCAGATTGCCGGAGGAGGCATGATGCGAAGTCAAATCCCAGCATTCCGGCTTCCAGAAGAAGTCCTCAATGAGGAAGTAGATTATATTCTGGATTTGGGCATTCACACCCAGTTTATGCATTTTGTAGATAGCCTGAAAGTTGTGCTGGAGCAGGATTATGACGCGGTATTTGTAGGTACAGGAGCCCCCAGAGGGCGTGACCTGCCAAAACTTCCCGGAAGGCAGGAAGCTGATGCCAACATCCACATCGGCATCGAGTGGTTGGCAAGTGTGGCTTTTGAACATACTAAAAAAATTGGAAAAAGGGTAATTGTCCTCGGTGGAGGAAATACCGCTATGGACTGCTGCCGTACCTCTCGCCGAATGGGTGGAGAGAGTGTAAAAGTAGTCGTTAGAAGCCCATTCAAGGACATGAAAGCCTCTCCTTGGGAAAAAGAAGATGCGCAGCATGAAGACATTGATATTTTTGACAACCATGTCCCCCTTAGTTTTGAAGTAGAAAATGGCAAGCTTATAGGCATGAAATTCCAAAAGGTGGAAGCTGTCTATGATGACAATGGCAAAAGAAAGCTAATTCCAACCGGCGAGCAGGACGTATTTATAGCAGCTGACGAGGTTTTGATAGCCATAGGACAGGAAAACAGCTTCCCTTGGATAGAAAGGGACATCGGACTTGAATTCAACGAATGGGAAATGCCTACGGTAGACAAGGTCACCTTTCAGTCTACGAATCCTAAGGTCTTTTTTGGTGGAGATGCTGCATTTGGACCAGAAAATGTAATCACTGCGGTGGCGCACGGGCACCAGGCGGCGGTATCCATGCACCTGTTTTGTGAAGAAAAAGACCTGAAGCAACGGCCTGCCCCATTCACCAAGCTGTTCAGCACCAAAATGGGCATCCATGAATGGAGCTACGACAGCCCTGTGACCAAAGATCAACGGTTTTTGGTACCACAGGCAGAGAAATCCCTGACATTGGTAGACCGGAAAAAAGAGGTCGAACTTGGATTTAACCTACCCACAGGTTTCAAGGAAGCCCAGCGTTGCCTGAACTGCGATGTACAAACGGAATTCTCCACTGATCTCTGTATAGAATGCGATGCCTGTATGGACGTCTGTCCCACCTCCTGCATCACCTTTACAGGGAATGAACCAGAAGAAGATAAATTGAGACAAAAACTACTGGTGCCGGCAACTAATAAGTCACAAGACATACTAGTATCAGACACACTCAAAACCGGCCGGGTAATGGTGAAAGATGAAGATGTTTGTCTTCACTGTGGGCTATGTGCCGAAAGATGTCCTACCTCCGCCTGGGACATGCAACAATATTTTTACAGTGTAACAAAAGCAGGAAGTATATGAAGGAGCAACAAGCCATTGCCCACCCTCAAGCAAGAGTAAATAATTTTGTAGCGCGATTTGCCAACGTCAACGGAACCGGATCCGCCAGTGCCAATTTCCTATTTGCCAAAGCCATATTCAGGATGGGAATTCCCGTCACGCCTAAAAATATATTCCCTTCCAATATCCAGGGTTTACCTACCTGGTATGAAGTAAGAGTCAGTGAAAAGGGCTACCTGGGCCGCAGAGAAGGCATAGACCTGCTTGTGGCAGTCAATGCCCAAAGCATGATGCAGGACATAGAAAGCGTCCACCCCGGAGGCTACCTCATGTATGACAGCACCAAAAAACTGCATACAGATATGATCCGGGGGGATATCCATTATTTGGGAGTCCCCATGATGGAAATGGCCAATGAAAACTACAGCAACCCAAGACAGCGACAGCTGTTTAAAAACATTATCTATGTAGGTGCCCTTTCTGTTTTGCTAAACATAGAGTTTGAAGTCCTGGAGACATTGCTCAAAGAACAGTTTGCCGGCAAGGAAAAACTGATCGCTCCAAATGTAAAAGCACTACAACTGGGGATGGATTATGCCAAAAAGCATTTTGACTACCCCCTACCTATAAGACTGGAAAGAAGAGACCTCGTCAAGGATAAAATCTTGGTGGATGGCAATACAGCATGTGGACTGGGTGCCGTATATGGTGGAGCAACGGTAATGGCATGGTACCCCATCACCCCTTCAACTTCTGTGGCCGAAGCATTTGAGAAATTTGCAAGCAAATACCGCATAGACCCCGAAACGGGGAAGAAAAATTACGCGGTGGTACAAGCTGAAGATGAGCTGGCAGCCATGGGGATGGTCATCGGCGCCAACTGGAACGGAGCCAGGTCACTGACAGCCACCAGTGGCCCGGGTGTTTCCTTAATGAATGAGTTTATAGGTTTGGCTTATTTTGCCGAAGTGCCTGCCGTACTGATAGATGTACAACGGGCTGGCCCTAGTACAGGCATGCCCACCCGAACACAACAATCAGACATCACCATCGCTGCTTATGCCTCTCATGGAGACAGCAAACACCCTTTATTGTTCCCTTCTACTCCCAAGGAGTGTTTTGACATGACAGCCACTTCCTTTGACTTGGCAGATCGACTTCAGACGCCAATCATTCTGATGACTGATCTGGACTTGGGAATGAACGATCACATGAGCGAGCCATTCGAATGGGATGCAGAAAAAAAATACGACAGAGGAAAGGTATTCAACAGAGAAGAACTGGAAGCCATGGGCAGGTACGGAAGATACCTGGACAATGAAGGAGATGGTATTCCTTACAGAACCTATCCTGGTACCCACCCTTCCAAAGGCGCCTTCACCACCAGAGGAACGTCCAGAGATGAGTACGCTGTATATACTGAAAGCAGTGAAGCTTATGTGCGCAATATGAAGCGACTGCTGACCAAATGGGAAACCGCAAAAACAATAATGCCGGAGCCTCAATTGTATCAAGAAGAAAACCAGCAGGAGATAGGCATTCTTTTCTTCGGAACGTCCACTTATTCATCCGAAGAGGCCAAAGACATGTTGGATGAAAATGGCATTCACCTGGATGCTATTCGTATCAAAGCCTTTCCATTTGGGGAAGCAACTGAAGCATTTATTCAGTCACACAAACTCGTGTTCATCATCGAGCAAAACAGGGATGGACAGCTTCGCAGCTTGATCATTAATGAAATGCAAACCAACCCTGCGAAATTAGTCCCTGTGCTGAATTACGATGGCATGCCCATTACTGCCGATGACATCGCTTCACAAATCTCCAATTATTTAAAGCAAAAAACCGCCGTAGCTCATGACTTATCTGAAACCTATATTTAGACACCCCAATCTTCCTAAAAACAAACTTGGGTATACACTTAAGGAGTACGAAGGAGGTATTTCCACCCTTTGTGCAGGTTGTGGTCATGACAGCATCAGCGCCACCATCGTACAAGCCTGTTACGAAATGGACATTGAGCCCCATCTGGTGGCTAAAATCTCCGGAATTGGTTGCTCATCCAAAACCCCTGCCTACTTTTTAGGCAATTCTCATGGTTTTAACTCTGTGCATGGAAGGATGCCTTCTGTGGCTACAGGTGCCAATATGGCCAATAAAAACCTGGTGTACTTTGGCGTTTCAGGAGATGGGGACACGGCCTCCATCGGCATGGGTCAGTTTGTGCATGCCATTCGTAGAAACCTAAACATGGTCTATATCGTGATGAACAATGGCTGCTATGGCCTTACCAAAGGACAAGATTCGGCGACTGCTGACTTGGGGTCTAAGAGCAAAGCGGGGTCTATCAACCCGTTCCAGCCTGTGGACCTTGCCAGTCTGGCAGTAGAATTAGGAGCTACCTTTGTTGCCCAAAGTTTCAGTGGAGACAAACAGCAACTGGTTCCCCTAATCAAGGCCGGCATACAACACAAAGGCCTGGCATTTATCAATGTGATGTCTCCTTGTGTTACTTTCAATAACAATCCGGGATCCACCAAATCCTATGATTATGTACGGGAACACATGCAGGCTACTGGCACCTTGGATTTTGTCCCTGAAGAAAAACCCATTCATGCCGAATACGAAGAAGGTACGGGCACGGCTGTATCTCTACATGATGGCTCTGAGATGAAGTTACACAAATTGGCACCGGACTGGGATCCCGAAGACCGGGTATCCGCAGCCAATGCCATTCAGCAAGCACGGCTAAAGGATGAAATACTCACCGGCTTGCTCTATATCAATACCGAATATGGTGACCTGCATCACATCATCAACACTTCCGATACACCTTTAAATACCATGAAGGAAAATACGTTGTGTCCGGGAACGGAAAAACTGGACACCATCAATGCGGGATTCAGGTAAGAATCCTGATACCATGGCATTCGAAATAAGTACAATCACAAACCCCATCACTTCTATGAGATGGGGTTTGTTTTTTTATTACCTGACTCAGTTTTCCTTCCCATTAAACGGGTTAAATTTCCGACTCCCTACGTCCATTCCTATAGCCCTGCAAACCGTCTTATCTCCATACTTGCCATTGAGTCGATCCAAAGCTTGGTACAAAGAGATTTGTTCTTCGGTATCTTCAAATAGGTTGATCTGATAATGCCCATGCACCAGTCCGCTAAAGCGAACACCGATCAACCGAATCAGCAGACGGCGTTGGTACAATTGCTGAAAAAGTGCTTTAACCAGGGGAAGAAGCACATGGTCTGCTGACGTATAAAACACCTTCCGCTGTACCGTATGGGTATCAAAATCAGAATACCGAATCTTTACGGATACGGTAGAGGTCAGCTTTTGCTGTTGCCTCAGCTTACTTGCCAGCTGTTCTGTCATGGCTGTAAGTGTGGCTTCCAGCAGGCCAACATCAATGGTATCTTGTTCGAAGGTATTTTCGCTGGAAATAGATTTGGCTTCCGAATAAGGCGTAATAAGCGAACGGTCAATACCATTGGCTTTTTCCCAAATCATCAGTCCGTTTTTACCAAAAGCCGATTCCAGCAATTCTGCGGGCATGGCTTGCAGGGTATGGATTTTCTTTACGCCCATATTGTACAGCGTATGGGAAGTTTTCTTCCCTATCATAGGGATTTTCCTTACTGACAAGGGAGCTAAAAAAAGCTTCTCTTGCCCATAAGGAATCTGTTTTTCATTGTTGGGCTTGGCTTCTCCTGTAGCTACCTTGGATACTGTTTTATTTTGGGAAAGTCCTAGCGAAATGGGCAAGCCACTTTCTTTGATAATTTTTTGTCGGAGCTCCTGTGCCATCTTATAACAGCCAAAAAACCGGTCCATGCCCGTATAATCCACATAAAATTCATCTATAGAAGATTTTTCAAAAAGCGGTACACTCTCCCGAACAATTTCAGTGATCTCACTGGACTTCTGGCTGTATTTAGCAAAATCCCCCCTGATTTGCAAAGCCTCCGGACAGAGCTGCCTGGCCGTACGCATGGGCATGGCAGAATGAATGCCAAACTTCCTGGCCTCATAGCTGCAAGAAGCTACCACTCCCCTGTCTCCTGATCCCCCTATCAAGATAGGCTTGCCCATAAGGCGACTGTCATACAGCCGCTCGACCGACACAAAAAAACTGTCCAAATCCATGTGTACAATATTCCGTTTTTCTGCCATTATCTTTCTCTCCTACTTTGCTTTAAAATATAAATTGTTAATTTTATTGACAATTTATTGTTTATAATTTAAACATTTGTTTTATATTTAAACCATTGATTTCATTAAAAATTTTGACCATGTACCTCCACAGCAATATCAAACTACTGCGCAAAAAAAAAAGGATCACTCAGTCTCTTATGTCAGAATCACTGGGCATCAGCAGGTCAAAGCTCGCTGGTTATGAGTTAAGCATCAGCCCTCCATTAGACACCTTGGTAAAGCTCTGTGAATACCTCGAAGTATCCGTGGATTTGATATTGAAAGAAAACCTGGAAAAATATCCTGCTCACAAGCTCAGGGAGGTGTTGGAAACCAGTCGCTATCTCAAAGGCCGAGATCTACGCATACTCACTACCACGGTGGATGCGCAAGGTCGTGAATTAATAGAAGTGGTTTCTCAGAAAGCAAAAGCAAGCTATTTGGCAGGATTTTCAGACCCCGACTTTATTGGGGATTTGCCTCGGTTTCACCTTCCTTTTCTTCCTCAGGACAAAAAATACAGGGTTTTTCAGGTAGATGGAGACTCTATGGAACCCATCCCTGATGGGGCATGGATTATTTGTGAATACATAGAAGACTGGACAGCTATAAGGGATGGTGAAAAATACGTCATCGTCACTGCCCAGGACGGAGTCACCTTCAAACTGACTTACAATCAGTTAAACAAAAAAAGACAACTACTGCTGTGTTCAAGCAATCCCTTATACACCCCTTTTGAAGTAAAAGCAGAGACGGTAAGAGAGGTTTGGAAATATCGCATGATGATGGTATAAGTGCTCCAATAATTGGTATAAACTGAAAATAAAGCTATCTTTAATAAGTCGGATACCTACCGACAGGGTAGTTAATGGCAACATTTTCCGCCGTAATCTGTTAATACTATATACCCTTACTCGGCCCCATAATATAGGGTGCGTCGAAAATCGCATGTATTGATTTTTATTTGGACAAGCATAATGTAATAGGGTTTCCCGATTTTTTTCAGCCTGCCCTGACCTTTCTCAGGGGAAGAGACAAAAAGATCAGGAGTGTAGGAAGCGGATAAAGCACATCACAAAGAAGCGATCGAAAATAAAAACGATTGATTGATTTTGTCCGCCGCAGCGGATCATTCAGTAACAAATCCGCAATTGCATACCGAAGGTCCAGAGTACTAAAAAATATCGTATTTCATTGAAGCGTTGGCAGGAAATCTGCCTTAGTAAAGGTTAAACCTAATGTTGGTTTTAAAGTTGTAGAGGATATGAAAGAAACAGTAGTAATTGCGTCGCTTTTAGGGAATATCAGACTTGTCGCTGAGGATGGTTTTCTTTTGTCTTGTAGTTTCACGGAAGATCCCTTGTCAGAAAAAACAAATAACCTCTTTTTCCTGGATATCATAAGTCAGTTGACTTACTATTTCGAAGGAAACCTAAAATTATTTGATGTTCCTGTGGCTATTGGTGGTTCTGAATTCCAAAAAAAGGTTTGGATGGAGGTAAACAAAACTCCTTTTGGCCAAACGGCTTCCTATAAGGACATCGCCTGCGCACTTGACAAGCCTACTGCTGTCCGCGCAGTGGGTGCTGCCAATGGCAAAAATCCTTTATTGATCATTATCCCCTGTCACCGAATCATCGCCAGTACGGGAGAGTTGACCGGTTATGCTGGAGGCCTATGGCGAAAACTTAAGCTGCTACAAATGGAAGCCGTTGACAAGCCTGGCAGACTATTTAATATAGGTTTTTAAATTTCTGTTTTTTTCCTGTCAAACGCTTTATTCTTTTTATCAACATCCGTATTTTTAAAGATGGAAAAGACAATAATCCATCTTTACACGCCAGCACTGGCACCTTACTTTCTCTCTATTAATCAGGAATGGATAGAAAAGTATTTTGCCATGGAGCCCTTCGATATCGCCCAACTCCAAAAACCCCAGGAAACCATCCGAGATCATGGTGGAGAAGTTTTATTTGCTGAATGGGAGAAAGAAATCGTAGGTACGGTGGCTTTAAAAAAAATAGACAACACTCAATACGAATTGATCAAAATGGGGGTATCACCCAAGGCACAAGGTAAAAACATCGGCCTTTTACTCGGTAATGCTGCCCTGGAGTGGGCCAAAGTACAAGGAGCCACTAAAGTAATCCTGTACAGCAACAGCTTGCTGTCTCCAGCGATAGCCCTGTACCGAAAAATGGGTTTTCAAGAAACCCCCATAGAAAGTGGGATTTATGATCGCTGTGACATTAAAATGGAATATATTTTTTAGTTATTTTCTCTGACTTGGTGCAAAAAAATCCATAAAATTATGGCTATTGATTTTTTTTAGCCGAAAGTATTTCGCTAAACACGCCCCTCTTACAAATACATTCTATAAAACCTTACAATAAATTTATATATTAGAAGTAGAATAAACCAAATCAATTCAATTGAGCTGTAGCTATATATAATATTTTTTTTATAGTATCAATGAAGAGATAAAAAAAGCACAATATGGCATTTGAATTTTCCTCGAATCATGTTCAAGAAATATCATTGGACAATCTAACCTCCGGAAATTTCCTTGTCATTGCCATTGAGGTTGCCCGAAAGCTCAAATGGAAAATTTCCTCCATCCGTGAAGATGGATTTATTGCCTATACAAAAATGTCAATGCGCTCCTTCAGTGAGGAAGTAAACATCAAAATTCTAGACAAAACGGTTGAACTTAAAAGTGAATGTACAGGCATTCAAATAATTGACTGGGGGAAGAATAAAGAAAACATTTCAAACTTCATTTACTCCTTTAATGAAATTAAAGACAGTTTTACCATAGAGGAACTGGATCAAAAGTTTGAAGAAATAAAACCTATATTTATTTCAAAGGAAGAAGTTATATTAACTCACTCCTCATCTGCCATTAAGGAAAAACTTACGGGAATTCTATCAATATTTAAACCAACCCATGGCTATTTCATCACCCCCATAATCATTGATTTAAACATTGTCGTATTTCTTATCATGGCAATAAAAGGTGTGGATGTTTTCGCCCCTGATAGCGATAGCTTAATTCTATGGGGAGCCAATTTCCGACCCCTAACCCTTGATGGTCAATGGTGGCGTTTATTTACCAGCATTTTCTTACACATAGGCATTTTTCATTTGCTAATGAATACAATTGCTTTACTCTACATAGGCCTTCTTTTAGAACCACGTTTGGGGAAAACAAGGTTGATTTCATCCTATGTACTTACGGGTATTGTGGCAAGCGCTACAAGTCTTTGGTGGCATGATCTAACGATAAGTGCGGGGGCTTCTGGAGCCATATTTGGTTTATATGGTGTTTTTCTGGCTTTGCTTACAACAAACCTAATTGAGAAACATTTACGGAGTGCCTTATTGATAAGTATAGCGTCTTTTGTTGGTTATAATTTAATTTTAGGGCTTCAAGGAAATATAGACAATGCTGCTCATATTGGAGGTCTTCTTTCAGGTATTGTGATTGGTTATTCAATGGTGCCAAGTTTAAAGAGAAATGATGACCTACGATCAAAACTAAACCATATTGCGTTTGCTACTGTCATTACCATAGCGTTATGTACATTGATTTTTAAGAGCATTATTCCTTACCAATTTGAAAAATACGGTTCCTTGGTGGAAAGATTTGTTGAACTTGAATCAATGGCTTTAGAAATGTTTGAAATGCCTGAAAGTACTCCTGCAGAGGATTTGCTCTTTGAAATTAAAACGAGAAGTCTTTATTATTGGAATGAAAATAAAAAAATTATTAATGAAGCTGACCTGTTGTACTTGCCAGATCCAATCCTGGACAGAAATAAAAAATTGTTACAATACTGTGAATTAAGAATCCAAAGTTGCCAATTGATTTATAAAGCAATTGAAGAAAGTACTGACGACTATAGCTCACAAATCACAGAAACGAATGATGAGATTGAGGCCATTCTTAATGAGCTTAACATTAAATAACTCCCTCACCAAAAGAAGCTATTAGGTAAAATTTATTAGCCAATCGTACCAAATATTAAAAAAATAAATTTACCATCTGTAATATTTTCTATTTTTTAAACAACTTATAGGGAAATTAACATTTTAATCTTCCCACTATGCCTTTAGCAATAATTTCACCCTTACCCACACCCACATTTGACCTGTCGTTAATCATGCAGGTTAAATTAAAAAATGAGATTCATAAAGAGACTTCAATAGCTTGTGATAAGAAAACTGCTATTAAAACCTTATTAGGACCCATAAATGCTTTATTAACTGATATAAAGACTGTAATTATCATATATGGCTTTCAATTCATTCTAGACATAAGGTAATGGAAAAGGAATTTCTAAAAATAGTGGAATCGAATCAAGGGATAATCTTTAAGGTCTGCAAACTGTACCGCAATAATAAAGAAGACCAAGAAGACTTGTTTCAGGAAATTGTACTTCAACTTTGGAAAGCCTTCCCACTGTTCCGAAAAGAATCAAAAGTAAGCACCTGGATGTACCGTATTGCATTAAACACGGCTATTGCAGTCTTCAGGAAAAACAAAATTGAAATCGAATACAACGAAACCATCTCGAAAGAAATTCATTCTGGTCAGGTAAATGAAGAAAGATTGTTTGAGGCCATTAGAACATTGAATCAGGCTGAAAGGGCTATCGTTGCCTTATTTCTGGAAGACTTTACCTACAAAGAAATTGGTGACATCACAGGCATGACTGAAAATTACGTCGGTGTGAAGATTAATAGAATAAAAGAAAAACTTAAAAACATCTTAAAATAAAAAGCTATGGAACTCGATAAATTAAAATCTACTTGGGACCGTGCAAGTACTGGTAACAAAAGCCAAAACGAATTATTGATGATGACTAAAGTTAAAAATCACCCTACAATTAAAAAAATGAAACTCAAATTCTTAATTGAGGCCATTCTTTTAACTGTTTTCATAAGCGTTTATCATGATGGTTTTGATGGCGCTACCAAACCTCTTTGGGCAAATGCGCTTTTGATAGGTACTACCTTTTTATACATCGTTACTCGTCTGGTGGGTTGGCTGGTTTTAATAAATCCCATTAATGGAGACAATTTGAAAAATTCTTTACTTGGTTTTCTATTAAAATTAAAGCGAATAAACATTGGTATTATTCTCACCTCCTTTCTTTTTGGGGCTGCGTTTATCTCCTTCTTCGCATCGGCTATTGACTTCACAAAAGAAAAATACACAACTCTTTTCTTTATGCTGGTATCCTTAATACTATTGGTCTATTGGTCAAGTAGAAATTGGAACAGGAGAATTCGGGAAATAAAAATTAGCCTTAAGGAATTTGATGAGCTTGGTGGTTAATAAATATTTTCTATCAGGCTGGATAAGTTAAAAACTGGGCGAAAAAAAATAGTCCAATAAATGCTTAGCAGGTTTGTGCCTATTCCTTATTACACTACATGGTATAACATAGTCTGCATCATTATCAAAATAAAGCCTATTAAGCAAAGAAATTACTATTTTTACCTAAATGAAAGCACACACACTCGCCATTGCTGGCTGCGGAAAATTGGCCCATATTGTTGCAGATGCCCTATTAAAAGACCTGTTACCTAACTACAAATTAATTGGTAGCTATTCACGGTCCTTTGAAAAAGCAGAGGCCTTAGCCAAGAAAGTTGATCGTTCAAAAAAAGGATATTCTTGCAAACCTTGCCATAGCTTTGATGAGTTGCTTCAGCTCAAGCCGGATTATATTGTAGAAACTGCTTCCCCAGCTGCCTTTCGGGAAATGGCAATACCAGCTTTAAAAAGTGGGTCTTCGATAGTCACACTATCTATTGGCGCACTTGCGGATGCTGAATTTTATGAAACGGTCCAACAAACTGCTTTGGAAAACAACTCCCGTGTTCACCTGGCTTCTGGCGCTATTGGTGGCTTTGATGTGATGCGAACGATCGCCTTAATGGAACAAAGCACTGTAACTTTTACCACAAAAAAAGGCCCAAACCCACTTAAAAAGACGAAGGTTTATGAGGATGCCCTACAAACCGAAAAACGAGAAGTCTTTAAGGGGGATGCTAAAGAAGCCATTGCGCTTTTCCCAACACAGGTAAATGTGGCAGTTGCTGCAGCATTGGCTTCCGTAGGCCCCGAAAATATAAAGGTGTCTATTAATTCGATACCCGATTATGTAGGAGACGATCACCGCATTGAGATTAAAGGTGAAGAGATCCATGCAATCATTGATGTCTATAGTAAGACTGCTCAAATTGCTGGTTGGAGTGTAGTGAACACCCTGCGGAATATCGTTTCTCCTATTGTGTTTTAAAATAAGCGGTTAAATTCGCCAGAACCTTTTCACTCAAGCGCTCGAAAGCTTGCTGGGTCCTGCCGCTAGATACTTGCAGACAATGGACATTGGAATATTTTAAAAAACGTTTATCGCCTAAAGCTCCAAGCGTATCACAATAGACTACATTGTCTTCATTGAGCCATTTTTCAAAAGGTGCCGCATCCCAAGCTGGAGACAAGCCCGTGTTGAATAAAATTTTGCGATTGCCCAGCTGTTTAAATTCAGCCTCATGCAAGAGGATTGTATTTTTGTTCAAACAGGTGATAAGGACTTCATTTTCATTTAGCAATTGCTTTAAGGGTAAGAATTGATATCCTTTGGCTTTTGCATCTTCTTTTTCACTACGGGCAAAATAGCTTATCTCAGCACCAAAAAAACGCAAAGCATCGGCTACCATGCCACCTGATTTACCCAAACCAACTATTCCTGCCTTGAGCCCTGTAATTTCACGAGGGATGCCACTCCAGGCCTGTCTTGGACTTCCATCTGCTGTATTACCAAAACCATGTAAGCAGCGCACCAACTCGCTTATCACATATTCTACCACGCCTTCATCGCCATAATCACGCACCCCCTTTACCGTAATCCCTCGGGAATTTGCATATTGGATAGCCACATTGGCACTTTCAGGTGAATACAAGGAACAGCACATGCCTATGTATTTCACATTGGGACACATTTCCAAGGCCTCTTGCCCCAAAGTAGTTCTGTGGCTTAATAAAACACCATCCGCATCACCGATTCGCGTTATAATTTCAGCTACACTAGCGGGTTTGTCCTCATGGAGGATCACTTTTTTCGCAAAAGATTCTAATTTTTTATTTGCCGAAGAGGTTAATTCCAACGGCTCTATTCCAACAAGTTTCTTAAACATATTTTGGATATCGTAAGGTTTCTATAGGTTTAACACATTTTAAAATCAAGGAAGTTCATGTAAAGCCAAGGCTTTCCTCTTTTGTCTAATCGAATGATTACTCCCAACCAAGCTGGAAAAATTTAAACCTAAGAAATTAGAAAATCTAAACGAAACATTGACCCTTTTGCAAGAGAAGTTTTGGATGCTGTCAGAGGATAAAGCCTATAAACGAACCCAACCATTATCCGATGACAGGTCCTAAGCTTTGATTTTAAAATTACCTCATGGATTCACTTTCTCTATTAAATTGTCCCCCTTTTTGTTTGCACTGCTGGAATTATCTTCTACTTTTGCACTTCCTATCTGCGCACGTGGTGAAATTGGTAGACACGCCACCTTGAGGGGGTGGTGCCTTTGGGTGTGGAAGTTCGAATCTTCTCGTGCGTACAAACCTTTCCTAAATTCGGGAAAGGTTTTTTTTTGATAGTTATTTTATTTTATATTTCTTTTTTATTCACCTTTTTACACCTTAAAGCTATGACTGCCGCTACCATCCACCATTTGAAATTTGGCAATATAACCGCCCAAATCTCCACTATGGGTGCTGAATGTATTGCACTTAAGAAAAATGGCTTGGAATACCTCTGGCAAGCAAATCCTGACATCTGGGGCAGACATGCGCCGGTATTGTTTCCTATTGTAGGGAAGCTAAAAGACAACAAGTACAGCTATCAAGGCAAGTCGTATACTATGGGGCAACATGGATTTGCCCGCGACCGTAATTTTGAGTTGACTGAGAAGACAGACAATCAACTTTCTATGGTGCTTAAAGCAGATGAAAATAGTAGGAAGGTATACCCATTTGATTTTGAGCTTTCTATTCAATACTGCCTCAACGAAAATGGCCTAAGTGTGAATTATCATGTTCATAATCCCTCAGGAGAGGAACCCCTGTTTTTTAGCATAGGAGCCCACCCGGGTTTTGGTTGTCCTTTGGAACCTGAAAAAGAATCTTTCTCCGATTATCAATTGGATTTTGGTGACACAAGTATTACTTCCCTCCCATTGTATACCCTTGAAGGTGGCCTTATCTCTACCAAAAAAAGCACCCTATCACTTCAGGAGGGCAAATTGGATCTGGCTTACAAGCTCTTTGAAAATGACGCCCTAATATTCGATGTGGGGCCTGTTACGGCCGTAAGTGTAAGCAGTCGCAAAACAGGTAAAGGCTTTGCCATGCAATTTTCAGATTTCAAGTGGTTAGGTATATGGACCAAAGAAAATGAGGCAAACTTTATTTGTTTAGAGCCCTGGAACGGAATCGCGGCGACTATGGATCATGATGGAACCCTTGAAAACAAACTAGGCATTATCGAATTGGCGCCTCAAGCCAACCATAAAGCAGGATTTCAGGTAGCGATTTTGGGATAAAATCAAAAAAATTCACTACTTTAATGAATTCATTTTTCTAATGCTGCCATATCCCATATAGTTTTCTTAATTTTGCGGCATGTTATCCATAAACAATCTCTCTTATTATATTGGGGGCCGTCCCCTTTATGAAAATGCCTCCCTTCATATCAAGCCAAAGGACAAAATTGGTCTGGTAGGTCTGAACGGTACAGGCAAGTCTACACTCCTAAAAATCATACATGGTGATCTTCAGCCAAGTTCTGGAGAAATCCAAAAAGCGAAAGACTGCAGTGTAGGCTTTCTTAATCAAGACCTTTTGTCTTATCAATCAGAAGACAGTATTCTTGATGTTGCCCTTGAAGCTTTTAAAGAAACTTTATCTTTACAGGTAGAAATAGACAAAGTGCTCAAAGCGATGGAGACAGATTATTCTGATGAAATCATTCAGAAACTTGCCAATCTTCAGGAAAGATTCGAAGCACTTGAAGGCTACACCATCAAAGCCAAGGCCGAGGAAGTATTGGAAGGCATAGGGTTTAAAACTGCTGACCTGGGACGTCCTTTAAAGACCTTTTCTGGAGGATGGCGGATGCGAGTGATGTTAGCCAAGTTACTTTTGGAGAAACCAGCTTTGCTGATGTTGGATGAACCTACCAACCACCTTGACTTGCCTTCAATTCAGTGGGTAGAAAATTACCTTAAATCCTACGAAGGCTCTGTTATTGTCGTCTCTCACGACCAGACCTTTTTGAACAATAGTACCGAAACTACTGTAGAAGTTTCTCGTGGCAACCTCACCAGCTATGCTGGAAATTATGCTTTCTATAAAACCGAGAAGGTAGAGCGAGAAGAGATTCAGCAAAATGCCTATGAAAACCAGCAGGCAATGATCAAACAAACGGAGCGTTTCATTGACCGTTTCCGTGCAAAAGCTTCCAAATCGAACCAAGTACAATCCAGGGTGAAAGCATTGGACAAACTGGAAAAAATATCAGAGGTAGAAAAAGACGAAGTATCTGTAAACTTCAAATTTACTTTTTCCCAGAAATCTGGTAGGGATGTAATTGTATTGGAGGATGTTTCCAAAGCATTTGGTGACCTTAAGATTCTTGAAAATGCAACTGCACGCATAGAACGAGGAGATAAGATAGCCCTTATTGGTGCCAATGGAAAGGGTAAATCTACCGTTTTGAGGATCATTAATGGTTCTGAACCTATAGAAGGAAGTAGAGAAGAAGGGTACAATTTGGTTAAAGCCTTTTTTGCGCAGCACCAGTTGGAAGCCCTTGGGATCAACAATGAGATCCTACAGGAAATGGTGCAGGCTGGCAGTAGAAAATCAGAGACTGAACTCCGAAATGTATTGGGCTGTTTTCTATTTTCTAATGAGGATGTTTTCAAAAAAATTAAAGTGCTTTCCGGAGGTGAAAAATCCAGAGTGGCATTGGCGAAAACCCTGATTTCTGAAGCTAACTTTTTGTTACTAGATGAGCCTACCAATCACCTTGACATCCAATCAGTCAATATTTTGATTCAGGCATTGAAGCAATACGAAGGTACTTTTGTCACCGTTTCTCACGATAGGTTGTTTATCAAGGGAGTCGCCAACAAAATATGGTACATAGAAGACGAGCAAATCAAGGTATATCCGGGCACTTACGATGAGTATGTATACTGGCGCTCCACTCAAACGGAAAAAGAAGCCAAGCCACAAACTGTTGTAAAAAAGGCAGCAAAAGCTTTGCCTAAAAGTTCAGCGGAAAAGCAAGATGAGCATGCGCAGAAGAAAGCCATAAAGGAGAAAGAGAAAAATCTGGATAGCCTTGAGCAAGAAATCACTGCCCTTGAAAAGAAAAAAACGGATATTGAGTATCAATTGGCGCAATCTTCCGTATATGAAGACGAGGTAAAAATGCAACAACTCAATGACAAGTATACAAAAATGAAGCAAGATGAAGCTGCTCTTAACAAGAAATGGGAGGCACTTGCAGAGCAAATAGAAAGTATGCAAAGTTAAGACAAAGGCCTTTGACCGGTGCTAAAAATAAACCTGACTGATGAGACATCCATTGATTAAGCTTGTTATTATTCTTTTATTGTTTTCTTCAGGCCTTTTGTCTGCTCAGGAGATATACGAAGATCAGGTATTTGACGAAAACATAAGAACTGTTCAGCTTTACCCAGCAAGCAGTGAATTTTCGGCCCAAATGACAGCTCCGGTTATCTCCCTTAACAGCAGCCTACCTCTTGAGTTGCATTTCGATGACATTGCTTTTGAAACGGACCGGTACATTGCAAAAATCATTCATTGCGATGCCGACTGGACTAGCTCTGGGCTAAAGGATCCGGATTTTCTCCAGCAATACAATGAATTTACCATCAACGCTTACGAGTATGGTATCAACACAAGAATACCCTATATTCATTATACCTTTCAGGTGCCCAATGTCACCAGAACTGGAAACTATATTTTAAAAGTATACAGAGGAAGAAAAGAGTCAGATGTAATTTTCACCAAAAGGTTTATGGTTTACCAAAACCAAGTAGGAATCGGTGCTGAAATTGTTCCCCCAAGTAGGAATGAGGATCGAAGAACGGCTCAGCAAATCAATTTGAATATTGGCTATGGCAACCGTCAATTAGTAGATCCCCTAAACAATACCAGGGTGGTAATTCGTCAAAACCAGCGGTGGGACAATGCTATCTTTGGTTTGAAATTTACTCATATCAGAGAAGACATCAAGCAGCTACAATACCAGCTCTTTGACGGATCCAATGTTTTTCTGGCTGGAAATGAATTCCGCTTTGTGGATTTACGCTACGTACGTACGCGCGGACGGAATATCGCCAAAGTAAGCATGGAGGAAGATGTCGTTTTTGCGGAAGCTGCAATTGACAAAGAAAGAAAAGGGTTGACTTACCTGGAATACCTCGATCTAAATGGGCAATATGGCATATTCAATATGGAAAGGCAGAATCATCTCCTTGAAAGTGAATATGTATTATTGAATTTTAACCTGGAATCTCCAAAGCTCCCCTCCCCTCCTTATGTATTGGGTTCTTTGACCAATTGGGGAAAAAGTCCTGATGCAAAGATGGTCTACAATGAAAAAAAGGGGCTTTATCAAGCAAGTTTGTTTTTAAAACAAGGCTGGTATGACTACCAATATGGTATTCAGTCAGACAATGGCTGGAACATGGAGTCCTTTGAAGACAGTCATTTTCAGACAGAAAACAAATATGAAATCTTTTTCTACTACCGGGAAATGGGTTCCAGGTATGACGAACTGATAGGCTATACGGTTATCAATCCCAATATGAGAAGGTTTTAAATTTGTCGGGTTTGTTATTCTCTTCAAAATAATGAAGTTCTCCTTTTTCTGATGCATCACTGCTAAAGGATTTTCAATAAGAATAGTAGAGCAAAAAAATACCCGGTAAATTCACCGGGTATTTTTTTTAATCGTTTCCTTCTTCTGGTTTTTCATCCTCATTCTCCGCTCTTTCGTCGTTTTTACGAGGTTCATGAGTTTGTGCTCTGTAAGGCACAAAACCCTCTCTTTTAAATTTATAAGGCTCTGTTCGCTGGCTTGGCATATTATTAGCCAAGTCAAGCATTCCAAAACCTTTGTGCGTAAAGGCGCCTAGGCCACACTTAAATACAAATTCTTGGACTTCACCGGCAGCATATAAGGTGAAGGGCAAGGTATAGCCTCTTACTTCATACTTTACATCCATGTCGTAAACAGAGTATATTCTTGCGAACTTTTTCTGCTGTTCTCGAAGTTTATTGACATAGTTCATATCTGGAACCACCTGGAATTTATAAAAGGATTCCATTTGTTCTTGGTCATACCATCCAGATTTCTCCATCCGTGTGAGTGTAGACTCATACAAAAGGTCTGAAAACTCATCCGTATCAGGATTGATAAACCTTTTACCTGACTCATCATCAAATGTGGGAGTAAGTAAAACCAATGGAGAGATACATACAAACTTATTGGATGTCTCTAAAGGTGGCTCAATTTCTTTCTCAGTATATTCAGGCGACAATATCAAATTCCCCAATTCAATTTTTGGGGTTTTGAAGACCTGCTTCAGTAGATACTCTATGAAAGGTTCATCAGGAGCTGAAACAACAAGTGTAACCAAGCTGGAATAATAATGCAACCCACTCCTACTAACTTTTGTTTGGCCTTTTAAACCTGAAAAGTTAAAGAAATTGTAGTTAAAAAACTCTTCCTGGCCTCCTTTAACGATCAGGCCTTTGAGAAACTGCGCTAAGATGTACTGATGGTGAAAGGGTAAGTAAGCACCTTTGTTCTTTAAGGAAAATATTAATCTAATTCTCACGACTATAAAAATGAAAAGTTGAACAAAAATTTATTTCATCGTACTATCAGGACTAACTGACATTTGAATAAATAAGTTGCAACAAACTTAATAATAATATTTCAATTAATTTACACATTGAACCTAAAATGCATGATGTCTCCGTCACAAACTACATATTCTTTACCTTCAACTGCAATTTTCCCGTTTTCACGGCAAATTGCTTCAGTTTTGAATGCCTCATAATCCTTTAGCTTTATGACCTCTGCTTTGATGAACCCTTTCTCAAAATCAGTATGGATGACTCCAGCAGCTGCTGGAGCTTTCCAACCTCTAGTGATCGTCCAGGCTCTCACTTCCTGAACTCCAGCTGTGAAATAGGTAATTAAATTCAATAATTTATAGGCACCGGCAATTAATCTGTTCAAACCACTTTCCTCAAGACCATACTCTCCTAAGAACATTTCCTTTTCTTCAGGTTCTTCAAATTCGGCTATTTGCTCTTCCAATGCGGCACATAAAAGGATCACATCTGCATTTTCATTTGCAACTTCTTCTTTAAGTCTGTCTACATGCGCATTTCCCTCCTTAATACTTCCTTCATCTACATTGGCGACATACAATACAGGTTTGATGGTCAATAAATGAATGTCAGCAATGGCTTTCAGATCGTCCTCATCAGCATCTATGGCCCGGGCATTCTTCCCCTCCTTTAAACCCTCTTTAAATTTCTGTAAACTTTCAACGGCTTTTCTGGCTTTGGCATCTCCACTCTTTGCGACTTTCTCAATCCTAAGCAATTTTTTATCTACTGACTCAATGTCTTTCAATTGCAATTCAGTATCAATAACTTCTTTGTCAAAAAGGGGATCCACTCCACCTGCCACATGTACTACATTCGGATCATCGAAACACCTGACCACGTGTATTATGGCATCAACCTCTCTTATATTGCCCAAAAATTTATTACCTAAACCTTCTCCCTTGCTGGCACCCTTTACTAATCCAGCTATATCTACAAATTCGATTACTGTTGGAAGCACTCTTTGTGGATTCACCAATCCTTCCAAGATTTGTAAACGCTTATCCGGCACTGTGACAACACCCACATTGGGTTCTATAGTACAAAAAGGAAAATTTGCCGCTTCAGCCTTTGCACTTGACAAGGCATTAAATAATGTTGACTTCCCTACATTTGGCAAGCCTACAATCCCACACTTAACTCCCATGAATGTTAAATCTTATCTATTCTAAATATTCTGTATTCTCTATACCCTTTGTAAAATTCCTTTATAGAAACCCTAAATATAGTATAAACTGGTATCGCGAAAATCATACCCAATACACCGGCAATTTTTGCCCCCACAAAGATAATAACAAAAATTTCAAGAGGGTGAGCTTTTACTGATTTAGAAAAAATAAATGGCTGTAAGATAACATTATCACTTATCTGCACCACAGAAAACACCGTTAGTATTTTAAATAAAAACAAATATACTTCATTTGCTGTACTAAACTCCCCTGTAGAAAGTCCTACCAATACGCCGAAAGTAGCCCCTAAGATTGGTCCTGCATAGGGAATAAGGTTGGCTACTGCTGCAAAAACTGCAATTGTCATTGCATATTCTATATTTCCTATTGATAAGCCGACGGATGCAATCGTGAAAATTACAGACATCTGTAATAATAACCCTACTAGATAGTTAGACAATAGTCTTTCCACTTTGTGAAAAGTTGCCACCGACAGTTCAAAATATTTATTTGGAATGAAATTCAAAATATTTCTTCTAAGCAGTCCATTTTCCAACAGTAAGAAAAAAGTAATAAAACCTATGGCCAGTATACTTATAAAAAAACTACTCGTAGTGGAAATTACGCCATTGATAAATCCCTGAAAATTCATGCCATTCACACTTTTAAGCAGGCTTTCTTTTACAAGTTTTATAAGGTAACCAGGCTCATTATCAATAAGGTTTAACTGAATAAGTATTGCTTCCAGATTTTCAATGGGTCGCTGAATCTGATCGTATAGGTAGTTGACATCCAAAGCTTTTAATAACTCTACCTGAGAACGAAATAGGGGAATAAACAATAGTACCAGTAAAGAAACCACTGATATAATGGCTACAAAAGACATTAAAATTGCCATCGCACGGGGGATATGCTGCCCCATTATGTACAAATTATTGATTTTATTGGTGAGCGGCCGAAGGGCTGCGGCAATTACAAGGGAAAATATGAAGTACAGGCTAATGTTGGAAAAATACCATCCAAACACGAAAACGAGCATGGTAGCCACTATAGCAGTTAATATAACTTTTAGCATGGATCAAAAATAACAAAAAAATCGAACCCTGTACCATGCTTTCCACTAATAGGGGAAAAACATTTCCAAGGTTCGATTTGTATATTTTTTGAATTAAATATTATAGCAAAGTTCTGATTAGAATAGCAGCTGCTTAAGGTATTAATCCCACTTTAAGTCTTCACCAAATTTATCGGTATTTTCATTTGTTGATTCGGTAGTTTCAGCTTCAGCATCAAATTGAGAAAAGTCGAAATCTGGCATCAAATCATTTTTCACATGGCCTACGGCCTCTTGAAGCGCTTCTACGAACTTCCCAAAATCTTCTTTATACAAGAATATTTTATGCTTTTCATAGTAGAAGTTATCATCCTTGATCTTTCTCTTGCTCTCTGTTATGGTCAAATAGTAATCATTGGACCGGGTAGCCTTAACATCAAAAAAATACGTTCTCTTGCCAGCCTTTACCCTTTTGGTGAAAATCTCATCTCTTTCGTAATCTTTATTATCTTCCACTATCCAAATATTTATTTTTTTCAAAAATTAATTTAATGCCAAGTTAAATCAATTCAAATATCAAATTCAAGTTATTGATGTTTTTTTTTCTCAAAATATGTGATATTCTTCAAAATACCTATTGGAAAAGACAATTTTATGACTACAAAATATTGACCCTCTTAACACTAGATTATTCCCCGTGAAGAAACTCCTTCTTAGCAATTAGTTCCTCTTCTGTTTCTCTATTGTCTGGATCATCTATACAACAATCTACTGGACAAACCGCAGCGCATTGAGGTTCTTCGTGAAAACCGGTGCATTCTGTACACTTTTGAGTCACTATATAATAAAACTCATCTGAGACAGGCTCTTGTTTTTCATCACCATCCACTACTTCGCCATCTTCTTGGGTAACCTGATTCAACTCAGTACCTCCACCCCAAGTCCATTCTATTCCCCCTTCATAAATGGCGGTATTAGGGCATTCTGGTTCACATGCACCACAATTGATGCATTCGTCCGTTATCATTATTGCCATTGTGCTTCTTATTTTTGTTCGAGTACAAAACTACTAACCAATTCACAATCTCACAAGCAAAATGAATCTCCTTTCAAAAAATATATCATAGACATTATTTGTTGTACTAACTATTTGATCTTAATTATCCATTAGCTTTGCTCGCGAATAATTATATTTGGGCCAAAGTTTACCAAATGATATAGTCTGAAAAAGGCTACATACTATATTCTCACAATTATGAATGTAAATCAAAGACTAACCCTACTTGCTTCTCTGGGTGATCGGTTGCTTCTTTTAAAAGAGGAAGAAAAAGCAGAATTGTTCGATCGCATGCAGAATCATAACAATTGGTTTACGCCAAAACAATCTGCTTTGGCCCTTGAAGGTATTGGAAGGTACCTCTCCTATGAGCAATTAAAAAATTGGGTAAAGCCATATGATTTCGAGAAAACCGATACCAATGCAGCCAAGAATATAGGCATAATCATGGCTGGAAATATCCCAGGCGTTGGCTTTCATGATCTGCTTTGCACGCTGGTAGCTGGTCATAAAGCCCGTATAAAATTGGGATCTTCCGACAGTATACTGATTCCTTGGCTAGTTGAACAGCTGAAGGCATTGTCTCCTGAATTGGCTGAATCCATAACTTTTGAGGAGCGACTGAGAGATATGGATGCATATATTGCGACAGGAAGCGACAATTCTGCCAGGTATTTCGACTATTACTTCGGCAAGTATCCCCATATTATCCGTAAAAACAGAACCTCCATTGCTGTGATCAATGGAAAGGAATCAGTAGCAGATTTGGAATTGCTGGCCACAGATATTTTCACCTATTATGGCCTGGGTTGTAGGAATGTATCAAAAGTTTATTTCAGCCATCCTTCTCAGGTTCAGGATTTCATGAAGGTCATGGAAAAAACAAATGATGCATTGCACCACCACAAATACTTCAACAATTACGAGTACAACAAGTCCAAGTACCTAATCAATAGGGTGCCCCATTTTGACAACGGACATTTATTACTGGTAGAAGCCAAGGATCTGGTTTCGCCAATATCTGTTATTTATTATGAGATCTATGAATCAGTTGATTCCCTGAAGGAGAATCTAAACACTTTTGAAGATAAAGTTCAATGCGTTGTTTCTAAAGAGGCTTGGTTTGATGGAAGCATTCCTTTGGGCACAGCCCAGCGTCCCGAAGTTAATGAATATGCGGACAAAGTTGACACCTTAAAGTTCCTATTGGAACTGCAATAACTTGGGTAAAACTAGTTATACATAGTGTTTTCGTAGAATATTGTTTTTAAATCCTTTATAAATAAGCATATAATAACAAGCATCATGACCGATTAATTATTGAATTTAGTATCTTTGCGCCCTATTGAATTTTCATCAAACAACAATATAAATTCATTATTAATGGTTTTTGATATAGATATGATTAAGTCGTTATATGCTGAGTTCCCTCAGCGTATAGCTGCCGCCAGAAAAGTTGTGGGGAAGCCACTTACCCTAACAGAAAAAATCCTTTATGCCCATCTCTCTGAAGGCGAGCCAACCAAAGGGCATGAAAGAGGCGTATCTTATGTTGATTTTAAACCCGACAGGGTAGCCATGCAAGACGCGACAGCCCAAATGGCTTTGTTGCAATTTATGCAGGCAGGCAAATCTAAAGTAGCAGTACCTTCTACTGTTCACTGTGATCACCTTATTCAGGCTGAAGTTGGAGCTTCTATCGATTTAGCGAAAGCGAAAGACAAAAACAAGGAGGTTTATGACTTTCTTTCTTCTGTATCCAACAAGTATGGCCTTGGATTTTGGAATCCTGGAGCTGGGATTATCCACCAGGTAGTATTAGAAAATTATGCCTTCCCTGGAGGAATGATGATCGGAACTGATTCACATACACCTAATGCAGGTGGATTAGGTATGGTCGCCATTGGTGTAGGCGGAGCAGATGCTTGTGACGTAATGGCCGGCTTACCATGGGAGCTAAAGTTTCCGAAATTGATAGGTGTGAAACTTACCGGTAAATTATCCGGATGGACTTCAGCCAAAGATGTAATCCTAAAAGTAGCAGGAATTCTTACCGTAAAAGGTGGTACCGGTTGTATAGTTGAATATTTTGGCGAAGGAGCTCGCTCATTATCTGCCACAGGAAAAGGCACCATTTGTAATATGGGTGCTGAAATTGGAGCAACCACTTCTATCTTTGGTTATGATGAAAAATCTGAAGCTTATTTGAGAGGTACTTCAAGAGCTGAAATTGCAGATTTAGCTAATGGCATCAAAGAATATTTGACAGGGGATGAAGAAGTTTATGCTTCTCCTGAAAAATACTTCGACGAAGTTATAGAGCTTAACCTTTCTGAGTTGGAACCACATGTCAATGGTCCTTTTACTCCAGATCTAGCTTGGCCACTATCTAAATTTGCTGCAGCAGTAAAAGAAAACAATTGGCCAGAAAAATTAGAAGTTGGACTTATCGGTTCTTGCACCAATTCTTCCTACGAAGACATTTCAAGAGCTGCTTCTCTTGCCCAACAGGCAGTGGATAAAAAATTAAAAGCCAAATCAGAATACACCATTACTCCAGGTTCTGAACAAGTAAGATTTACTGTCGATAGAGATGGATACTTACAAATCTTTGAGAATATGGGTGGTGTTGTTTTGGCCAACGCTTGCGGACCATGTATTGGCCAGTGGGCAAGACATGGAGCTGAAAAGCAGGAAAAAAATTCTATCATCACTTCTTTTAACAGAAACTTTGCGAAAAGAGCTGATGGTAATCCAAATACGCACTCATTCGTAGCATCCCCTGAAGTAGTTACGGCTTTGGCAATTGCCGGTAATCTTACCTTCAACCCAATGACAGACACACTTACCAATGAAGATGGTGAGCAGGTAAGATTGGATGAGCCTGCTGGATTAGAGCTACCTGTAAAAGGATTTGCTGTTGAAGACGCAGGCTATTTGGCCCCAGCAGAAGATGGATCTAAGGTACAGGTAAAAGTAGCTGCTGACTCTGAGCGACTACAATTATTAGAGCCTTTTAAAGCCTGGGAAGGAACGGACTTAAAAGGGCTTAAACTCTTAATAAAAGCCAAAGGTAAATGTACAACCGATCATATATCTATGGCAGGTCCATGGTTAAGATTCCGTGGACACCTTGACAATATTTCAAACAACCTTTTGATTGGTGCTATCAATTTCTTTAACGATGCTTCCAACACAGTTAAAAACCAATTGGATGGTAGTTATGGAGAAGTTCCAGCTGTGCAACGTCAATATAAATTACATAATATTGGTACCGTAGTAGTAGGCGACGAAAATTATGGTGAAGGTTCTTCTAGAGAACATGCAGCCATGGAGCCTAGATTCTTGGGAGTACGTGCTATTATAGTAAAATCTTTTGCTAGAATTCATGAAACTAACTTGAAAAAACAAGGTATGCTAGGCTTGACTTTCGCTAATCCTCAGGATTATGATTTGGTTCAAGAAGACGATACTATTGACATCGTTGGGTTGGATAATTTCACTCCAGGCAATCCACTAACAGTCGTTCTTAACCATAAGGATGGTAGTGTGGACAGCATAACTGTAAACCATACCTACAATGAAGGCCAAATCAAATGGTTTAAAGCTGGTTCAGCATTGAATCTTGTAAAAGAAGGTCTCATTTAGGCAAATGCTTAACCTGAGTTAAAATCACTTTTTCTGGTTATAACTGACCAGCATGTTTATAATAAAGGGAAGGCTACAATTAATTTTGTGGCCTTCCCTTTTTTAGCTTATTGAAATAAAAAATAAATCTAGGTTCACAGAAGTGTTCCTCGAAGATAAATTTTACATTACCATTCGTGACAACCGACCTCGCTTTTTCTGAAAGGAAACATTGCATTCCAAATAAGATTATCTTTTCATTGATTTAACTCGGATGGTGCAATAGGATGCAGAAGACTTAATGGTTAATTGGTAATTCAGTAGTAATCGTCTATTTATTGGTAGCCTTACTATCCAACAGAGGCAAATATTCTGAAAGCAGTGGCATTTCAGGATCCGCTTTGTTGGCCTCATTTAAAAATTTACTTGCCAAGGTCATGTCGCCTTTCTTAAAATAATAGATTCCCTTATTTCTTATGGCATAGTAGTTTTTCGTGTTTTGTTTTAAGCTATAATTGATATCTTCTAAGGCCTCATCTGTTTGATCAAGGTATAACTTGTACAGACCTCTATTGTTGTAGTAATAAGAATGGTCCTTATCTAAATTTATGGCTTCTTCTACGGATTCAAGGGCTTTTGGGTAATCCCCATTTTCAAAGTGTATCAATGACCAAAGATTATGTAACTTACTCTCCCGGGGATTCAATTCCAAGGCTTTTTCGAGATCTACAATAGCAGAATCAAGCTCATTTCGGTAATAGTGTACGGTAGCACTATTGATGTACAACTCTGCATTATCAGGCGAATATTGTATGGCTTTGTTAAAAGCAATTAATGCGTCCTCATAGGCCTTCATTTCTGTTTGCACCAATCCTCGAATAAAATAAGCCTGTCCATTCTCTCCATTTATTTGGAGCAAGGCTTTGGTATCTTCCAATGCCTTATAATTTTCTCCAAAATCAAGATGAGCGATGGCTCTTTGGGTCAAGGCAGGGACATAATTATTGTCAATATTGATGGCCTCTGAAAAGTCTGAAATGGCTTCTATTAATTTGGCTTGTTGGTATTTGGCCATGCCCCGATTAAAAAACGCATCCTTAAATTGAGGGTCAATGGCTAAAGCTTCATCGTAATAAGTAATGGCTCCTTTCAGATTCCCCTCCTTTAACTCATTATTACCCTTCAATAAAAACCTTCCCTTTTTATCAACATTTGAGCTGCAAGACAACGTAATGGACAATACAAACCCAAAGAATAACCAAAACAATTTACCTTTTTTCATCTGAATGCTAAATTAACTTTTATCAATTTCCCCACAAACAAATAAATCAAGGATTTAGTGCTCTCTTGAGAATTGAATTTTAACTTGTCATCAACTAATGTCCTAAATAACATGACCCGTCCTTAATCAGGCCTAATTGCAATGAGTATAGCAATAATGCGTGTAATACTAGATGGGAGTAAGTAGGCTTTCGTAGCAAAAAGATAATCTATTTATCCAAATTCTCTCAAGGCCACATCATACTATTTATCATAATAATTAAAAATTAAATTAGAATTGTAATCAATATTTCAAAAAAGCATTTTTTAAACTTATTTTTTTTGGAATAGTTATTGCTATTATACTATGTAATAAAGAATACTTATTTATTTTAACTTAAACCAACACTATTATGCCATCTAAATTAAAGCTTAAAGGAGAATGGAACGAATTAAAAGGAAAACTTAAAGCAAAATATGGTGAACTCACCGATGATGATTTAGTTTATGCCGAGGGCCAGGAAGACCAATTATTAGGTAAACTTCAGAAAAAAACTGGTGAATCGCAGGAAAATCTTAAAAAGATTTTGTTCTCTGAATAGATAGAGAAATACCATACGAAGCCCGATAACATATTTATCGGGCTTTTTTCATGTAAACTCCAAAACGAATAAATCCTAAATTTTTAATACTCCCCCCCTTTTACCAGAAATTTTCTAGCACCTAGCGCAGCATATTCAGCTTACTTTTTATTGTTGCGGCATATTATCAGTAAGGAGTAAATAGGAGCGCATTCAACAGCATTTTTAAAAAAAGTTAATCGACACTTTATCAAACTGACAGATTTTTAGGGCAGTCCTGTACATTCTTTAAGCAGTCATTCTTGGCTTCAATCCTGCTATTTTTTTTAACTAAGCACAAATACGACCTAATATTCTCTATTATCAGATCATCATTCTGTTTATCAATTGTTTTTTAAAATAATAAATTTAATAAGGGTAGTAAATTCACCGGAAAACAAAAAAGAATATTCTGATCAGTAAACTTCAAATTAATCACCGTATAAAAAATAGTATCACTTTTACACATAATAATAATAGCAACTTTTACAGATCAATAATAAATTTGACTGTTAGCTTGTCTTTAACCACAAAGGTAAAAACTCGCTTCCTTTTAGTATATCTAAAACAACCGACAAAAAACCATTGAAAGTAAAAATTGATTCTTCAACCATAGAAATAGGTGTAGTAGGGCTAGGGTTAATGGGCACAAGTATCCTTGTCTCGCTATTGGTAAGTGGCCATAAGGTTATTGGAATTGCACCACTCCGAGCAGATATGGATGGAGCACTGGATCGAATTCAAAGTCAATTAAATCATGCTGCTGAAGCAGGGCTATTAAAAGAGGATGTAAGTCAATATTTAAAAAGACTAAACCTTTCAGAGAATTATCAAAACCTAAGTAATTGCCGTTTGGTTCAGGAATGTGTCACAGAAGTTATTGCTATTAAAACAGAAGTATACAGGAAAATAACAAAGTATACCGCGAGTAACACTATCATCGCCACTAATACTTCCGCTATCCCCATCAGCACGCTGCAGCAAAATGTAAGCCTTCCTTCTCGATTCATTGGCATCCACTGGGCAGAACCAGCCTATATGACGCGCTTTTTGGAAGTTACAAAAGGAGAGGAAACTGATGAAGAGATAGCCAAATGGGTGCTCCAATTGGCGCATACTTGGAACAAGGAACCAACCTATCTTAAAAAAGACTTACGAGGCTTTGTTACAAACCGAATGCTCTATGCCGTTTACCGTGAAATGTTTGCTATTTTAGAAAATGGGGAAGCTTCGATGGATGATTTGGATAAGGCCTTCAGGTATGACCCAGGCTCTTGGATGACCTATATGGGACTTTTTAAAAGAATGGATCAAATGGGGCTAACTGATTTTAAAGAAATTTTCGAGAATCTATTTCCACAACTCAACAATTCCCAAACCGTGCCTTCTACAATGCAAAAGATCGTAATTGAAAAGGGAAAAGGAGTTAACAACGGCAAAGGATTATATTGCTATACCAAAGAAGAGGCAACCAAATGGGAAGAGGCTTTTAAGAATTTTAATAACGAAATTTTCCAATTGGCGGCACAATATCCAGAAATTAATAATTAAAAATATGAATAACGAAAAGTACCAAAAATCCGCAGACCTACTTGCTAGAGCAAAAAATGTGTTAGCAGGAGGAGTATCGTCTGAATTTAGAAAATACAACCATCCTCATGCTTTATTTTATAGTCATGGAAGTGGTAGCCGCATTTACGATGTGGATGGAAATGAATACAGAGATTTTACTTTAAGTCAAGGTCCATTGATTTTAGGACATTCGCACCCGGAGGTTTTAAAAGCTGTCCATGATTATTCAACCAAAGGGCAATTGTTTGCCGGTCAACACATTATGGAGCTTGAGTTGGCAGAGAAACTACAGGAGTTAATACCTTCGGCAGAAATGATGCGTTTCTGTTTGGACGGATCAGAAGCAGTTCAAACGGCTTTTAGGGTAGCAAGGTCAAAAACAGGTAAAAGCAAATTCTTAAGATTTGAAGGACATTACCACGGTTGGCTAGACAATGTTTGCTTTGGCATTTCTACACCATCTCCAGAAGCTTTAGGACCTAGAGCTGTTCCTAGTCCTAACCCTTGGAGCCAAGGCTTACCACCTAACTCAATTGATGAATTCCATTTACTTCCTTGGAACGATCTCGAATTGGTAAAAGCTAAATTGGCTGAAAGTCACCATGAAATAGCGGCAATTATTACAGAGCCTATCATGTGCAATAATGGTTGTATTCTTCCCAATGAAGGTTACCTACAAGGCCTAAGGGATTTATGTGACGAGTACAACATTGCCCTGATTTTCGATGAAGTAATTACTGGCTTTAGAATTGGTCTTAGAGGTGCTCAGACTTATTTCGGCATTACACCAGACATGTCCATTTTTGCCAAAGCAATTGGTAGTGGGTATCCTATCAGTGCCATTGTAGGTAAGAAAGAATGGATGGAAGAGATCTCTTCAGCGAGAGTAATCCATGCAGGGACCATGAATACTGCGAACCCAACGGTAGCAGCGGCTATGGCCACAGTCTCTTTCCTAGAAAGGGAAAATCCATATGCCAAAATGTTTGAACTTGGTGATCAACTTCGTAAGGGTTTAAAGGAGCTGGCTAATAAGACGGGGCACAACATGATTGTCTCTGGAGTAGGTCCTATCATCCATACTGGATTTTCGGATGGCCATGAACTAAACGAATTCAGAGATGTACTAAGATTAGACAAGGCCAAGCTGGGTCAATTTATTGCTGGCTTGCACAATGATGGTGTCCGTGTAATTGGTAGAGGCCTTTGGTACCTTTCTGCCATTCATACTGAAGAGGACATTCTACATGCACTGAAAAGTGTGGAAAAAGTGCTGACACAGATGAATGAAAAATAGAATGACCCCTTCAGAAACTCAAATCTGTTTGGTGGGTGAAGGAAAAGACCTTTCCGGAATTGCCTTATGCCTGGGCAATTCCGGACATAAGGTTTATCTTATCGGAAATAAACCAACCAAAACAGCCTTATCAACTGCATTCGATACGCATCCGTTGATTCATGTAAATCAGAATTGGTCAACCCTAAAGACTGCAGACTTAATAATTGCAAACACCTCTGAAAATATCAGTCTGAAAAAGGAACTTTTGGGAAAAATAGCTCAAAATGTTTCCCCCGATACCCTAATAGCTATTAATTCGGAAAGCTACTCTTTGGAGGATTTACAAGAAGGATTTCCAAACCCTGAGGCCCTGATGGTACTCAATTGGGTGTATCCTGCTCACCATACCTTTTTCCTTGAAGTGATTACCAACAGCCAAACGAAGACTGAACCGGTAACTGCACTAATGCAGTTGGCAAAGGAAAGTTGGGGAAAAGATCCCTATTTGTTAAAAAATGGCAAAGGGATAAGAAGTAGATTATTGGCTGCCATGGCTAGAGAGTCTTTTTATTTAATCGACAATGGTTATGCTGAACCCATAGATATCGATAGAGCATGTAGAAACGATCCAGGCTATTATTTGCCATTTGCTGGTAATTTTAGGTACATGGATTTAATGGGAACATTCATTTATGGTGTGGTGATGAAAGACCTGAACCCGGAACTTTCACGAGAAAAAGTACCCTCAAAACTTATGGCCTCGAAGATAAGTGAAGGGAAATTGGGCATGGCAAATCGTGAGGGCTTCTATTCTTATACAAGAAAAGAAGCTGAAACATTTGAGGAAGAATTTTTAAAATTCAATGAAAAAATAAAAATGCTTATGGAAAGGTATCCATTTATAAGTGAGAATAACCCACAACAGGCCAATCCATAAGGTAAAAAACAAGCTTATGAAAGGATCATATTGTATTGAGCAATTCAATAAAGAGGGCTACCTGAATTTTTCAGAATTTTTAAGCAGCTCCGAAATTCATAGTATTCAGGGTAAATTAAATGAAATTGTAGCTGATAGGTTACATGAAATCCCATCGAAACATTACAAATTCGAAGACGCTGAAAACAAGCAGGGTTTAAAAATGATCCAAGATCTTCAAATTTATGATCCATTTTTTGAAAAGATCCTCTCTAACAGTAAATTCTCTGCCTTAGCTGAAGAACTGCTAGGAGAACCTGTGGTGGGTAAAACAGTGGAATTCTTTAACAAACCAGCCAAGATCGGCAAGGCAACTCCCCCACATCAAGACGGGTACTATTTTATGTTGACACCAATGTCGGCAGTTACCTTTTGGATTGCTTTGGAAAAGGTAGACAATGAAAATGGATGGGTGAGCTATGTTAAAGGCTCTCATTTAAATGGGATAAGAGCCCACGGAAAATCTGGCACCATAGGTTTTTCTCAGGAAATCGTTGATTTTGGAACACCTTCGGATCTAGAAAATGAGGAGTTTATAGCAACGAATCCTGGAGATGTATTGGTTCACCATGCCCTTACCATCCATAGAGCAGCAGCAAACACCAGTATAAATAGAAGTAGAAAAGCCTTGGGACTAATTTATTTTGGAGAATCCGCCAAAGAAGACCTCGTTGCCAAAAAAGCCTACATAGCCGCCTTAAATAAATAAAACCAATGCTTTACTCCTTTAGAAAAATTGCTTCTTTAAGCTTCTTTTTAATCACTTCGATTGTCCTCTTTTCTTGTGGAGAAAAAAACAATATGCTCTCAGAAGAGGATAAAAATCTTTCTTATGAGGTGCTGGACAAGGTGATGCAGGAGGAAGAACAATGGGTGAAAGTTCATGCTGCAGAGTATAAATTACAAGTAGGACTGCCTGGGGGTGTGTATGATACGTTTTTAAAAGAACTTGCTCTGTATGAAAATCAAGCTCCCTATAGAATTGGCATCTGGAGAGTATTGGCCAAATCTGCTCCTTCAGAGGATGAAAGAAAGCTATACATCGATAAGATCATAGCGGTTTTCAAGGACCCTGAAGCAATGGATCGAATTCATGCAGCAGAAACCTTAGCCAAACTAGGAGTCCCTGTTAGCTCTCTGGCAAAGGCGACCACTGACAAAATCCTTCGAGGCGAAAAAGGGAGTCTATGGGTGTACACCCTTTGGGCCAGTATGCAGGGACAAGAAAAAACTAACAACCCAATGTTAGCAGCCTTGATGTCTGGTATTGAAGAGGAGATTCCAAGACTTCAAGCAGCCTATGCATTAAAAATGGAAGGAAATATTCCGGAAGAAAAATGGAATTCTATCGCTTCCATGGCATTGGCTGAGCCAGAGAATTCTATTGCTAAGGTACACTTGCTTACAGCCGCTTACTATGGGGCTGGACCTGAACATCAAAAATCTGATGCTTATAAAAAAATTGAAGATTTAATATTTGCTCTACAGCAGTCCGATAATAAAGGCGATAAAATGGCACTGGCATTAACGATCGCACATATGGGGGATTGGTCTCATCAATCCATATTGCAAGAGTACCTACGCAACGACAATCCATTAGGTACTGAGATTAATGCTGAAACCAAAGCCTCAAATGCCGATGTGATGGCAACTGCAGCTTTTGCTTTGCTTCACATGGAGCAAACAACCCACCAATTGTCCACTATAGATTGGGCGATCGTTCTGATCTATATGCTTGGAATGATGGTAATTGGATACCTCTTCTCTAAGAAAAATAAAAATGAAAAGGATTTTTTATTAGGTGGTGGCAAGATGAATCCTATAGCTGTAGGTTTATCGCTTTTTGCTACTTTACTAAGTTCCTTGAGCTACCTCTCTTACCCTGGAGAGATGATCAAATACGGACCTGTGATTTTTTCAGGTGTTTTGGCTTTTCCTTTAATATACTATATCGTTGGGTGGTTTCTAATACCACGTTTTATGAAATTAAAAGTAACCTCTGCCTATGAGATTTTGGAGATTAACCTGGGGGTAAGCATTCGATTACTGGCTACTTTTCTGTTTTTATCATTACGGTTTCTTTGGATGGGCACCATTATTTTCATCACCGTAAATACTGCAATTATCTCAATTTTTGGCTTTGAAGACACTACCTCAAACATACTTTGGATAAGTATAATTTTAATAGGAGTAACCATTATTTATACTACCATGGGTGGTTTGAAGGCTGTAGTATTTACAGATGTGATTCAATCTTGCGTTTTGCTGGGAGGGGCCTTGCTAACCATTGTTTTGATAAGTGTTTATTTTGGATCAGCTACTTCATGGATACCCACACAATGGCTGGATCACTGGGGAGAATATACATGGGCCATCGATGCCAGGGAACGTTTAAGCATAGGGAACGCCTTATTAATGACAGTTATTTGGTATGTGGCTTCATCGGGATCTGACCAAATGTCCATTCAGCGTTTTCTCGCTACGGAAAATATTCAAACAGCAAGAAAAACCTTTGCCGTCTCATTAATCACCTCCTTTGTAGCTCAATTCCTTTTGGGGCTTGTTGGCCTTGCAGTGCTGGCTTATTTTCTGGACAATCCGCAATTCCTTGCTGCCGAAGAGTCGGTGTCCACCCATGCTGACATTTTATTTCCAAAGTTCATACTTGTAGGTCTACCCATAGGTATTTCCGGCTTAGTGGCTGCCGGAATTCTTGCTGCAGCCATGTCTAGCTTGTCCTCTGGATTAAGTGCAACCTCCTCTGTCATCTCAGAAGATCTTTTCAAAAGGTTCTCAAAAAATTCAAAACCTGAAAAAGTTGACCAACTCAAGAGGATTAGAATTCTTTCTTTATTTGTTGGCATCTTTACCCTTGCCTTAAGCCTACTGATTAGCCGAGTGGAAGGCAATTTGTATGATGTTGTTGTCAAAGTGGTAAACCTTTTTGTTTCCCCACTTTTTGTATTGTTTTTTATGGCCCTTTTCATTCCATTTGCTACAGCAAGAGGGGTATTAATTGGAGGACTGATAAGTATTGCAATGGCCATAGCTGTGGCCTTTTTCAAATTTATGGACATAGAAGTACTCTTCATAACACCTGCTTCCCTTTTCTCAGGAATTGCAGCAGGTGTTGTGTTCAGTTATATTGACCATAAAATTGTAGGGAATCAGGAGACCATGCAAAAAAGGAGTGAAAAGATAATAGATAAATAGGATTGGTAAATTCTGGTGACTTCCCAATATTAGATGATAATTGCAAATAATTTCATTTAATTATCTCCACGATCAATAAAAAGCTTCTAAGTAGGCATAAGTTCATAATATGAAAACTCTTTTATGATGCTCGAAAAAGAGACCAAACCCTGGCAATTACGACCTGAAGACCGCACTGCCATTGATGTACTGGCCTCATTTGTGCCAGAGAAATGCTATGACATTCATGCCCATTGGTATAGAAAAGCAGACTTAAATGCTCCTGAAAACAGTTTTTGGAACAGCGGGCCGGAGATAGCAGGTCATAAACAGTGGGAAGATTACACCCAACTAATGTTCCCAAAAACCTCCTTACAGGGTGGTTTGTTTTTCCCTGCACCATTGCCAAAGGTTAATTTATCCGCTGCCAATCAATTCTTGTTCGATGAACTTGAAAAGGCTACCTTGTCCAGAGGAATGATGCTGGTGAAACCAGGAACCTCCCAAAAAGAATTGGAGTTGGGACTTTCACATGCCAAAGTGGTAGGATTTAAACCTTATCATGTGTATAGTACCGAAACGCCAACTTCTCAATCGGGCATAACAGGTTTTTTACCCGAACCTATCTGGGCTACGGCACATGAACACGGAGCAGTAATCATGCTGCATATCATGAAGGACAAGGCCTTACTTGATCCTCAAAACTGTGAAGACATAAGAAGGCTATGCCTGAAATACCCAAGAGTAAAACTAATATTAGCACACTGTGGTAGAAGTTTTCATGCCTTGCATGCAGAAGGAGCAAAATTCCTGAACAGCATTCCAAACATATGGTTTGACATGTCAGGGATCTGTGAAATGCAGGCAATATTGCCCATATTAAAATATTTCGGCCCAGAAAAGTTAATGTTCGGTACTGACTTTCCGGTCTCACATATTCGAGGAAAATGTGTAAGCATAGGGAATGGCTTTATCTGGCTGGATGAAAACAATTGCAATTGGGATCAGGCTTGGGGAAAGCCCACTTTAGTAGGCTTGGAATCTCTCAACGCCTTGAAGCAAGCTGCCGATAATTTTGGACTGGATAAATCGGATTTAGATTTGATTTTTTGGGAAAATGCCTTGCAACTATTGGATTTAAATAAAGGCACTAGGCCAAGCAATCAAAGCTATTACAAACACGCGAAAACAACAATCCCCGGAGGCACGCAATTACTCAGTAAAAGACCCGAAAACATGGCTCCCAATCATTGGCCTCCCTATTTTAAGAAGGCTTCAGGAGCTGAGATTTGGGATTTGGATGGGAAGCACTTTTATGACTTTTCCACCAATGCCGTGGGTGCTTGTATTTTGGGTTATGCACACCCTGAAATTAATAAAGCCATCATAAAAAAAGTGCAGCTTGGCAATATGTGTTCGCTCAATCCTCCTGAGGAGGTAGCATTGGCGGACAAACTCTGTGAGATTCATCCCTGGGCAGAACAAGCCAGGTTTGTCAGAGGTGGTGGGGAGGCTTGTGCAGTAGCCGTAAGAATCGCAAGAGCCACTACAGGGAAAGATAAAATAGCCCTGTGTGGTTATCATGGCTGGCAGGATTGGTACCTGGCAGCAAATCTAGGAGAAAGTGATGCGCTCAAAGGCCATTTATTACCCGGACTAAATCCCGAAGGTGTTCCTGATGCGCTGAGAAACACCAGTTTCCCATTCAAATTCAATGACCTGGAGGCCTTTCAGGAAATCATTGAACAACAACCTGATTTGGCAGCAGTAATTATGGAGCCCTGCCGGTATGAGAATCCGACACCAGGCTTTTTGGAAGCCATCAGGTCCATCACCAAGAAACATGGAATCTTGCTGATCATGGACGAGATTACTGTGGGTTGGCGATTGCATTTTGGAGGCATGCATTTGAAGTATGGCATTGAACCCGACATGGCTGTTTTTGCCAAAGGTTTAGGAAATGGCTATCCCATAGGAGCTGTAATTGGAACGAAAGCTGCCATGGAAGGTGCCAATCATTCTTTTATCAGTAGTACCTATTGGACAGAGAGTTTGGGTCCGGTGGCCGCATTGGCAACCATTGCTGAAATGGAGAAACAAGATATCCAAAAGGCCATCGAGAATTCAGGCCAACAAGTTCAAGGTATCTTACAAACTGTTGCTACAAATGAAAACCTTCCCCTACAAGTCAAAGGGTTCCCCGCTTTGACAAACTTTAGTTTCGACCATCCTGAAAGTGAAATATTAAGAACCATCTTCACCCAACAGATGCTTTCCAAAGGCTTTCTTGCAGGCACTTCTTTTTATCCTACGCTTGCGCACAATGAAAAAATCATTGACCTTTACCATCATGCCCTGACTGAAACCTTTGGCTTTTTAAGCCAAGTCATCAAAGAAAACAACTTTGAAAAATGGACCAAAGAAAAGGCCCTTAGTGGCTTTTCAAGGTTGTTGTAAGGGTATTTTCACAACAACTCCCTTTGGACCTTGCAGGGAAAATTCAATACTCGGCGGCTGAGCGGAGCCGACGGCTGAATGAACTCAATACCCAGTGGCTGAGCGGAGCCGACGGCTGAATGAACTCAATACCCGGTGGCTGAGCGGAGCCGAAGCCTTAGGGTTACGTGTACGTAATACCTACCCCTTCGACTCCGCTCAGGGTCCGGTTAGCAGAGCTCACTTTTTGAAAAATACATACGTTACTGAAATAAAGTAATATACCCGCTAAGATCCTACTCGCTTATTGATTAATGAGGATTTTCAAAAATTAGAATTTATTGCTGAATTGGTAGCTTTAAACTGGCTGATTCATTGTAAAGTTAGTAACGAAACCGTCAATCCTGAAAGTACAAAATCTACCCTTAAAGGGAGACTAAGAGGGATTTATTACGTAAATTTTAATTCTTCAGTAGGTCTTAAATCAACCCATAAACCCGACATCTGAGTGAACTCAATACCCGGCGGCTGAGCGGAGCCGAAGCCTTAGGGTTACGTGTACGTAATACCTACCCCTTCGACTCCGCTCAGGGTCCGGTAACGGGGATTGGCTTCGTGAAAAAAAACACATTATTCTGAAAAACAATGATATAATCATACAAACCCCTCCCGACTTTGGTAGGAATAGGCTCTACCTACTTGTCAAGGGGGACTTGCGGAAAAAGGTATTTTATTGCTGAATTGGTGACATCGAAATGGGCTGACTAAATTTAAACGTATTATCATAATCGTCAAACCTGAAAGCACAAAATCCCTCTTTCAAAAGGGGGTCAAAGGGGGATTTTTGACGTAAATATTCTAAAGTATAACCTTGTGATAGTAGGTCACTCCATAGAAATTCAAAAATAATTCCCGAACTTTAGATCCTATCCAAACCCAAAAACAATGAAAAAAACAAACAATCTACTGACCGCTCTTTTTCTTCTTGTTGGTATGGCGAGTAGCCATGCCCAAACTACCATGGAAGAGTTTCTGGCCAAATGGGAAAATAGCAAAGCTTTTACCCTTGAAGCCATTGATAAAATGCCTGACGAAAAGTTAGACGAAAAACTCCATGAATCTGCCATGTCCTTCAGGGAGCAAATCACCCATATCGGAGCTGCCACAGCCAATATCTCAAAGGGATTTTTGCTAGGTGGTGAAATGGATTTTGATCCTTCTGCAAAACCGCAAACCAAAGCAGAGATGAAAGAATTTATCAATAAGGCTTATGACTATGGTAAAAAGACCATTGCTTCTCTCTCTGAGGCACAATTATCCGAAAAAATAGATTCTTTTGCCGGGAAAATTACCCGTAGACAAATGGTAGTATTGCTGGATGACCATACTATTCACCATAGAGGAGCAGCTATCGCCTATATCAGGGCTCAAGGAATTGATCCTCCGGGTTATAGGGGGATTTAATTTCTCTACCCGGTGGCTGAGGGGAGCCAATACCCGGTGGCTGTGAGCGGAGCCAATACCCGGTGGCTGAGCGGAGCCGAAGCCTTAGGGTAACGCATGCGTAAAACCTACTCCTTCGACTCCGCTCAGGAACCGGTAACGAATTAACCTTTTGAAAAAATTAATACACTGATTAACATTGATATACACCTAGAAATCCCTCCCGATTTTGATCGGGACAGGCTCTCCCCCCTTCAAGGGGGATTTGCGGCATAAGGTATTTTATTGCTGAATGGCTGTAGTTGATACCGGCTGAATTAATGTAAATCAGTTACGACACTATCATTCCTGAAAGCACAAAATCCCCCTTCTGTAAAGGGGGACAAAGGGGGATTGTGACGTAATCTGTAAATCTATTGTAGTTCCCCGGCGGCTGAGCGGAGCCGAAGCCTTAGGGTTACGTGTACGTAATACCTACTCCTTCGACTCCGCTCAGGAACCGGTAAGGGGATGACCTCTTGAGGAATTAACATATTGATAAACAATGACATACCTATACAAATCCCCCAACCCACTTGTCAAGGGGGACTTGCGGAAATGGAAATTTAATACTGAATTGTTCCTTTGAAACGGGCTGACTTAATTGTAAAGTTAGTAAAGACACTATCATTCCTGAAAGCAAAGAATCCCTCCGCCGCGGCGGAGGGACCAAGGGGGATTTTTTATGTGAATTGTAAACTTTTCTAGAACAAACTATTTACCCAGTGGCTGAGCGGTGTCTATACCTAACGGTTGAGTGAACTCAATACCCGGTGGCTGAGCGGAGCCGAAGCCTTAGGGTTACGAGTACGCAATACCTACCCCTTCGACTCCGCTCAGGGTCCGGTTGATTGGTTTCGTCACTAGATGACCTACAATTCAAACTCATTTAGCATTCTTTAAAAACTTATCCAAAAAGGCGAAACTCTCAATACCATTAATGGTATGTCCATCATTAAAATAAGCGATGGTGGTAAAATCTTCCTTTTGAATATTTGCATAATGCCTTCTGACTTTGGCATATTCATAGGCTACCCATTTGTCTGTTCCAACGGCATCCTTATGGCCCCTTTCCACCATAAATGGTCTGGGAGCGATTAATGTCGCCATTTCAGCATAATTAAAGGTATTCGCCAAGTTCCACTCCGGGATCTCATACTCTCCGGTAAAAGGATAACTATTGAAAGCCTCATGATCTGTGCTTGCTACTTTCCTCACCCATTCGTTAAAGTCGCCTGAACAAATTGACAGCGCATAACCTTCAACCAGAGCCGGAACCCTCATGGCTGTTTTACCTCCATAGGACAGGCCATAAAACCCGATTTTCTCCGCATCCACAAAATCCTGCTGCCCCAACCAATCCACAATTCGCTGGTGTTGAGCGGTAATGATGGAGTAAAGAGACAATCCCAATGGGTTGGCTTTTCTCTGCAAAACCCTGAAATTATCTAGTCCCCAATATAAATTGTGTGGTGCAAATACAACATATCCCCGATCTGCCAAGTCTGAAGCAAATCCTTTATAAGCTTTATAAGCCCTTTCTGTTTTATCTTTGGTCAAAACATCTTTGGGTAAACCTTCTAAACCATGCTGGGTAACCACCGCCGGCAAAGGCATTGTTAGGTCTTTTCCTTTGGGTACCAGTAAAATTCCCCAGGCATAAACCCCTTCCCAAACATCCAGTTTCACTTCATAGGCTGTCCAACTTTCTGTTTCTGCATAGAATCTCGCTTCGGTATTGTTTGGCACATTTGGGTCGGGCAACTTTCCCAATTCTTCCCATAACCTAGCTCTATGGGCTGATTTTATGGCTTTCAAATCTCCCGAATTGGTGTCAAGTGTCTGCCAAAAAGTATTGTCTCGGATGGTCTCAGAAGCAGGGATAAGTTGCTGCATATGGTTTTCCATAGCTCGAACAGCCCTTTCCTGCCTGTCCTCAACATTCACCCAATGATCGGGTAAACTACTGTTTACTTTAGAAGTAGCAATTCCTTTTAATTCAGCATCTACCCCCAAATCTTTCAGGAATGTTTCTAGGGCTTTATCGGATTGCCTTCTATTTGCTGAATTACTTCCCTCATGAAAACGAAGGTTGCTCTTGCCTTTGGGAAGCATTGCTTCTGCCCTTTGCCATTCTGCCTTCACCGAAGAAAGTTCAGGGGTTTGTAATACCCCCGGCGCAGCGCCATTTCTTCCGGCTGATGGTGCAGGTGGTCCTGAAGCTTCAGGATACAAAGAATAATCGAGGTTTAATTTCTGTGGCCAGCTCATAACCGCCAGTTCTGCATCCCCAAATTTCTTCAATAAGCCAAAGACATTTCTATAAATTGGTTCTTTCCATATGTCTTCTCTTTGGTCAAAATAACCACTTACCAATGAAACAGAAATCCTAGAATCCAAGGCCGCTGCATAAAGGGACAGCATCCCTCCTTCTCCATGGCCGGCCACACCAATTTTCAGAGGTTTCCCTATCCGCTCATTTTTTGCTTGGAACCAGTCTACGGCTGCCAATACTTTTTGCAATTCATAGCCTATCACATGCCTGCCCAGAATAAAGCCTTGTCTGTAAATGTACTCTCTATGGGTTTGATTGGTGAATTTTCCTTGTATAGAACTCCCTGAAAAAGTATCTTTTCGATTAAGTAAAACAGGAACCAACACCTCAACCCCATTAATAGCCATATGTGCAGCCCTGCCAAAACCTGGCTCACCTTCTCCTGTCATACCCGCAACTACCTCAGGGGTTGTGCCTGCATCCGGAACATAGACCACCCTGGCTTTGATCTCCCCTTTGGGGCTGATCAACAAACCTTCGGCATAAAAATCGCCAAATACCCCATCAAATACCCGCCACTTTACCGCAGAGATGGTGTATTTTTCATTTCCGTAAGTATAGGGTTCAAGTGCTCCACTTTCCTGGTAGCTAATAAATGGAGCAGATCTCTCGTCTATCAGTCCCAAAATCTGCTGCAATTCTTGCCTTTGGGAGGCTATTGATTGATTAAAACCTGCAGGACTCGTAAAATCCCTTTGCCAAAAATCATTTCTTGTTGCCTTGCTTTCATGAAGGGCCAGGTCCAAAAATGCCCCTACTCCCTTCATCATGGTATTGGGCAAGTCAAATTTCTCGTCCAACAAATGCGCCTGAAAAGGGAATTCATGTTCAGTTTGGCCCAAACTTTTCCCAAGGATTCCTGTCATCAGGAATAAAATAACAAGCCAAATCCTACTCTTTGAAAAGCAAATCACATGCATCATTTGATTTTGTTTAAACCTGTAAGGTTAATCCGTTATTTTATTCCCATGTCCACCAATGGTTTGAATGGGTTCAAAGGAATAATTATTTGGGTTTAAGGCGGTAATCATGCATCCCGAAACCTTGCTATCTGTAACATTGTCCAACAAGAGGCCAACCTTTTCACAACTCAGTAGGCTGCAATTCCCAATATTTATACGTCTTGAATCACGTACTACCAGCCCCGGGCTATCCTTGGAACCATAAACCTGCACCCCTGTGAAGGTACAATCTTCGCAATTTGTGACCAATAACTTATTGGAAGGAAGCGTACCGGAGGGATAATTGGCATTGGCATCGAACAGATTTGACCCAAGCACTACATTGCTACAACCCTCCATCAATAAGCCGTAATCATAACCTTGCCAAATGGTATTTCCGGTAACCACCACTCCCCTGCAATATTGCAAGTCAATGTTTACCATCACATCACTCAACACATTTCCTGTGATGGTTACATTTCCCCAGCGCTCTTTTTCACTGCCAATTCCTGATTGATCTTTACCAATGATTCGAATATTTGCTGAATTGAGCGCATTGCGGTTGTGCTGAATGGTACAACCTGTAATGGCTACTTCTGCGGTTCCAACGGCACTACCTGAGCAATCAATCAACACATTGGCAGTTGGGGCTTTGTCTGAACCCATATTGCTTTCTATGTCACAGCCTGTGATGTGAATATTTCTGATATTGCCCCCTTTGGTGACAATCCCACCTTCCTGGTTATAACTGATATGACTTCCCGTAATATTTGATTGATGCAAATTGACCCCATCATAAAAGACGCCAATGCCATGGTTTTCGTAAAGGTGACAATCCGCAATAATTAAATTCCTATTGTTTTCTTTCAGGTGAATGGCATGCAGGGTATGTCTAATCTGAACCCTGGTGATGGTCAACTGCATGGTGCCTATGGCTTCAATGCCAACAGCCGCTTTGTGCTGCCCTTCTATAGAGAGGCCTTCCACTAAAGGCATTCGCTCTGAAGACCAAACCTTTTCATCAAATTTATCCGGATCTGCTGAGCCAAAATGAGTGCCTACGATTTTAAATGCAGGGCCGGCACCTGCCATAATCACCTGTGCATCGCCATTCCCCCAAATGCTGGCATATCCCATTTTTGCCAGGTCAATTAAAATGGTTTTAGAAATCTTGTAATGTCCTTTGGGAAAAAACAAACGATTCCCACTTGTGGCAACGGCTTTTTGAATCGCTGCTGTGTCATCTGTTTTGCCATCTCCTTTGGCACCGAAGTCCTTTACGTTACTTCCCTCACCGTTTAAGTTAGAAGAAAGGTCAACTGTAGACTTTCCAAACAACTGCTGTGCCCCACCAAATGAGGCCAATGTCGCAGCTGCTACCGCCAAAAACTTTCTCCTTTTACCGGAATTTATCATTTTAAAATAGTATTGGGTTTACAATTATTTAACCTGCATCAGATAGGCAAAAAGGTCACTTACTTCCTCGTCTGAAAGGGGTTCCAATATGCGCTCTGGCATATAGGTCGTTTGCTGTACTTCCATAGCTGCAATTCTTTCCTGAGACAAAACGGTAGATTTACCCCCTAGTGGTGGATCAATGGTAATCGTTCCGCCGCTTTGCGTTTTTAGCCTTCCTTCGAGAATACGTCCATCAGTGGTCACAATCCTTTGAACTTCATAGCCTTCTCTGATGTCTGCATTTGGATCAACTATATGCAATAGCAGGTAATCTGGATTGGACCGGTCATAGCCAGTAAGCTCTGGACCAGATATTCCACCCTCTCCATTCAGTTGGTGACAAGAGCCACAATTACTCAAAAAGAGTGTTCGCCCTTTCTTTACATTCTGCTCACCAGTACCAATCAACGTTCCGTAGGCATTGATTCTTTTGGTCTTTTCTTCTGAAGTCAACAATTTACTGTTCGGCCATATTCTGTCTGCTCGTGTATTGATTTCCTCATCTTGCAGTAAACTGAACCGTCTGGCAAGGTGATACTCTACATCATCCGGGCTTATGGTTTTGGGCTGTTCGATTTCATTGAAAAAGTCCATTGCCCATTCCTTTCTACTGGCGAACAAAGCAATTGCAGCTTCCCTCACATAGACGTTATCTCTGAATCCCGGATAAGCTTTTGACAATTGTTCACCAATTTCCTTTTGGTTGTAGGATTGCAATGCATGAAGCGCTGTTTGCTTGATGATGGCAGAAGATTGGCCATTTTTTACCAGGTTCAAAAGGTCAGGAACCACTTTATCCTGGTTGATCTCTCCCAAGATCTGAATATAAGACAACCTTAATCCGATTTCCGCATTAGGATCTTTGATGATCTTCAATGCTTCTGCCAAAGCTTTTTCTTCCCTGCGCCTTAAGGCCAGGGTAAGCGGAGAGTCGCCCAATTCCTTGTTGTTTTTCTCTAATATTTTCAGCAAATTATCCGGAAGGGTTACCATCTCTCTTCCCAATAAACCTTCTTGTAGTCCTTCAATCAGTATCTTAACATGTTTGGATGAAGGAGCTTCTTCCAATAATTTAGTAGCCATGGCAAAGTTTTCCTCACCACCTTCCATGATGTATCGCTGCATTAATCTGCCCAGCAATACTTTTTCCATAATTAGATGTTGCCATATTTTATCATCGGCCATCATGGCCAATACCCCTTCTCTATCCGAGGTTGCTTTTTCTTCCAATGCCCACCATGTCAACAATGGAATGTCCGGATCCTCGCTATCCTCATGGTTGTTCAGCAAGTTTTCTATGAGTGAAAAAGTCTGTTTGGAAGGCAGTCTTTTGGCCGAAGCCATCAGTTGTGACCTCACTTCTGGATGGGTCTCCTTTGCTACAAGCTTATGAAGTTCCTGGAACATGGCTTGGCTAACTGTTTGCTTGTCACCAAGTAGCCTTACCGTCCACATCCTTACAAAAGGATCCTTGTGATTCAGTCCCATTTTGCCGATTTCATCGTTGATGCCCGCTGTAAGGTTGATGGCCCAAAGGGCTTCCAATACTTCTTGTTCATTTCCTGTCTGTAGTAATTTGACCAATAAAGGAAGACTACTTGGATCTTTCCGGTCGCCAAACTGTCTCAAGGCTTCCTGACGGAACCATTTGTTTTCATGGGAAAGCAATTGCACCAATTCCTCATTGGAATAAGTACTAATATCAAAGGATTGCATGGGCTTGTCCTCATTTTTAGGTCCTAGCCTGTAGATTCTTCCACTGGTCTTGTGCCAAGTATCTCTTGGATCCACATGGGACAACCTACTATCGTACCAGTCAGCAATATAAATTCCTCCATCAGGCCCTAATTTGATATCCACAGGTCTAAACCATTTGTCCGTGGTGGACAAAACGATTTCCTTGTCCACATTTTCAAAAGAAGAACCCTTCTCTGTAAATGCCGTCAGCTGAATGAAATTATGCAAGGGATTGATCGCAAACATCAGGTCGTTGTAATGGGCTGGCAAGGCAGCCCCCTCATATTTGATCAATGAATGGGTAAATCTTTTCCTCTCTCCTTCTAAAGGCATATTGGGCAGGTAGCCAAAGGCATAAGGATTGGTTAAGGGCCCATGTTTGCCCCAGCTTTTGATATAGTAGGCGCCTTGCTTGTAGTAAGGACCTCTATCATAACCATTGGTACCGGAAAATATCCTGCCTTTCCGGTCGAATTCCACATTAAAGGCATTGTTTCCCCCTCCTTCGGAGAAAAGCTCAAAAACATTGGTCTCTGGATGGTAACGCCAGATTGCTTGGCCAAGGAAGGCCACATTTTTAGAAACTTTTGAGTTGATATTGGCGGTGGTGGTACTTCCCTGAGCACCGTATAACCAGCCATCAGGCCCCCATCGTAGGCTATTGGCAACCGCATGGGTATCCTCCAAACCAAACCCTTCCAAATGCACTTCAGGTTCACCATCGGGCAAACCATCTTCATTCTCATCCGCATAGGCTAATAAAAAAGGAGGACTAAGCACCCATATTTTCTTCCTTCCCAGGGCTACGCCTGTGGTAATATTTAAACCCGAAATGGCATCCGTACTTTTATCGTATTTGCCATCCCCATCTGTATCTTCAAAAAAGGTAATCCTATCTGCTCCTTTGGCTCCTGCCGGTGGTGGGTCCAATTTTTTATCAAACTTCACCCGGGTATGGTTGTCAATGGCCGTAATTTTCAAACCTTTCGGATATGGATACTGCTGGTATTGCACCACCCACATTCTACCCTTATGGTCAAAACTAACCTGTATGGGCTGGGCAATTTCAGGCTCTGAAAGCACCAATTCCAAAGACAAATCCTCTGGAATAGTGAAATCCTTTAGCACATCTTCAGGAGCCGTAGGGGTTGCAAGGCTATCGGTCAATACACCTCTTCCCTTGTAATTTTCCATAAAATTGGCCACGTCTTCATTGGCCGCAAGGTCCTTGATTCCTAATTCTGACTCTTTCTTACAAGCGAAAATAAGCAGGGGCAGCAAAAACCAAATGGATACCCTTAATTGTTTTATAAGCATAGTAGATTAAAATTGTGCCACATGACCCAATGGACCTGTATGTGCTATTGTTATATTTTAAAATTGTATTGAACCCGATATTTGCAATTGCTTTTTTATCACATAATGTAATTTCTTCCTTAAAAGAACTGGGATTTTCTTATCTAATCTGGAATGAATTAAACAGCATTTAAATTAATCATATTTAAACAAAAGACCTACAATAGACGATTTTAGATCGGTTTGGGCCTTGCTAAATTTGATGAACGGTCTGGACTAAAACCTTAGCCAAAATCAGGTTACCATACAGCTTTTATGTCATGAAGGTATCAAATTCTATGGGGTTGAAACTGATGCGAAAATAAGCTTGGGGCAATCATCATAGCTATAAGAAAAATGCCCGATACATTTTGGTTTTCGCACCTTACAAATGCGTTTTCTCAGGTTAAATTTCTGTTCCTACGACTTATAATTGCATACCTACAGCTTACAATAATCTTCCATAAAATAGCTTGAAAGGTTGAAACTTTGGATTGATAGGGAGTATTACATGGGGCACTTGATCAACTCAACCAAGAACAATTACTCACAAACCATATGTTACACCTTACTCCCCCTATTGATGTAATTGCAAACAATATAGACACAAAAACAACTTTAGCATTCCCAAAGAATTTATAATAATTATTCGAGACAAAATTAAATAGCCCCATTAATTGAATAAAAAAATAATCGCTCTATTCTAGTGTCAAAATTCAATAGTTAAATCAAATTTTCTTACTGTTCTAGTCGATAAACCTGCAGTGTTCGATAATCCTTAACCTTTACAGCAAAATCAATCGGTTGATTATATGGATATTCATTTTGATTGTATTTCTGGTACTCCTGCCGGGAACGGAAAGTAAATAAGGTCATAAAAAATTCTGCCTCTTCGATAGAATCCACAAATACCAGTCTTTCGGCTTCATGTTTTGGAAAGACCATCGTATTGATCCTACCAATAAAATCCAGACTGTAAATCTTAAGAATTTTATCAGGATAGCGTTCCAATAACTTAGATAAACCTTCCTTGTATGACATTCCGTAATAGTCCCTTTCAAAGTTCTTTTCCACATCACCTGCTAGAAAGTTAAAGTATACACTTTGGTGAGGATGGTATCTAATAAGGAAATAAACAGTATTTCCTATGTCCCAAGTCGCCAAGCCCAATAATCCTACAGCAAAGATCTTAACAATTAAGTTAGAACGTTTTCGCCTGTATACATTTATTAGCGCATCGATACCTAATACACCTAAATAGACCAAAAAAGGATAAATAAAATAGAGGTGTCTCCACCCATTGTACAATACCGATCCGAACAAAATCACCGCCAACAGAGGTATTAATGCCGCTCCCAAAGCTACCGTGTCCTGGCCTAACGTGGCATTTGTAAATAATTTTAGCTTGTATGTCCATGCCTTTCGAAACATGACCAACAATCCTGAGCAAATAACCGACAGGATCGCCAAAGGAGTGGTGACACTTATCAAAACGGGAATGTAGTGCCAGGGCAACTCAGTAGATTGAACCATTTCGCCAAGGTAAAGCAATTCAGCGTACCAGCGGAACTGTTTCATGCTGTTGAAAGAATGTATAAAGCCTCCTATCGGTTCTTCCCATAAAACCGGCCAGAGGATAAAGGTAAAAGCCAGGAGGAACAGCAGATAAAAAGTGGTTCTTTTGATGTGTAACATTAATTCTGTTTTGGAACTTCTCTGGAATATCACATGGCATAAGAGGTATCCTAAGGATATTAATGGCCATACAACACCCACAACCCTACTTCCAATAGCCAAGGCACAAGCCAGACCATGTAACACCGGCCCATACTTATCCTTTTTGTCCATAAAACGAGTATGGGTATAAAAAGCAAAAACAAACCAGCAAAGCAATGGGATATCCTTGGGATTGTACATGCTGTTCCCAAAAATCCGCGGACTTAGGACGAGCATTAGCACCCCGGCTAAAGCCAATGGAACAGACTTAAACCTTCGATAAAGGATACCATAAAACACCCATGCGGCTGCCCAGAAAAGCACAAAAACCATAAGGTGCCTTAGCCTGAATATATCCCGGGTGTTGTCAATGCCCAAGGCTAACTCTAGGCCATAGGCCACCATTTGAAAAAGCATGCCGTAGTCCCGGTGGTCATAGTTTGGAAGGTGTTCTACGGTAAGATTTGGTAGGTCTGGATAAAATCCAATGAGCTCATTGACATACTCAAAGGCCACAATGCCATGTTTTCGCTGCACAGGCTCATCCATGCTGAGGCCATAGTCTCCCACCAGTATTGTACCAAATAGTAGGTAGGCCAGAAAAATATACTTTATCCAATTGTTCATGATTTCTTGATTTGAGAGAGAGGTGCTCCTTCCGGAGCAGGAAAAGAACTAAAAGAGAAAGCCAATCCCGGCAATGATGAAACTACCAAGGTAGAGAAGAAGAGAAAGGTAAAAGCCACCGCCAGACTTTCTTCAATTACCAAAAAATGGTACCCGTAAAGAAAAACCAATTCTCTGGCACCTACACCTCCAATGGTAAAAGGCAAGACTGCCACCACCGAAGAAACCATAAACAGGATCAGGTAATCCAAATAGCCTCCCTGAATGCCCAGTGCCATTAGGATAAAATAAGCACAGATCAGTTGACCTATTTGTACCCAAAAGGAAAGAAATATGGTGGGCCAAAAAACAGGCATAAATTGCTTAAAGGCGATTCTTTTCAGTAACCAATAGGTAGGAAGGATCAAAAGAAGCCCTGACAAGGCAAGGGGTTTTAAATAGGGTATCTCAGGCAAATCTTCTCTTAGCAAAATTAGTCCAAAGGTAAGCAGGGCAAGCATTGTCAGTCCACTTACCCGATCAAGTAGTGTAGACAATATTAGGGGTTTTGTTCGCCCCCTTTCTTGATCTTGAAGTAAAAACACCTTGTAGGCGTCTCCTCCAACACTCCCAGGTAAAAACAGGTTATAAAACATGCCAATATAATAAAGTACAAGATTGTAGCGATTGGTTAGGTAAACACCTATTACTTTATAGAAACGGTTGAGTCGAAACGCAGCAACAATTTTGGATCCATTAAATGCTAAAAGCGCTAAAAGCAAGTAACCCTGGTGGGCGGAAAAGAAAGCTTGAAAAATGGATGTAGGATCTACCATACGAAAGACAAAATAAAGGGCAATTCCAGAGAGCAGAAATTTTAAGCACCATTTGATTATATCTTTCTTTTTGGGTTTATTCACATGGTTAACTAAATAATAAAAATGTTAAAATCCAACAAAATTAGTAAAGAACTACAGCTTATCTTCATTTTATTATTGACAATGTCCCAAAGTTGCAGTTCTGATTATATTCAATACCCACAATTTAAAGGAGGCAACCTTAACTTGTCCTATCAAAATAGTGAACATATTCTACTGCTTTTACCAAAAAGCAATTATAATGCTGATACTTTAGCAGCACTGCTTATTGTATATGATCGAGCTTACGAACTGGCTTCAGAGGTATCTGGGAGAGAACCAGACCCATCTCCAATGGGAATGGATAAACTACCATTAGCAATAGTACCTTCCACCTGTGGATCAGGTTGTGGAAGGCTGGGCAGGAAGGGCATAGAGATAACTGAGGAGAAATTTGAGCGGATTTACGATCAGTTCGTAAAAGATGGAGTATATGACCACCTGTTTTTTTACGAGTTGGGAAGAAACTTTTGGTTTTATGAGGCTTCCGATGTTAAATTGAAAGAAATGGATGAAATCCGTACCGGATTTGCTGTTTTCCTAAGGGATATGTTATTAAGCGAACTTAAACTCAATGCTGCTCCCATAAACAATAAACCCTATCAAAAATATATGGAAGATAAAAAAGAGCAATGGCGTAAAATGAGCGAAGCGTGGAATCATAATCACCATGATTTAGAAAATCTCAGGAAGAAGCATTTTCCGAAGCCGACTCAATTCTGGTCCATGCTTTGGTGGGAAAGGTACAAAAAATTTGGTATGGGAAGTATACATAAAACGTTACAAACCTTACAACAGCATCCTCCGAAAAGTGAAACCGATTGGTTAAAACGCTTTACCCAAAACAGCAGATAATTAGAAACCTGGCAATTTTAAGGTTTACCAGAAAATTCTTCAGCTTTGATAAGCTGGTCTCAGGACCACAAACACATCTGACACAAAGGACTTCAGTAACAGCCAGCTAACTAATTTCCGGATTTTTAGCAAAAGTAGCTCATTCTTCAAACCTAAAGTTATCTTATGTGCTTAAACAAAGATTATTTTAGGTTTTACTTTGTTATATTTAATAAAATAGTTGCAACTATCATTTTTTTTTTCAATTTAACTGCCGTTTAATTAATGTTTTATATAAACCCAGATTAACATGAAAAAATGGTTGAAAAATTCAAAGAAATTAATGGCGGCTTTTGGCGCAGTAGCTTTTATGCTAGTCGCCGGCTGGCAGTTTGGAATGGGTAGTACGGAAGCACCTTTTTCAGAAAAGGAAGTGGCTTTGGAAAAGGCAGTTGAGGGGAGTGGTAGTGGACAGTGGGTTTGTTGTGCCACAAGATATGAATCTTATTGTACTGATATGGATGGAGATGCCTGCCACAATTACAAAAGAAAAAACGATGTATATACCTGTTCCTAAGTTAAACAAAAAGAAATATTTAATAAAAAGTATCGGCGAATATCGCCGATACTTTTTATTACGACTAAAATTAATTTGTTTCCATAAATATCTATTTTTTTTATTAGTAATTTTGTTCAATGCTTGCAATCCAAAAAAAGATAATCCAAATAAGAAGATTTTCTCTTGGAATACTGTTTCGTCGCTTGAAGAGAAGCTTATTGGTGAAAAATATTTTATTGAGGAATTGAAAATACCTAAAAGACTTCTTTACAAAAGGGGTAAATTGTTAATAAATGAAGCTGCTCCTGGAGAAACTTTTGTTCACGTTTTAGATGGGAATAGTCTTAAATACCTTTTTTCTACAGGTGCGGTGGGTTATGGACCAGGGGAAATGCCCAATGCCTGGAGCATTGAGAGTGGGATTAATGAGAACACCTTTTGGGTATATAGCCTAGAAGGAAAAGTTTTTTCGGAATATAAACTGGAAAAAGTAAATGATTCTAAAGCCCTAACACAAGTTCGTCAAAAAGAAGATTTTTACCTCGCAATGGGCCTCACATGGAGCTCAGATAGCACTTTTATGACTTTTTTGGTTCGTGGTGAGGACAAGTTTGTTGAATTCAGTACCGATGGAACGAGGCTTAAAAGCTATGGGAAGTGGAAAGGTATGGTTCCAGGCAATTTTGAAGACCATGTCATTGCAGATCTTCATCAAGGAAAACTAATGGGGGATCCTAAAACTGGCAAATTTATCAAGGCCAGCATATTTAGAGACCATTTGGAAATCCTGGACAAGAAAAGCGGGCAGATAATTAGAATCGACGGGCCTGAAAATTCCATACCCGAATTTCAAGCAGTCGATGCGGGTGCTGTTGTCACTTCAGACCATCCCTTGGCTTACATGGACGCATTTTTAGGTAAAGAGCATATTTTTGGATTATATTCAGGCAAAACGGACAAAGAAATCATGGAGCAAGGTAGAGGGGAAACGGATCTGCTTGTCTTTGATCATTTAGGAAATGTGAAAGCAGTTTTGAAGCTGGATACACCTATAAGCTCCTTTACGGTAGACGAAAAGGGCCAACGAATCTTTGGGATAACCACAGATAGAGAACCCGGTGTGGTGGTTTTTGACTACAATCTTGAGAAATAGTAGTTGATAAGTAAAAAAATATGAAAATATTATCATTGAGCAAATGAAATCTCATATGAGGAGACTTCGAGTGTAGTATCTCATATTTATTATTTTATATCCTAACGGATACAAACAATTTTAATTAATACCAAACCTTATGGAAATTTCATACCCCATTCTAAAAACACCTAATATTCTTAAAAAAAGATATTTGATAACTTTAACAAAATAGGTGTAATTATAATGTGTTTTTTATTTTAAATACTACTAAATCTATGTTTTACTATAAATTCAAAAAAACTATGAAGGAGTGGCTTAAAAATTCAAAAAAAGGAATGGCAGTCTTTGGGGCTGTAGCCTTTTTGCTGGTGGTTGGCTGGCAGTTTGGTATTAACGGTGTGGAAGAACCGTTTTTTGGGACGCAGCTGGCTATAGAGAAGGCGGTTGAGGGGAGTGGAAGTGGGCAATATATTTGTTGTCCTACATCATATCAAGTATATTGTACAGAAATCGACGGAGACTCATGTCAAAATTACAAAAGAGTAAGTGACACCTATTTCTGTCCTTAAAATGAGCAAAAATCATTGTGCAATTGGAAGTATTGATTGTGAAAATCCATACTTTCTTTTCTGGTCAAGATTTAATCTTATTGCAGTAAAAAGTTTAATTTAAGGTAAAAAAGATAGACAAATAAGTGATTCGGACAAGCTAAACAGGATATTTGCTTTGATTATCAAGGGAATATCGTGAACAATTTTGCATTAGATTATCCACTTACTGAATTCACCGTGGATGAGGAAAATGGTATTATCTATGGACTTACGATCGATCAGGATCCAAATGTTGTTGCTTTTAAAATCCCGGATTAAGCATGTGAATTTAAACAAATTTGATGCTAGGTCAATCCTTGTTGAAAGCGACACCTTACCGTCACTTGCTAGGAGTAGATGGCATCTACTCCTTATTATCAAAAGAAAAGTATATCCGGAAGACCATATGCTAATTGAAAAAACCCTGTTCAACCCGCTCCCTGGTTGAGGAATTCCTGGGCTGGACACCGTCCATGGGTTGCCACCCATGGCTATTGTTGTTGAAGCCCTATAGGCTTCTTTGGTTTCGTTATAATAGACTATTGAAAAACCTAAATCGTTAACTTTAATTATTTCATTAACTCCACTAGGAGTAGATTGCATCTACTCCTTAATTATCAAAGGACATGTATTTCCGGAAGACCATATGCTAATTGAAAAAACCCTGTTCAACCCTCTCAGGGCTTGAGTAATTCCTGGGCTGGACACCGTCCATGGGTTTGCACCCATAGCAATTGTTGTTGAAGCCCTATAAGGCTTCTTTGGTTTCGTTATAATGGACTATTAAAAAACCTAAATCGTTAACTTCAATTATCTCACAAATCCCAGGTCTGAAGGACCTGAACAATAATAACCGTGAGTGGCAACTCACGGAAAAGCTATTACCTACCTTTCCCACAACCCCGGATGGGGTTGAACAGTGTTACGGGAAAGCAAGTTCCCTTTCGCAAATACGCTATGAGGAGATTGCATCTACTTTTTCCATTTCATATAGTGTCGAATAGCTGAGTATAGTTGCAAACTCAGTCCAGGTCAATAAATTGTACCCTACTAGGAGTAGATTGCATCTACTCCTTCCTATCGATTTACTTGCAATCCTTTCTTACATAGTAGATTAAGTCTTGATCGATTTTCTTTTTTCATTTTCACGAAGGCAATAAATTATTGAGGGTATAGGCTATGAGTTGATTGTCGAGGGGCTTTCCGGCCTGATTGAAAATACTGTCTAATTTTAGCTCATAAACATACCCTGGTTTTAGCGCTTCCAAAACCAATTCCACCCTCATATGATCAGCAGATATGGTGATGTCTTTTATGGCCACGAATTGTAAATCTCTTTGCGTAGACTTATCTACCGGCTCATCAAACGGCTTTTTCTGGTAGGCATAGTAATACCGACGCAGCTGGTAATTTTTAATGGCCAAAGCGCCTTCCGGGTTTACCGCTTGGGTGAAGGTTAATTCGAAACCATTTTTAGTCAGCGACATTTTGGCGATATCCATGGGCGGGTTGCCGGTGGATGAAATCTTTTGAATGCCCTGATCACCTCTCCAGCCATGTTCAATTTGCCCTACCCATAAACTCCCATCCGGCCCAAAAGCCAGCCGGTTGTTGCCAACGCTCAATCCTTGTCCATCAACAAATGGAATACAAGCCCCTTGAAATTCTCCAGAAACTTCCTCAAGCATTACCCGGAAAATCCGGTCCCTATTCATTTCTCCAATCAGAAATTGCCCTTCAAAATCTTTGAACTGCTCGTTGTTTTTAATAAATAAGGGTTGAGTGGGGGAATTGGCTATTATTCCATGAGGAAACAATACGGACGCCTTGGTACGAAGGCTGTCCAATGTTGAAATCGGAAGGGAGAATGGGTCTGCATCTTTCCACTCTTCTTGCCACACGAGGCTTGCAGGATGTCCAAAGAACCGGTCTTTTTTCACATGGTACAGCGTGCTCGTCTCTACCCAATCGCTTTGGTTATCGGTAACAAACAAGTTACCCGAATCATCAAAACCCAGTCCATTCGGAGATCTGAAACCGGAAGCAAAAGGGATAACCTTACCATCCGGCTGAATTTTCAAAACCCAACCTCGGTAAGGAACAACTGAATACATTTGTCTTTTTCCGTCTTCCCCATCTCTGCCATTCAAGCGCAGCTCACCCCGTACATTGTCTCTAATGCCTCCACCGGATGAAGCGGTATTTAAAGCAATGTAAAAATTACCTTCACTGTCCCTGACTGGCCCATAATTGAATTCGTGGTAGTTGCCCGATATCCCGAAATCATCTGTTATTTTTTCATACACATCGGCTTTACCATCCTTGTCCGTATCCGTAATCCGGGTCAATTCCGGTCTTTGCAAAACCACAATTTCACTGTCATTGATTACCACTAATCCCAATGGTTCGTGCAGGCCTTTGGCAAACAAAGACCATTCCTTGGTCTTTGGATCATATACCATGACCTCCCCTCGGGTAAAACAAGCGATCAACCGACCGTCTGACAAAAAATCAAGCCCACCCGTTTCTGCCAATAAACCATCGGGAACAGGGATAGTAGCTACCTGATAAGAGGCGCCAGCTCCTTTTGGTTTGGGTTTACAGCCTGAAACGAGTCCAAAACCCATTAACAATACGAATAAAATATGCTTCACTTTTGTCATCATTGCTCCGATTTAGTAACGGTAATGGTAAATTCTTTTGCTTCATCAGGACTCAGTTTCAAAGCGCCTTCCTCTATTTCACCCTTACTAAATGCATACTCCACTTGCCCATCAGCATTGAATAGAAACCAGACAGGTTCTTTTGCATCGCTTATCCTTATTGTTCTGATCAAACCTGAACCTTCTTTGTTAGGATGAATAATTTCGTGAACCTCCACTCCTGAAAGCAGATAGTGAAACTCAGGGTAGCCATCGATCAATTTGTACCTCAAAAATTCAGGACTTGGAATGTTTTCTCTACTACCAATCCGTATAGGTAATTCAATTTTCTCCCGATAAAATATTTCTCCAAGCACTTTTGCGTAGGCATTTTTATGCCCATGCCATAGGTCAGTATTGTCCAGAAATTCTCCTTGCCAGGCAAACTGCAACTGGCATAACTCAGCATCCCAAGCATAAGACAATTGATTGGGAAGGTGGACGGCTATACTGGCAAGGCTGGATCCTTCGATAAAAACCCGATATAGGTAAGGAGGCACATTTTCGTAAGGATGCAATTTGGGATGATGGTGCATGGCAGCACTTTCCGAATCCTGCAAATTCTTATTTTCAGTTCTTCGCAATGGCGGGATGTTTTCATCGTTTTCTAGTGCTGGCATTATACCGTTTTCAGTCACATACATGTACCCATACATGATAAAGCCATGACCTGGATAAGTACATACATAAGGATAAATACCGGGTTCCTCGGGCGCTTTAAACTGTATGGTCTTGCTCTCGCCCGAATAAATTACAGGAATGGACCATAGTACCGAAGGACTATTTGGAATAAAATTCATTTCAGGTCCTTTTTCTGCCAATTGCTGCGCAGCATTGACTACCACTTCTCTTGAGTTTGGCATGGTAATAAGCATATTATGGGGCATGTCCTCATCACTATTGGTCACCGTGAGCATGACTTCCGCCCCGGGTGCAACAGAGAACCTGACCTTGTCAAATTGAAGACCGGGAATTGCCTTTATTTCAATGGAAGTGATTTTCTTGCCATCACCCTGTGCCAGAAGTGCTGAATGCATCAGCAGGGCAAAAAAGAGAATCAACGCTGTACTGTATTTTAAAACCATAGCCAATTGTATCAATTAATAATCTTTAAAAGGACCTCTTGGTGCTGCATTTCCCATCTCCTCTTTCCATTCTGAAAATTTTCGGGTAAGCTCTACTAGTTTCTCCGGGTTCTCTAATGACAAATCATTTTGTTCCCCAATGTCATGTTTCAGGTCAAACAATCCATTCCCTTTTGCGGACTGTACCCATTTCCAATCCCCAACTCTGGCTGCCTGATCACCTCTAAAATCCCAGAACATTTCTTTCCTTCCAACTTCCACTTTTCCTCGAAGTACCGGCAACATGTCAAAGCCATCATAAATAACCTCTTCCGGTAGTTCTAGGCCTGCCGCTGCCACCATCATGGGAAACAATTCCAAAGAAGTCAAAAAAGCCTCATTTGTTTGCCCGGCTTCAATTTTACCCGGCCATTTAACCAAACAAGGCACTCTTATTCCTCCTTCAAAAAACTGGGCCTTCCCTCCTCTTAGAGGATAATTATCTGCAAGCGACATTCCACCATTGTCAGACAAAAATATCACTAGTGTATTTTCCTCTTGCCCCAATTCCTTTATTCGTTCCATTATATTCCCGATGGACTGATCCATTTGGGTAACAGCAGCCTTGTAGGCCCTTTGCTTTTCACCTCTTTTTGTATTTGATTCAGGGTACATTTTCAGGTATTTTTCTGTCGCCTGAACCGTGCCTTTAATTTCCGGGTCTAAATTAGAAGCGCTGTGAGGCGCATTGAAAGCTAGGGTCAGAAAGAAGGGTTTTCCTTCACTTTCATTGATAAATTCCAATGCTTCCCTTTCAAAAAGGTCTGTTGTGTAAGTGCCTTTGTCTGCTATGGATAAATAATTGCCATCGATCATGGATGGACTCCCATAGCGTTCATGAGTAAAATAATCAATCCCTGTATTGGCAAAACCATAATACTTGTCATAGCCCTGTTGCATGGGCAAATACCGCTTCAATTGGCCTAAATCCCACTTCCCTACATAGCCGTTGGTATAGCCTCCTTTTTTCAATACTTCTGAAATAAAGATTTCTCTAAGGTCTGTGCCTAAAATTCGTTCAGGGGAAACGCTGTATTCATACTCAGTATACCGGTGCCCATAATTGACCATATTGTTTCGGAAGAGTTCAAAAGTGCCATTCCTTTGGGGATACCTTCCGGTAAGCAAGCCACTTCTGGAAGGGGTACAGGCAGAACTTGTGACATAAAAATTGGTAAGCCTAACCCCTTCCGCTGCCAATTGGTCCAGATAAGGGGTAAGAATATCCTTGTTCCCAAAAGATCCCAAATCATGATAACCTTGATCGTCTGATATGATCAATAGGATATTGGGCTTTTGCTGTTGGCCAAACACCTGCGTTCCAACCAAAAACAATAAAAAAAAGAGCAAGCTTTTAAGTCTCATAATCATGTCAAATTTTTCACAAATAGGTTACTTACACCGTAATGTTAATGCCTTTTGATGCAAAAATTGATTTTGCAATTTTCCGGTAGTTTGCACCGAATACCTTCATGCGTTCTTTCTGGGAAAGGGAGGCATCAAGGACTTTAGCCATTTCCGTAGAAAAAGAGCGACTTGGGCCATGTCCACCCCAAACGATTCGGTCAACACCTACTATATCTACTGCATAATCCACAGAACCTGAATGCGGATCTGCACCGCTAAATTCAAACAAAACATTTTCGTAAGGCCTGATGGCTCTCGCTGCCAACTCCCAATCTCCACCTGCATGTCCACAAATCAAGGGCACATCAGGGAATCGTTTGGCTAGGGTCGCTACATCCATAGGGGTAGACTCTCCATCAAGGTTTCCTCCTCCGGGCCATCTAGGCTCTCCACCTACTTTAATCCAGGTATGGATATAAATCACAGCTCCTAATTCTGCTGCATAGCGAATGATCTTATCATTCTGGTCTGCATCACAAGTCACTCCCAATTTGTTTCCCCCTACGTACTTGATGCCTACACAAGGCCCGTTGGCAATCCACTTTTTCATTTTCGCTAAACTCTCATCCGGAAAACCAGGGTCTATGGGGACAATTCCGGAAATCCATTCCGGATCATTGTTCAAGATTTCTAGTTGGGCCGCATCATGCGGCTTAGGATCCAGAGGGTCACTAAGGGTGCCCCCTATATCCACAGAAATGATACGTTCAACACCCATTCTTTTTACGTAAAACAGCATTTCCTGGTGTTGTTTTATGGGCTCAGTTCCTGTCAAAAAGCCATGATAATGGGTGTCCCAAATTCTAAATGCTTTTAATTCTTCTAAATCAGGAAGTCCGTATAAATGGGGGTCTATGGCAAAATTGTTCATAATGAATTGATTAAAGTAATTGGAGTGTCCATTAAACTAAAGAGAAGAATTCATGAAATTATTGGCATTCCCCTGCAAAATCCCATTGGCCTGCTCAGCCGTTAATGGTGATTCCATCAATTTCAGAAAGCTTGCTTCTACAGGGAAATAAGGAACGTGAGAACCAAAAAATACCCGCTCTGCTGCCAGCGGAATACCCTTCTTCCCATTCCACGGATTGCCTTCAATCAACCTTCCTACTGCTCCAGCACCTTCTATCCTGGAGGTGTCAAAAACGACATTGGTCTCCTTAATGAATCGCTCTAAGAGGTTTCCGGTAACTTTATGCGTCCAGTAAAGCATTTGAATTTTTACCTTGGGGTATTTTTTAATAATGTCCACCAATGGATTCATGTCAGCTCCTCTGGTAAGGACGATCGGATGGTGATTTCTACTGTCATCCATGTCTCCCACAATTTGCAAGATCATTTTCCTTTTTTCTACCTGAGCTACCAATTTCTCAAAATCCGGATGGCTTGGATCAAAGGTTTGGTAAATGGGGTGAATCCTAACGCCCGGCATCTTGTACACCTCATGGCAACGCCTCAGGTCTTCTTCCCAATCCGGCCAAGCCAAGTTTACTGTACCAAATGGGATTAACATTCCCTTTCCTTTTTGTTGGCATTCTTTGGCCAATCGTTCATTGACGCCATTGATATCTTTGTGAAAAAGTGCCTCAAAGCTTCCTGCCCAAGCTTTCTCTACCCTGTGTTTGCTTAGCTTTGCTAGCAAAGCATCGGTCTCACCGTATTTCAGTTTTCTAAATGGCCAATCAAACAAATTGACATTGGTATCGATGACACCCGGATTTCCTGCAAACACACCGTATCTACTCTTGCACTCTTCTTTTGGTGAATTTGAAGGTATGGTAATTGGCAGTGAGGCTGCGGCAGTGGCCTTTAAAGTAGTGCTAAAAAAGCTGCGGCGGTTTACTTTTTTCATAGTATTGTTATTGTGGCTTCCAATGGTGGTTAAAGTTTCTCAGCTGGTTTAAATTTTACTTAAACTGTCTCTGTTTTCGTATACTTTCGTAATTCCGGCAATTATCTCGTCCATTTCCTGACGCGTGCCTAATAGCATTCCGGAACCCCAAAAAGAGATGAGCGTTTCGAAACATATCTTATCACAATTTGGTAAATCCAACGAATTGGTATATTCTTCCCTTCTTTCTTTTGTATACATGGTCTGGTATTCATCCAAGCTCAAAACATGTTGGATCCAAGGCTCCTTGTGCAATCCATTTTTAATATAGGAACCCATGGGAATCCCTTCAGCATTTAGGGCCTTTAAGAACAGACTTCTGTCAGCACCGTTAAAATGTTCTTTATTGTAGGACATTGCAAAGTGATAATAGGAACTGCTTTCGGTTCCGGGGTACTTTTTCTGTGGGGTCAAACCAGGAATACCTGCCAACTGAGCAATCAGGTATTCTGCATTTTCATTCCGCTTCAAAAACCTTTCTTTGGCACCCGGCAACTGTCCCATAAGAATGGCTCCTTCAAATTCATTCATCCGGTATTTTGGGCCAATGGTCTCATTCCTGCCTTTTCTGGAAGCCCCTCTGTTCTGAACCGTATAACATTGTTCCATCAATGCCTGATCGTCTCCTACCACAGCTCCACCTTCTCCGCAGGCAATGGCTTTACTTGCTTGAAAACTAAAGCAGCCCAAATCTCCTATGGTACCTATGGCTTTCCCTTGATAGCGGGCAAAAGGTGCTTGACAAGAATCTTCTATGACTTTCAAACCATGTTTTCTTGCCAATTCCATGATACGCTCCATATTCGCAGGTACGCCCATGATATGGACCGGCATAATGGCTTTTGTATTCTTATTGATTTTTTTGGCTACTTCCTCAGGATCCAATTGGAAGGAAGTAAGGTCAAGGTCTACCATCACAGGTAAAGCCCTACTGGTCAAAATAGAAGAGATAGTCCCCATGTCCGTATAAGGAGATGTAATCACCTCATCACCGGGACCTATACCAAGGGCTTCTACACATGTACTTAAGGCCTGGGTACCGGACCCTGTACCTACACTGTACCCAACCCCAATCTGCTTGGCAAATTCCTTCTCAAAAGTAGGCACATTACCGGTAGCAGATTGTATCCTGCTCCAAATACCACTTCGCGTTGTTTTGACAATTTCATCCACCATTTGATCATCGACATAAGGCCATGCTGGCCCTATTCTGCCTTTTTCTCTTATGGCATTGCCTCCTAGAATAGCCAGCTTTTCATTGATTTGGATCAATACATTGCCTAGACTCGGCAAAACAGGTGTGGTGGCTATGGCCAATGAACCGGTAGAAAGACCAGCCATGAATTTTCTCCTACTGTATGCTTTATTCATCGGTTATTTAGCATTTATTGTTTTAAGAATAATTTCCTGAATGGACATTGGCCATGAAAAGCATAGACCAATTGATCGTTCTTTATAAGTTCAACATGCTTTGTGCATTTCTCCACCTCAGCAAATCTTTGGTACTTTGGCTAGCTTCTTTTTCGCGTAAAGATTCAATACGCAACATTCCTGTCAGGTAATCCAGTATTGGGGCATGTGTCCCAAAAGCAAATTTATCTGCCCCATAGAATTCCAGTGCCTGTGCCATATTGGCCAGGGATCGACCAGAGGTATCCATGAGCAGCTTACTTTTCATAATGAACTCAAAGTCGTCATTTTTGAGCTGATAACCATTAGCCAGGTTTAATATAAAGTATTTGGCATCCGGTACTTCCTTTATTATAGGCAATAAATCCACTAATCCTTGCTCTGGCTTATCTGTTCCTGCCACCTGATCTAAATCCATCCAGGATTTTTGGCGACTATCGACCATTCTCACGGTAAGCCCAACAACCAAGTCATGGTCTCGGGCCATTTTTACCAATTCAAGGCATGCGGAATCCGTCAATTGATAATCATGGTATTGGGGATAAATGCGTATGCCTTTAATTCCGGCTTTCACACATTTATCAAAATCACTTTTCCATCCGGGATAGACGGGATTGATAATGGCAAATGGAATAATTCTTTCTTTATAAGTTTTATTGGAATTGAGTTCAGCAAACAATTCCTCATTGGCTGCTTGACAATTTTTATAGAAAATCCCACTCATATTGGCGACTACAGCCTTGTCAACACCAAACTGATTCATTTTTTTCAGCAGTGCTTCACAAGTAGAATATGCCATCTGCTTGTAAGGCCAGTTGCCCACATAGGCATTGATATCAATTAACACCAAAGCCTCCTTTCTTCAGCAATGCATTGTAGTTGTCGAAAAACAGTTTTCTTTTCTGTCTTTCATTGAGGTTGGAAGCCAGTACTTTTCCTATGCTTTGGTAGTAACTGTTGTCCGTTCCGAAAAAAAGCCTGTCCTCACCCAAATACTTAAGGGCAAAGTCTATCATGTTTTCTTCGTTATTGCTACCTCCTGTGTCTACATATATATTGGGTGTATTTTCAAAGGTTTTACACATGCATTCCCAATCTCCTCCACCTCCGATATGTGCAAATTGGAAATTGGCATCGGGGAATTTCTTTGCAGCAACTACAAAATCTTCCGGTGTAGAAGTGCTAGGCAACTTTTCAGCATCATACTTCATTCGGTAGCCACCTACTCCCAGCTGACACTCTCCATGCATAAAAACAATCATTTTTAAGGCCGATAGCTTTTCAATAATAGGTTCATACAAGGGGTCACTGATCTTTACCTGATTGTACAAACGGGTACCCACCAAACCATTGTCTACACAGCGGTTGATTTCATCAATTGCCTCCTTTTTATAAATAGGGTTAATCGTAAACTCCCCAACCAACCGATCGGGATAGGCTTTTACTCCTTTAATCACTGTATCATTAATCCTTCTGAACTCTTCCGGTGTAGCTTTAATAGGCAATATAGGCATGCCAACAAACAGCTTTTCAATAGATAGCCTGTCTGCAAAATCAATTTGAGCCTTTAGCTGATCCGGTGTCATATTAGAGGTGGCATAGGCATCTATTTTCCTGTACTTATTCACCTCTTTCATCAAATCAAAGTCATTTTCTCCAGATGCTCTCGTTCTGAAATCAACAGATGGAACACCCATCATCAAACCAAAAATGGAAACAGTTCCACTAAGTGAAAATTCTCTTCTTGTCATGCCCATGACCTATTGTTTTTGTTAAGAAATTGACTTACAATAGAATAGATATCCTAACTCAAAGTCCGTTTTATAACTGAACCCTTTTCATGTAATAGCATTTCCTGATTTCTCACCAGGGGAATATTACAATCTCCAAACAGCAACAATATATCTGATTTTTCCGCTGAAGCGGATCATCAGGTAATAGATTATCTATTGCCTATTTTGTGTTCAATCTATCGCTATTCGAATTGATATGAATCATCGAATTAAGCTTATTATTTGCTCCTATACCATCAGCCCCATCCTTTAGATTTGATAAATGTTAATATTCTAAGATTACTGTTTTATA
>TARA_R110001592_G_scaffold321962_1_pt1 | contig 77826 bp, 63 predicted proteins | sample TARA_R110001592 | Tara Oceans TARA_R110001592 (sample SAMEA4398387) | marine metagenome | biome: Polar Biome; feature: [SRF] surface water layer (ENVO:00010504); material: water (ENVO:00002006), including particulate matter (ENVO:01000060) such as... | depth 5 m | reverse complement strand
GTTTTTATAGATTAGATTGTCTGAGTTTTTCAGCAGACCCTAAGTAGTGAAAAACCCTCCCCTCTAAAAATATTTTGAGGCATAAGGAATTGCAATAATCCTATGTATTATTTTGGCAGCTTATCGGCAAACCTCCCATAGACCCAAGTCCCTGCGACTGCACTCAAAAAAGACACAAACACTACCGTAAAGCCAGTGCCTATCTGTGCAAACAATGGACCAGGGCAAGCTCCGGTAATGGCCCAACCTAGCCCAAAAATAAAGCCTCCATAAATTTGTCCCTTATTGAATTTTTTATCCGCTATTTTTATGACTTGTCCATTTATGGTCTTAATTGAAAACTTTTTGATTATTTGAATAGAAACCATTCCCACAAGAATCGCCGAACCTATTACTCCATACATAAAAAAGGACTGAAACCTGAACATTTCCTGAATCCTAAACCAAGAAATAATTTCACCTTTCACGAAGATTATCCCAAACACTATACCCACTATTAGGTATTTCAATAAGGACAGCCCCGTTTCTCCTTGTTTTATTTTAGCAGCTAAGATTGCATTTTCATCAGCCACTAAAGTGTCATTTTCTTTTAATAACATGCTTATCTATTTTTCTAATTTATATCGTTAATTTTATCAAAAGCCTACCCAATTCATGATGAAGGGTAAAAACAAATGAGTCATTACTAATCCTCCAATCATAAAAAATATTGTGGCAACTAATGATGGCCATTGGAGATTGCTTATTCCCATGATCGCATGGCCTGAGGTACATCCACCTGCATACCTGGTGCCAAATCCGACCATAAAGCCCCCAATTACAAAGAAAAACAAGCCTTTGAGGGTGAATACATTGTCCCAGCTAAATATCTCTGCTGGCAATAGATTCTCAAAATTTGTTATTCCCAATGCATTTAAATCCCTTTGGGTACTTTCAGCAATAACGATCGTTTCGGGGTTTGAAAGAAACATCGCAGCCAGGAATCCGCCTATTAATATTCCTGTTACAAACATTAGGTTCCAGGCTTCTTCTTTCCAATTGTATTGGAAGAAAGGAATCTTGGCAGGTACACAGACCGCACAAATGTGCCTCAAAGAAGAGGAGATGCCAAAGGACCTATTTCCCAATAGCAAGAGTATTGGTACTGTAAGACCGATCATAGGCCCAGCAATATACCATGGCCAAGGCTGACTAAGCCAGTTCAAGAATTCATTCATTATTATTTTTTTTTTACAAATGACAATGTTTAAAGAAATAGCTTTCTAATGAGTAGAATATTCCTTCATAAAGAACAGGACGAGCCCACACAAGATCAATCGAGTAATTCGGTAGCATACCAAATTAGACATTGGATCCTGATTGTAGTTCAGAAAGCTTTAGATTTTTAACAGTGATTTTATTCCGCAATACAATTAGACCTGATTTGGAGTATTAGATTTAATTCCTCAAGTGAACAAAATACATTAGGCATTAGGTTCAAGGGCCACAAAAGTAATCGATGATTACCTCGGGGCCACTAAATCAAGTATAATTTTAAATCCTCCCAGGTCAGTATTCCCACATAGGATATCCTCACTTTATAACATGGTGGAAGGACAGGCATATGCACTAATTGGAAACTTATCAGATGACTTGATGGCATCAAAACCACCTTTCACATTAATCAAATTATCATAGCCTCTGGCCCTCAACACAGAACAAAAGACCATAGAACGATACCCACCAGCACAGTGAACCACATAGGTTTTGTCTTTATCAATTTGGTTCATACTTTCGTTTATATAATCTAAAGGCGCATTAATAGAATCAATAACATGCTCGCTGAAGTGTTCACTTGCTTTACGAACATCCAAGACTTGGTGCTCAGGATGAGAGATGGTGAGTTCTTTAAGTTCATCCACATTTATGGATGAAATATTGTCTATTTCTTTCCCTGCTTCTATCCATGCAGCTATCCCTCCCTTCAGGAAACCAATGGCATGATCGTATCCAACCCTTGCTAATCTGGTGATCACTTCCTCTTCTCTGCCTTTTTCGGCTACGATCAAAAGTTCTTGTTTGACATCAGGAATAAGACTACCTACCCATACTGCAAAGCTTCCATCGATACCAATATTAATGGCATTAGGGATAAAACCCTTTGCGAAAACTTCAGGGCTGCGTGTATCCAAAACTATGGCGCCGGTCTGATTGGCCAAGTATTCAAAATTCTCAGGTGAAAGTGCCTCCTGTCCCCTTTCCAGCACCTCGTCAATGCTGTCATACCCTTTGATGTTCATCATTACGTTTTGGGGAAAATAGGCTGGAGGAGGCATTAATCCACTTAAAACTTGAGTTGTAAAAGATTCCTTAGACATCTCCTGTAAGGCATAATTTGTTTTCTTCTGGTTACCCAAGGTATCATGGGTCTCTTTACTCATGTTTTTGCCACAAGCACTCCCAGCACCATGTGCAGGATAGATGATCAAATCATCTGGCAAGGGTAAAATCTTCTCTCTTAAGGAGTCATACAGATGACCAGCAAGTTTTTCCTGGGTAAGATCGGCTTTTACTTTTTGGGCGAGATCGGGACGGCCAACATCACCGATGAACAAGGTGTCACCAGTAAACAAAGCTTCAGACTTGCCTTCCTCATTAATCAACAGAAAGACAGTACTTTCCATGGTATGTCCAGGGGTATGAATTACCCGAATTTTACTTTTTCCAAGCATAAATTCTTGTTGATCCTTCGCCACTGTAGCTTCAAAACCCAATTCCATATCTGTTGGTCCAAAGACAATTGTTGCATCGGTTTTCTTTGCAAGATCAATATGTCCGGAAACAAAATCAGCATGGAAATGCGTTTCAAAAATATATTTGATTTTAGCCCCGTTCTTGTCTGCCTTGTCGATGTAAGGTTGGACTTCTCTTAATGGATCTATAATTGCTGCTTCGCCATTAGATTCTAAATAATAAGCGCCTTGAGCTAAACAACCGGTATAAATTTGTTCTATTTTCATAGTAGATTTCAGTTCATTAATTGATGGCATAAAACTACGCGCAATATTTATGGTTCAATATGACATTAGTCACACAAGTGGTTTAGTGCTGTTATCTGAACATAAGTTATAGGCTAATCCGTTCAAGAAAGGTAATACACCTTAAACAGGAAATTCTCTACAGCGAAGGTTTGTCTTGCATGTAGAGAGATCTGAATGCACAAGAAATTTGAATGGTTGGTGAACCCCTACTTAAATCAGTAAGTCATAAAATTCACATTGCCTATGGGAGGCCATTGTGATTAAAAAGAGACAGGGTCTATTTCGGCCTGATTTACGAACTAAAAATAAATTGAACAAAAAAAATAGCTGTTTCCCTAGAAACAGCTATTTTAATAAATTTATGAAATTCTTGAGTTAGTTATTTTCAACTTTACCTACAGAGGCATACATAAGTTTCCTTGCATCTGCTTCTCTAAGTTCAAACTGAATATCACTAATTGGTCCCATTTTTACATCTCTATCTGCTTTCAGCGAAATCCAAATTTGATCTCTCTCAGCTTCCGAAAGGGCATCTTTTTGCTGATTTACCCATAACACTATATCAGAAGTATTAATCAACACATCGTTGGCTTGCAACCTAGGTTCCGAACCGTACAATGCTGGATTCTTAGGCTTTCCAATATAAAGATAAGAAATCAAAGTTTTCTTTTGAATCTTCTGCAATTGAGAAGCTTGGGGAATTTTTTGTTCCACCAATATGGTTTGTTCTCTCAATACAGTGGTCACCATAAAGAAAAACAGCAACATAAAGATAATATCGGGTAATGCCGAAGTAGGAATATTGGTTTCCGCCTTGGTTTTCTTTTTAAACTTTGACATAATTAGCTTCCAGATTTATCAGGTTCAGCAATGGAGATGGCCATTGGAATACTTTCTTTTCCACGGTCTATTAGCTCCTTTTCGGCAGCAGACTGGCCTGACAGGGTTCTGTATTCTTCACCTGAAAGTCCTACACGCTCCCCGTATATTTCGAAGTAAGCCTGTTTTATTAAATCAAGCACCTCTAAATAAGTCTCGTAACTGGTACCTCTATTGGTTTTAATGGAAATTACCGCTCCACCAGACATTGGATGATCCGAAGATTCAGGACTTTGATCGGCAATACCTTTCAATGAAGGGGGCAAACTATTGAATAGCGCCGTAGCATCTTCATCAGGATTTCCGAAATTCAAAATGAAAGATTTAATCTCATCTGAAAGCCCTTTGGTATCGTTTCTAAACTCTCCTTCAATCAAAAGATCATCATTAGCATTGATCAGAATATTAAAAATATTCCGCTCATTCAATTCCACCTCTGGTGGGGGCTGATTTGGATCTTGCTTAGGAGGAAGGATGTTCATGATCCCTTTGTCCGAAGCAATTGTCGTAGTTACGAGAAAGAAGATAAGAAGCAAGAAGGCGATGTCTGCCATCGATCCTGCATTTACCTCCTGAGCCATTCTACCTCTCTTGCTAGCCATATTATTTAATTAATTTATTAATTTCCGTAATTACAATCCCAACAATTGCAAGTAAAAACAGGGCGTAAACTGTAAGCAATATACCACCGACCACTTTAGCTCCTTCAGGAGTTATATTAAATGGGTCAGCCATGTATTTTGCTGCTACTTCACCGCTGGCGGTAGAATATGCTATGCCAAATACGATCCCTATCACAGCCACTCCTACGAGCGTCTTCAATAGGCTCTTTGGATCTCCCAAAGAATTGATCAATGGCATCAGGATAGACAATATCACACCAATGATTACCAGCAAGTACCCTGCATATAAGAATATATCAGTAGTATCCATTTTATCTTAAATATATAAGTGAATAATTCATTTATTAGAAAAACATTAAATTGACTAGATTATCTAGTCAATTTATGCTTAACCAAAATGTCTACTAAACTGATGGAAGCATCTTCCATATCATTTACAATACCATCGATTTTGGCCACACAGTAGTTGTAAAACAACTGAAGGATAATCGCTACGATCAAACCAGCAACTGTGGTCAAAAGTGCAATTTTAATACCACCCGCAACAAGTGAAGGAGAGATATCACCAGCAGCTTCAATTGAATCAAATGCACCAATCATACCGATTACTGTACCCATGAAACCAAGCATTGGAGCCAAAGAGATGAAAAGAGAGATCCAAACAAGACCTTTTTCTAAACGACCCATTTCAACAGATCCGTAAGCGATGATGGATTTTTCGACCATCTCTATACCTTCAGAATACCTCATAAGGCCTTGGGTAAAGATAGATGCTACAGGTCCTCTAGTTCCTTTAGTAACGTCTTTAGCGGCTTCAATTCCACCTTCTTCTAATGCACTTTCTACTTTAGCCAACAATTTTTTGGTGTTTGTAGTAGAAAGGTTTAGTGTTACAATTCTCTCCAAAGCTACTGCTAAGCCCAAAATCAAACATAACAATACTGGTGTCATGTAAGTAGGATCTCCTTCAATAAACTTGTCTTTTATAACTTGATGAAAAGATTGCTCTTCAGCAACTAGGTCATCATCAGTCATAACTGGAGTTGGAGCCGGAGCGGCTTGAACCGGTGCGGCCTCTTCAGTAGCTTCAGCTTCTGATTCTGTTTCTTCTTGTGCTTTTGTGATCATCGGAGCAAATAAAATTCCGAAAAGCATGAACAAAGCGATTAACTTTCTCATAGTGTAGTTTTTAATAGACATTTAAAGGTTGAACGGTTTCTAATCTTAATTTGAATTTTAAAGTTATAATTTTTTCGGCTCAAATTACAAATGAATCCATTATAATTTCTAAGAAATTGTTACAAATCATCTCGACGCATCCATTTAGTGCAAGCTAATCCATTGAAATTGGCCTTGTTCTCTAATTTACAATATAGGTAAAAAAAAATTTAAACTGGCGAACTTTCTCTAAAATAGCTAAAATACGTTTCTAAAGGCGATTAAAACTCTTAATTTTTTAGTCTGAACTAGGTAAAACACCTTCAAAAGTCAAACAAAAAACAAATTATCTAATTATTAATCAACCCTTTGATAGCATAAATCTCTTCTAAAAAGCGACTTTTGGAAGGGTACTTTCTTTCAAAATAAAGGCCCTCTTCTAATAAACATTGGATTGATATTCCTACAGTGTTGCTCAATCGTCCTCTCACTTTTTAAACAATTAATCAATCAGCGCTTAGTCAATTTTTAAAAGAATGTACCAATTTAACTCGGGTTTCACGCTTCAGTTTTCGTCAAAGATTTTTCTTAATTATTAGTACTAAATAGCTATGCTAATTTGATAGTTATAATATTTATGAGGAACGTTAATCAAAACTAACCTGATTTTAACATTATTGATACGGTAATTTTTATTCTACTTTTGTGAAATCTTCAATTTGATTCTTTAATACCGAATGAATAATGCTATGACAATATGTGAGATCTGCCAATCCAATGACTTTTCTTCAATTGAAGCCAAAGAACGAATGTTTGGGACGCGCGATACTTTTACTTACGCAGAATGTAATTCTTGTAAATCACTTTTTTTATTGGATCCGCCAACTGACCTTGGCCAATACTACCCAAGCAATTATTATTCTTTTGGCAAGTTCAATAGTAGCAATTCACTTTTAGGCTTGTTGAAAAAATTAAGGTATAAAGCCTTTTCATTTGGTATTTCTATAAGACCACCTGTTTATTTTAACTGGCTTTTACCACTTAAATTGACCGAGACCAGTAAAATAGCAGATATTGGATGCGGCAATGGACAGCTATTAGCAGAACTCTCCTATTGTGGATTCCTCCACCTTGATGGATACGATCCTTTTGTAGAAGTTCCCTTTAATTCAAAGCGGTTCTCCATTAGCAAAAAAGAATTTTTTGAAATTGATAAGACCTATGATCTTGTGATGTTTCATCATTCCTTTGAGCACATGCCAAGGCCTGCTGAAGTTTTTGAAAACCTTGTAAAAATTTTAAATCCAGGTGGAGAAGTATTGATCAGAGTCCCTGTAACTGATGGGCAGGTATGGAAAGAGGATAAAGCATACTGGTTTCAGCTAGATGCGCCCCGTCATTTATTCATTCCAAACACCAAATCCATGCAAATTTTGGGAGAAAGGTTTGGCCTAGAGCTATACAACACCACATTTGACAGCATGGACAGTCAATTTTGGGGAACAGCCCTTTATAAAAAAGGTAAGCCCTTGATGGGTTCTATTATTGAGGAAGAATTTAGCAAAGAAGAATTGTCAGAATTTAAAATAAAAGCCACTCATTATAATAAGGAGAAAATTGGTGACCAAGCATGTTTCTATTTTAGGAAAAAGGCTACTACTTCATAAAATAAAAATCCCATAGTCAATAAGCCATGTTTATCAAATAGAAGAAAACAGTAACCATTGGGTAAAATCTTAGGCCCATAAGTTGAGGGTTTAGATTCCTTTGGCAAAGAATGTAACACAACAAATGCTTAGTTTAAAAATAATTGGTTACTTTTTACTATCTCTTTTGAATTGAATTCCTCATTTTATGGATCAGAATCCCAAATGAACCCTTTATTTGTTTTAGATTTGGAGAAACATTGCCCACCTACAAGAGAATATAAGGGCAAATTTCAGTATACAATTACACCTATAAACAATTCAAGCATTATTTAACCATCACAACCATAAAAACAATTATGAAAAAACAACTTAACATGCTCTTGGTCATGGCCTTGCTTTATGGCACGGCTTGTACAAAGGAAACACAAGAAAAAATGGAAAGCCCTGAAGAGACTTTAACAGTGGTTGAAGCCTTTCCAGAATTGTCCTTTACCAGACCTGTTGATTTCCAGCATGCAGGAGACGACTCGAATAAGCTTTTCGTTGTCGAACAGCGTGGCGTAATCTCCGTTTTTGACAATGATGCAAAAACTGGCACAAAAGCAGCTTTCCTAACTATTGAAGACCGAGTGGAAGATTCCGACAATGAAGAAGGTTTACTTGGATTGGCTTTTCATCCAAATTTTGAGAGCAATGGCTACTTCTACGTAAACTACACTGCTTCTAGTCCTGATCGCACAGTAATATCCCGCTTTAACCTATCCTCCACAAACCCGAATGAGGCAGACCCTTCTAGTGAATTGGTACTTCTTGAATATGCACAACCCTATGGCAATCACAATGGAGGCCAGGTTTCATTTGGTCCTGATGGCTTCTTATATATAGGAGTTGGTGATGGTGGAAAAAGTGGTGATCCACATGGAAATGGACAAGATCGAACCACTTTATTAGGGAATATTTTAAGAATAGATGTTGACAACCAAGATGGTTCTAACAATTATTCTATCCCAGATGACAACCCATTTGTCGACAATACTGAAGGCTATAGGGAAGAGATTTATGCATTTGGCCTAAGAAATCCTTGGAGGTTTAGCTTCGACACTGCCACCGATCAATTGTGGGTAGCAGATGTAGGGCAAAACAGTTATGAAGAAATTGACATGGTCAAAAACGGTGGTAATTACGGTTGGAATACTATGGAAGGCTTTCATTGTTTCAATGCTGATGAGTGTGAGCAAGAAAACCTTGAATTGCCCATTTGGGAATATGACAGGGATGAAGGAGACATTTCCATCACTGGTGGTTTTGTCTACCATGGAGAGGCCATAAAAGAGCTGCAGGGACTATATGTCTATGCAGATTACGTGTCTGGAAGAATCTGGAGCTTGGATTTTAGTGATCCTGAAAACCCAGTAAATACTGAATTATTCAAAGCTGAATTCCCCATCTCTACCTTTGGGGTAGATCAAAACCAAGAAATCTATATCTGTGGTTTTGATGATTCTATTTATAAGTTTGGATTGGAGTAATAAATAACTTAAAAAAGGATGCCCAACAACTTTGTCGGGCATCCTTTTTATTGTAGCATTTCCTAGTAAGCACCTGGTTTTGGTAGTGCATGGACATTGTCCAATAATATAATGCAGGACTAATAAATGGATAGGGTTTATTATCCATTTTATTACCTGAGCTTTGGTTAAGAAAGTTGAAAACTTTCATCCCTTTAGGTTTATTTATGCTTCGCTAAACTTAGACCAGTAAAGGGGCTAAAAGGCTTAATAACTTACCTTATGGTTAAATATTCTTTGGTGGTATTCTCGTTTGAGAAGCTTTAGATTTAGAATGAACCTCTCCCTGTGAATGAGGGACAGCAATATCGCTTTGGTTGCCAGAACCATTGACAGGTATGGGATTTGTGTTGGGAACTGTTCTGACAGCATTGTACCTCTCCACTACATTCTTATTCCATTCTGCTTTTTTCTTTTCGGAGATGATCCCGAGTTTGAATGCGGTATTGTTGAAACCAACATGAGCATCTCGCAAGGGTCTTCCGAAACGATCCATAACCGACTTTTGAGCCGTACCATTTTCAATGGAATCAATTACTTTTTTCACAGCGTATCCTACTAGTGCTGCACTTACTGCCTTAGTTATAAATTTCATTTTAATAGTCGTTTAGTGTTACTATCTGATTAGAAATAATCATGCCACACTTACCCTAAAAGACAGTTCCGGTCATAATTTTTTTCAGATGAGTTAACCTTTAAAATTTGGTCTCAATGGGTAGCGTATATTTACAATCTGGCAATAAGGCAGGAGGAGTAATCAATCCCACTTTGCCTAGTCAAATAATTATCTTGGAAAGGCTGTGCTTTGCAAAACACCCAAATATCCTTATCTGATCTTAAGTGAAAAATAGCGCATAATCTCCGAAAACATATTTCAATTAGACCTTACTTTCTAGACTAATTCTATTCAATGAAATACAGGTAATTTTCAGACTTTAAAACTATTCCCATCCCAATCCGAAAGCTTGCTCTCTTTCTGAATCCCTGCTCAATTAGATAGGAAGGTTTAATTCAAGCTACACCTAGTCGGGCCAAACCATGCAACAAGAACAAACTACATGGCGTCCATAAAAAAAGAAAAGCCAACTCTATTGCTAAAGTTGGCCTTTTGAAGAGAGGAAGGGATTCGAACCCTCGATACTCTCGCGAGTATACGCGCTTTCCAAGCGCGCTCCTTAAACCGCTCGGACACCTCTCTATGGAATTATTTCATTTCATTGAGGCGACAAAGAAAATTATAAAAATCAGTTCTTGCAAGTTATTTGAAGCTTTATTCAACAAAAAAACTGGGTTTTTAAACAATATTTCCGCTCTCATTGCTATAAGATTGAGGGTCAACCTATTGCTGAATTCTTCATTATTGGTTCAAAACTGACATCTCTCCCGCCAATGGCATCATTAACTTACGTTTGATTTCAGTTTCGTCAGATTCGTTTGCCAAAAGGAACATCATCTTCGTAACAGCGGCCTCAGTGGTAATGTCCGCTCCACTTAATACCCCCACTCTTTTGAGGTCCATGCTCGTATGGTACCTACCCTGAATTACCCGCCCCCCATTGCACTGAGAAACATTTAAAATTAAAATCCCTCTGTCAACTGCTGCCTCCATGGCTTTGATAAACCAACTCTCACTAGGACTGTTTCCTGATCCATAGGTTTCCAGCACCACCCCTTTTAAGCCTTTCATTTTGAGGCAATGTTCGATTACTCGGGCTGTAATTCCTGGAAATAATTTCAGGACCATCACATTATTGTCCAATTTGTTGAGGCAACGAAGTTTTTTTCCTTCCTCGTGGGGCCTGATACTTGCGTAGTTATAATCTATGATAATGCCTGATTCAGCAAGAGGAGGATAATTCTCAGACTCAAAAGCATCAAAGTGGACACTTTGCACTTTTTTGGCTCGGTTGCCCCTTAGAAGCATATGATTAAAAAAGATGCAAACCTCTGGTACGATAGGTTTACCATTCGCCTTAGAGATGGCAATTTCCAATGAGGTCATCAAATTTTCCCGAGCATCAGACCGCATCGCACTAATCGGAAGTTGGGCACCCGTGAAAATCACAGGCTTATTTAAGCCTTTAAGCATATAGCTAAGCATGGAAGCACTATAGGCCATGGTGTCCGTACCGTGCAACACCACAAAGCCATCGTAAGTATCATAATTTTCGTAAATGATATAAGACATGTCCACCCAATGATTCAGGTTGATATTGGAGGAGTCAATGGGCTCAGGAAAAGAAATCACCGTAATACTAATGTTCAGGTTATTCAGGTTCGGAATCTTTTCAAGGATTTTCCCAAAATTAAATGGTACCAATGCACCATCGTCGTCATAAGCCATACCCAAAGTACCTCCTGTATAAATAATCAATACAGAATGTTCGATCTCCTTTTTCGCTGCTGTATTAAGCCTTACAATCTTATAATTCATCAGACAGCAATTTGAACACTTTTAAAGCATTCCTGTTTGTTATCGCTGAAACTTCTGAAATACTGGTTCCAGTAATTTCCGCCATTTTTTCTGCTATATAAGGAATGTACTCAGGCGAATTCCTTTTGCCCCTGAATGGCACAGGTGCAAGGAATGGACTGTCGGTTTCCAATACGAGATGTTCGGGGCCCAGTTCCTCTAATACAGCTCCTACGCCACTATTCTTATAGGTAAGTGTACCTCCTATACCCAAATAAAATCCCAAATCTATGATTTCCTTTGCTTGTTCTACCGTTCCTGAAAAACAATGAAATATACCAGTCAGGTTTTCATCATTTAATGGCCTTAGCAATTCAAGGGTTTCATTCAAAGACGCTCTGGTGTGTAAAATCAATGGCAGCTGTTTCTCCTTGGCCCATTTGACATGAACTTTTAAGGAGGCCTTTTGCTCTTCCAGATGCGTTTTGTCCCAGTGTAAATCTATTCCTGTCTCTCCTACTCCATAAAAGGAATGCTTATCCCACCACTTTTCCATCTCGAAAAGTGTCTTTTCAAAGTCTTTGTCCACATCACAAGGATGCAAGCCTAGCATTGGATAGCAAACCCCTGGAAATTTTTGCTCAAGAGCCAACATAACTTCAATGGATTCCAAGTCTATATTGGGCATAAATATTTTATCAATTCCCGCCTCAAAAGATCGTTTGACTACCTCCTCTGCATCTTCACTAAATTTCTTACTGTATATATGTGCGTGTGTTTCAATAAATTTCATGAGAATTTTCGGTTTTTCCAGGTAAGTTCAACAGGGTAAAAGTAAAAAATTACTGTTGCCCAACTTACCCACCAATTGTATATTTCAAAGTAAATTAAATCAAAAAATCTGATTTTGGTCATTGTTTTACTGGCAAATGTGCTAATAAATAAGGACTGAAAGATAGTTTTAATCAGCCAAAAAACCATGGTCCATGAGGGTATAAAATACAACCCAAATATTAATGCGGCATAAAAAGCTACCTGAAGCCCAAGCAATAACTGCCATACCAAGGGCAATAGAAATGCTCCCCGCATCCAACGCTTTCTTTGATGAAGTAAATTCCAAACTGTTTTTTCAGGCTTGGTAATCACCAAGGCATCCTTATCTACAATATGGATGGGCCGATAGCCTTTTGCATATAAGGCGACGGACATGGCAAGGTCCTCAGTTACATTCTCAGCTATAATGCCAAACCCTCCTGAATCTTGGTAAGCAGCGCTTCCCATTGCCATGTTATTGCCCATGGCTGTAAGAGTATATCCTGCATCCGACACGACCTTGACTTTTCCCAAGGTCAGCCACCAATCCAAAGCCTGCATTCTGGAAAAAAAACCTCCTCCTGCCACCGCAGTAATGCCCGTCATCAGACCATATTCTTCTTTATATACCCTTGTAAAAGACTTGCACCATGTAGGCGGGACAATGCAATCAGCGTCTGTAAAAACCAATAGTCCCGATTTTACATGAGTAGCCATTTCGGCAAGCGCCAAGGCTTTTCCATTTTGTCCTTTTTCAGGTCTATTTGAAAGTGGCACCAAAATTCGGTTCTCCGCTCTGGAAGTCCATTGATGTAAAATACCAGCAGTTTCATCTTCACTATGGTCATCAGCTACTAAAAACCTGATTTTTTCTGATGGATAATCCAAATTTTCAAGTGCATTGAGGCAATCAGGAAGGTTATTGGCTTCATTGCGGCATGGTAGTAAAACTGAAACCAAAGCCAAATCCTGCAAATTACTGTTATAATCTTTAAATTTGAAGCGAATTAGAAAAGACAAGGTAGCGTACAGCAGGGAAACTAAAATCACGATAAATAGTGCTACTTGACCTACCATAGCTTACAACAATCCTGTTTGAAAACCCTGGCTAGACAAATAATCCAAGTATTTAGGCAAAATTTCCTGAAGATTCTTTTTCGATTTTTGCTGGTCATGAAACAGCACTATCGATCCGTTTTCCGTGTATTTCATGATTTTCCCAAGTGCTACACTAGAATTCAACTCCTTTTTAAAATCCCAGGAGATCAGTTCCCAAAGGACAATCTCATACTCCTTCAACAAATATCGGGAATATCGCCTGTTAATTTTTCCATAAGGAGGGCGGAAAGTTTTGGTTTCAACACCCGTCTTCTCCAAAATCGTCTTTCGGCATTGTTCTATATCTTCGAGGTACACTGTAAGTGGCGTTTTACCTGCGTTTAGGTGATGGTGGGTATGATTACCTATGCCATGACCTCTCTGAGCAATCTCATTCGCTAAATTGGAATTTTTAGACACATTGTCCCCCACCATAAAAAATGTGGCCTTCATATTATAATCCTCCAGAAGCCTCAACACATAGTCAGATACTGAAGGTACCGGACCATCGTCAAAGGTCAGGTAAACTGTTTTATGCTCGCGGTCTTTGTGCCAGGTAAAAGAACCAAAAAGGTTTTGGATGATACCTGGGACTTTATAAAATAACATATCAATTGAATTGAAGGCTGAGCAGCGTAATGTCATCTCTAACAGGAATTCCATCCGAAAACTTTGCCAAATCGCTGAGAAAACCTTCATGAAAACGCTTAGGATCAAAGGATGGATGTGCCTCGATATAGCCTAAAAACCTTTCCTCACCAAATTCCTCTTCATTTGGATTCAGCGCTTCCGTTAATCCATCTGTATAAAGATGAAGCGTAAAATGATCTAAATTATTTCTTTCGCCCTGTTCCATAAAAGGCAATGTTTCAAAAGCACCCAAAATGGTGGTTCCTGCCTCCAGCAACTCAGGAGTATTGCTAGGGCTGGTGCATAATACGGGAGGATTATGCCCTGCATTGACATAGCTTAGCTTCTTTTTGCTATAGGAATAGTGTCCAAGAAAAAAGGTAATAAACCTTTCTCCTTTTGTGGTATCAAAAGTGGAAAAATTCAATTGCTCCATAATCGTTTTCAAATCGGTACCGCTTCGGAGAAGGGTTCGTAAAGCTGCTTGAAAATTGGACATCAACAGCGATGCCGGCATACCTTTCCCTGAAACATCTCCTACACAGAAATAGACATCATCTTCAGACCTTTCAATCAAGTCGTAGTAATCCCCTCCTACAGAACTATGTGGAATATAGGTCACTTGTGCCCTAAGCTTTGCATGGTCAGGAAGTGTCGCTGGAAACAACATGCGTTGTACATTACTGGCAATCTCCATTTCTTTTCGAAAGCTTTCTTGCTCCAATTGCTTTCTGGCAAAACGCTTGTTCTCAAGTGCCACCACCAAAATATTGGTCAATGCTTGGGTAAAGTCCAAATCCAATCCAGCATCCCCATCTTTAGTGCTCATAAAGAGAATGGCAAGCATTTTATCTTTGTGATAAACGGGCACATAAATATTTACCTCTGTGAAGGAATACTCTTCAGAAAGAGATAGGCTCAATTTGCCCAATTCTTTGTTTTCCTGAACATCAGCTTTCTGAATTTTCTCTGGTAATTTTTCCTTTACCTGATGAGAAATTCGCCTTAGGAAAAATTGCTCTTGCTGGTTATAAACATAAAGTACCAGCGATTTAATATTCAAATGAATCAGACAGGTAAACTTAAAAATATTTAAAAGTACATTCTCATCTTTGTTCTCGTTGATGGCTTGTGTTATTTCCAGCAATGCCTTTAATTCCAGTTCTTTTCTCTGGTACTTAATTGTCTCTGCAGTCATTTTATAGGGTATTGTGGGTGAGCAGACCCTCTTTGGTAGCCAGGTAGTAGTAGTTCATCCCTTTCTCCGTCAAAGGCAGCGCGTCAAAAATCTCATTCTCCGGTGCTGCATAACATCTTATCCACCCTTTCTCCAGCAATTGCGTTAAATTCAACAGCAACTTGTTGTCTTCCCATTCCAAGCTGGATTTCAGGTATTGATAGGATTGAAGGAAATACAATTCATCCAAAAGGTCAAATTCATCATTTGTCATTGTTGCCTCATTGTTAAGTCTAATTACAAAATTAAGGGATTCATTAGCTTTTCCTTCCTTTCCAGGTATAATTTCCAAAAATCGCAAAAGGAAGGGCGCATAGGACGAGTAAAGGATAGATCCAGCCAGTTAAAAACCAACTTAGAAAAGAAAATTTTAATCCGAAAAGATTCAATATTTTTCCCAAGACTTTTTTTTCAAATATCACCCTCAGGGTCCAAAAGAGCAAAATGGCGAGGGTATATTCCCAGGAATAAAAAGCCAAGGGAATGCTTGCCAATAGAAAGGTGCTGAAAACAGCAAGTCCTGCCGCTGAAAGCCAATGCCAACTCCCTTTGTGGGCATTCCACTTACTGGCCCACCTCGAACGTTGTCGAATCCAATCCAATGGGCTTTTCAAGGCATGTGTTTTCACTAAAGAAAGAGGGGATACGAGATAATCTAAGGCGGATGCTCCAAATTTAACCCACATCTTCTTGAGCAGAAATTCGTCATCCCCCGAGGGAATGTGGGTATTCCCTTCATATCCTTCTACTTCTAAAAAGGCTTTTTTTCGAAAGGCTAAATTGGCCCCACTGCACATCAATGGTTTGCCTTTTGCGAATGAAACTTGGGTCATTAATATAAGACTGGCCCATTCTATTTGCTGGAAATCACTAAAAACGCCATTGCCAGCGCTAGTCATAACAGGAGCAGCAACCAATCGAATGGCAGGATCCATAAATGGGGAAATCAAATGTTCCAACCAACCTTTATTGATCCTAACATCTGCATCTGTAGTGACAATTATTTCTGATTTGCTGGCTTGGATCCCTGTATTTAGTGCCGCTTTCTTACCAATTCCCTGATTGTTGATTATTTGCCAGTTTACCAGGTTGTGATTTTCAATAAACTGTTTCACCCGCTCAGCGCCATTATCCTCACTGTGATCATCAATAAAGCAAACATTTGCCGACGAAGGTAGGTTTTCAGAAAGGTCGGGAAGCAATAATCCTAAATTATCATCCTCATTTCTGAACGGGACCATTAAAGTACAGGTACTTAGGGTATTTTGGCTAGTTTCTAACTGATGCCATTGCTCCTTAATCTTGCTATCCCAAATGCTAACAAAATGCCCTAAAGCCAAAAAATAAGCCAAGACAAATAAAAAATAGAGCATTCCTAGGACAAGCATTTAATGGGCATTTGAGGATTTGTGGTAAATTGCACCGATGAGTAAAATTGTAAAAAATCCGATTAAGGAAAAAATCATTTTAGGCATTGACCCGGGAACATCCGTGATGGGTTATGGTTTAATTTTAGTAAAGGGGAGTAAATACAGCATAATCGAATTTGGCGTCATTCACCTAAAAAAATACAGCGACCATGCGATGAAACTTAAAAAGATTTTTGAAAAGATCACTTATATTATAGAAACTCATGGGCCCGATTCCATGGCGCTGGAAGCGCCTTTTTTTGGGCAAAATGTACAGTCCATGCTCAAACTAGGTCGTGCACAAGGTGTGGCCATGGCAGCAGCCCTAGCAAAGGAAGTATCCATCACTGAATATTCTCCAAAAAAAGTGAAACAGTCGGTGACCGGAAATGGAAATGCTTCTAAAGAGCAGGTGGCTGAAATGCTCAAGTCCTTATTGAACTTTGATGAGATTCCAAAATTACTTGATGCAACTGATGCCTTGGCTGTTGCGCTTTGTCATCATTTTCACGATGGCAGGATTCAGACCAAAGGAAGAAGTGGTGGCTGGAAATCTTTTTTAACTGAAAATCCTGACAGGATTAAAAAATAATTTTTCAGCATTATATTAGAATTCTAGTCCTTAATTGATAAATTAGTAATGAACTAAACCCTTATAGCCATGAAAAAAACGGTATTGGAATGCGAGCATTGTTTTACTGATTTCATCAACCAACTGAATGAATTGAGGGATTTGATTCATGAAGGTAATAGTCATGGGATGAACGATGCTGTACGCTCAAAAATGATAACGAGTTTTGAAAAGTCACATGATGCCGCTTTAGAAACCATAGCCTCTTATTTTAAAACACAAGGCAAGGCACCATTTTCGGGCTCTAGAGACATTACTGTGGAAGCTTTTCACGCTGACCTGATTGATGATGGACAGGGCTGGCTGGACATGATCATCCACAGAATCAAATACAATCCCCTCTATCCAGGTGATTATTTGGGATCACTTTCTGAAAACATTGTTAAAAAATACTTAGGCTTTTTAGAAGGTTTTGAAAGAAATATGGAGGAAAAACTAGATAGTTAAACCTGAAATATGCAATAGATACGCTATTACATGCTGATCCGCCGAGACAGATAAAATCAGCCACTTCGATGTGGTTTTCAATTTCACCATAGTGGTGCTATGCTAAAATATCCAAACAGCTTGATAATCTTGCGATTACAACACCTCCTGTAAACATGGTACAGCCTGTACAAATCCTATTACATAATTTGGTTTAAAGAAGCTAAGTACCTGCAAGAATTTTTTTTAATTTATTTTCAAAATTTTGTAGCATTACAACAATTAATTGCGTCTTGGTTGAGAAAAGTAATACAAACGATTCCATTTTTACCTATTTACCCTTCTCCCATTAAGTCATGAAAAGAAAATTACACCCTCAATTTGCGATTGGAATGCAGTTCATGCTCTCCTTAATGCTGGTATTGGTGCTTCCCTCCTGTGAAGACCAAATAGAAACAACTTATACCTATCAAACGCAGGTACCTGTATTTATAGAAGTAAATTCTTTCAGAGAAGCTGATATTATTATCGAACCTGGAATACCGTTGGATCAACCTGGGAAAATTTACATCTATGGGGATTACCTATTTATATCCGAACCCGGGAAAGGCATACATTTATTGAACAATGCTGACCCTGCTAACCCCCAGAACCTAAATTTCATCAATATCCCAGGAACTGGTGACATGGCGATCAATGAAAGCATCTTGTATGCCGACAATTATATTGACTTATTGGCCTTTGATATTTCGAATCCTGAAAACATTCAACTGGTAAAAAGAGAAAAAGACGTTTTCCCTAATATCTACTCCAATGAGGAAACGGGCACAATAATGACCTATAAAGATACCGTCATTACCTCCACCGAGTCCAATATGCGCTGGAACAGCTGGGGAAGGCCTACTTTTAGATCCGACATGATGACGCTCGAATCTGCGGCTTACTCCAAATCTGATGGAGGGCAGAGCTATGGCCAAGGTGGGTCAATGGCAAGGTTTACTCTTTTAGGTGGACACCTCTATACAGTGGACAACAATAACATGAGGATTTTCAATGTAGAAAACCCCATGGATCCGAAATACCTTAGCGATATAAGCCTGGGTTGGGGGATAGAAACAATCTTTCCTTTTAAAGGTAACCTTTTTATAGGCTCCATGTCGGGCATGCACATTTATGATGCAAGCAATCCTGCAGCACCGAGGGAAATGGCTGTCTATTCACACATAACCTCTTGCGATCCTGTGGTAGTCAATGATGATTATGCTTTCGTGACTTTGAGAAGTGCGGCCCTTTGCCGTAATGGAGCCAATGAGTTGCATGTTTTGGACATAAAAGACCTAAATCGACCTACCTTATTAAAAACCTATCCCATGGACAATCCACATGGCTTGGGACTTTCTGGAGATTATTTGTATCTGGCAGAAGGAGATAAGGGATTAAAGAGTTTTAATGTTTCAAATGTCATGGAAATCAGTAACAATCAAATTGAACATCTGAAAAACCATGTATTTCTTGACATAATTCCAGGCCCCAAATCATTAATAGTGATCGGTCCTGATGGAGTTTGCCAATTTGACTATTCTGACCCGGAGAAACTTAAAGAACTAAGCTGTATTAATGTTTCCAATGGATAAATGAAAAATTTGTATTTATTTTTCCTAACCGCATTCATTTTCTCCTGCCCCCTAATTAGCATGGGGCAGGATTTACCTTTTGTAAGCCATTCAGAAATTGGAGTACTTACTGGTAGAGATAATTTTGGTTCACGGACAAATTTCACCTTTCAAACTTTTAATGGTGTTCAACTCAACCGTCGACATGCAGTAGGTTTTGTGACAGGCTTGGATCAATATGGGAATTATTCTGTCCTTCCATTGGCTCTAGGTTGGAGGGTAGTATTAAATCCTCAAAATAAATGGCAGGTATATGGAGGTGGGGAACTAGGTTATGGTTCTGCCATCTTTGAACGTTTGGAAATCAATGAATGGGACCAACACAATTGGCGCAAAGGGGGAATGATGGCGCAAGGAACTATAGGTTTAAGATTCCAAAACAAAAGGTCCAATTTCTGGACCCTAAGTTTTTCTTTAAAAAGGCAAATCAGTTATTTTTACAATGGCAATCCCTCCAGATTATCCCCAAACCGAATGCGACCTGAGGACTGGAACTACTTTGAAGAAGACAAAGTCACCTTCAACAATCTAGTTTATAGGATTGGGTATTCGTTTTAGGCAATTTCTTACTTGTTCAACAACCTTCTGGCTCCCCCAACCCGTTCCGGAACGGAGCCGAATGAGTAGGTATTATGTCACCTACTCATTTATCGGTTTATTTTAAGAATTACGTTAGAAATCCCCCTTTCTCCCCCTTTTTTGAAGGGGGATTTTGTTTTTTCAGAATTGGGGACCACGTTATTGATTTTGATTTAAGGCAGCCCGGTTCAACTCTACCAATTCATCATGAAACTCATCTTCCACTAACTCCACCTTGACAAGGGGGCAGGGGGATTCTAATGTTCAAAATACTATAATCCAATAGATTAGCTATTTTTCAGAAAGCCTACTCGGTAACCGGTTCCTGACCGGAGCCAAAGGAGTAAGTATTTCGAGTACGTTACCCTATGGCTTCGGCTCCGCTCAGCCGCCGGGATGAGGTTCCGCTTACCCGATGGGGCTGAACAGCTTCTCACCATCAACAAGCTTAAAAAAAATAGCGAAACCACTATTTAATCTAATGATTAAGTGGTTTCGCTAAATATTATAGTAGATAGGTTAACTTAGCTTTCACTGCTAAACTTTTGTATTCTAAGAGTACTTAAGGGAAATAAAAACCACTTGGCCCTCTGCCAACTACTACATCATCAATAAGTTCTCCCTGAGCATTGATACGCATCACTGTGCCATTTCCTTGCCAGCCATTGTGCTCTCCTATGTACAATGTTTGTGTCTCATCATCAAATCCCAAACCATAGAAATTACTACCGGAATAAAAATTCTCATCTACAACTGAACCTGAATTTAAGGAAAGTTTCACTACCACATCCTCTGTAGCTTGGTTGCTAATGACATACAATTCCCCACTGTCACTAACCGTGAAATTACCATTGTAAATGCTATTACTCACAGGAAATTCATAGGTCTCCACAACTTCAAAAGTAGCTGAGTTTAGCTTATGCAGGTAAATTTTCTCACTGTCATTGGCATAGAGGTAATGGCTTGCTTGGTACTCAAAAAAGAAAAACGGGCTTCCTTCTACAGCAATTGTTTTCTCCACTTCATCATCTCCAACTTCTATCACAGCGATAGATCCCAGTTGACAGGCTACCAATATTCTATCACCAATAAATGCCAGTCCTTCTGGTCTAGATGGAGTAGGTATCTTGTAAGCAACATCCCCTCCTGTTATATCTTCAATTACAGCTACAAAAGATTCGGTATTGCTCCAAGAAGCGTCATACGGCCCCCAATCGCTAATGTACAATTTACCATCAGCTCTGACCATGCTCCGGCTATTGACCAGGTCATTGCTGACTGCACCTACAGAAATGAAGTCAGCGGATTGCACCACTTCCAATTTACCTGTATTGGCTACCAAATACGTATAGTCTTCATAGCTGATCAAATCCTGAAGTAAACCTGCAAAAGGCCTATTATTGACATTTTCAAAAACATTGGTTTCTACCTCAGAGGTACTCTTATCAAAATGGTGAACTTCACCATCATTGGCACCAAAAGCGCCTTCATTGATGATCAGCACACCATTCTCATAGGCCCCCTGAGGAACTTCAACGGGATCCGTTCCACAGGACACCAAAAGGGCAAACAAAAACAACTTACAGGCTAACTGCATTTTTCTCATAACACTACATTTAAATTAAATTGAAAATTTCTTCCCGGCATGGATCTCAGGCGAACCACTTGATAATCCACATTGAATATATTATTTGTATGGAATCCCAGATTACCTTTTAGCTTTCCTTTCCACTTAAAGGCATAAGTCAGCCCTGTATCCCACAGGCTGTAAGGATCCAAAAGGGTTTGGTTATCCGTGGTGACATACCTTTCACTGGTCCATTGCTGCTGTAAATAGAATTTGTAGGGACCCTTCTGAAAACTTCCTTGCATACGTACCTTATGCTTTGGAACATAGGGAAGTTGTTTCCCCTTACTGAGCGAATTTCCTTGATCGCCGGATTGATTGACTGCGCTATTTAAGGAGTAGTCCACATTCACTCCCCAGTAATTGCTGCCTTGTTTATAAACTCCTTTGAAAAAATATTCCAATCCTTGATTGACTACAGAGCGAACATTCTCAGCCTGCCAATAGGTACTCGATGGCAACCATAAAATCCAATCATCTACGTCCATATGAAAATAGGTAAGCCTGTTTTCTACACTAAATGCGGATACATGGGCCTCACTGGTAAGTCCAATTTCTTTACTGAGACTTTTTTCTGGGGACAAATTTGGATTGCCACCCGGAACCCAGAATCGATCGTTTAAAGTGGGGATTTTAAAGCTTCTTGACAGGTTGCTTATTAAATGCCAATTCCACAGCTTGGAATTAAAAAAAGTCCATTCTACGCCTAATGAAGGTGTAAATGGTGCTGCCTCTCCTTCATGAATCAGCTGCCTGAGTTGCATGGAAATCCCCAGATTTTGGCTTGGTTTGAAATTGGTGGCTTGGTACAATTCTAACCGCTGCTCTTTACTTTCGTAGGTGGCCAGCTGCCCTTTGATATGTGAATAGCGGATCCCAGCAAGGGTCTGCCATTTTTGAGAGAAAGAGTAATCCACAGCAGTACCTAGCAAAAACAAGCGTGTTTCATTTCTATCCGTATTAAAAACCATTACATCACTGGATATCCCGGTTTTCGCGGTCCATGTAAACTTTTCGCCTATAAACGCATAATCTATCACCGACCTAACACTCCGGTCTTCTTGCACATCGCTTACAGCTGAGCCTAATAAGGGTTGTATTTGCCTGTCATTTGAATTGACCCATAGGTTCGCTTTTAAGGACTGTTTCGTGCTGATCTTGAAGGCAAAATCCTGCACCAAGCCAATTTGTGAAACCTTGGCATGTTCTTGGCGTTTTTCGGGTGTACCTGGACTTGCCCAATCCTTATAGTTGAAATTATTTGCTGTATAATTTCTATACACGTTGGTCCGAAAAGCAAATTTCTCTCCTCCCTGACGGTAACTTACCTGCTGGTGCCAGCGACCAAAACTCCCGAGAAGTGTCCCAATTTTCAATTCATTGTCGGTATTGAACTGCAAATCAGAAGACAAATGAACCGCTCCACCAATCGCATCAGTACCATACAATGCCCCTGAACTTCCATAATGAATATTTACAGCATCAAATCCCCCCAATGGGAAAATAGAATAATCCGCCTGCCCCAATGAAGGGCTGTTCACCGGCACTCCATTCCAAAACAAGGCATTGTGTCCGGCTGAAGTGCCACGCATGCTCAGGGAAGCTAACATGCCCGATCCGTACTGTCTTAAAAACAAACCAGTCTCTTGCTGCAACACCTCCCCCAATGAATATCCGGACAATTGGCCTAACCTGTCTGCATCGAGCGTTCTCACCCATTGTCCAAAAGCATATTTCCTTAATGCAGCCGCATGAACTTCCACTTGAGAAAGCTCCAGAGTGTCTTGTCGAAAAACCCTTGAAGAATTAGGTTCGCCCTGCCAACCCGTTACAAAAAAAACCAAACAAGCAATTAATGACATCCTCTTTCTGTTGATTAGGTATCCACGTTTACAAACTTTTTTGGAGTAAGAAGAGAATGAAATGAAAACCTGTGAATACGCCTTCAAGACATCCTTTTACAGGCGTCTCAATCGAGCATCAATATTCAATAAATGAAAATACTGAAAAACAGCTAACACTTCTTTCTCAGCCCTTCTCCCGAAAGCCATGAATGATAAGATTTTAATGGCAGGTCTCCTGACTTCCCAAGGTAAATCCGCCTTCTCATCCCAATTGGGACAATGGCAAAGGATGGATTTCCATTTTCTTTATTGCTATAAAGATTGGGTTACAGTTGCGGGGACAGTTCCGGTTTTACACCGGATTCCCTATTATTCCCGAGCGCCTGGTTAAGGATCGGGAACCATAAATCGGCACAAACTTACGGTAAAAACTTTATTCAAAAAACTTTTGAAAAAATTAAGCTGTTGGAAATGGAGGCTGCAATGGTTTACTTTGGGTTGAAAATCAAATCCTGTTTATTCCTTTTTACTAAAAAATGGCTCTTATTCGTCTGTCTATTTTTCTATTATTATTTCTTCCGGCCTGCCAGCAAACCAGTCAGAAAGGCACTTTGGACGCCCTGGAAGAAATCCCTTTAATGTACGCAAAAGGCTTTGCTCTCTATCGAGGTAATAATTTTTTTATACTTGAAATTATTCAATCTCCAAATAAAACACAGCGATTTCTGATATCTGACCCAGTAGAAGAAGTGTTAATGCCTGATTTATCACTAGACGGTAAAATCCCAATAGGTAGCCATAAGGTAATATTGTCTGCCACTCCTCAGGTCGCCCACTTAGATTACCTGCAGGCCGAAGACCACCTCATGGCCTTCCCTGACCTTGACTTAATAAGCAGCGAATCAGTAAGGCGAAGAATCGATGAGGATAAAATCATCGATTTGGGAAAAGGCCCGGTAACGAACTTTGAAAAAATAATTGATCTCGAACCTGACTGGGTCATGATATCGGGATTTGGCGAACCTTTCAAATTGGCGGATAGATTAGCTTCAGCAAACATTCCTGTGATCATTAATCAGGAATTTCTGGAGGAACATCCTCTTGGCAGAGCCGAATGGATTAAGGTAACAGGAGTTTTACTGGGAAAAGAAAAAGAAGCTACAGAAGTTTATTCAAAAATTGTAACCAATTACAATGCCTCTAGAGAGCTAATGGCTAAAGTCCCTGAAAATAAAAAGCCTAGTGTACTGTCTGGAACCTTGTACAAGGATATCTGGTATGCTCCAGGGAAAGAAAGCTGGGCAGCAAAAATCATTGCTGATGCTGGTGGTCATTACCTGTTTGATAAGGAAGGGGATACAGGAAGTTTAACCTTGAATTATGAATTTGTATTAAACCATGCCAGTGAAGCAGATTATTGGATAGGAGCCGCCAATCATACCTCCTTGGGAAGCATGGTGGAGCAAAATTCAAAATATGGAGTTTTTAAGGCACATAAAGAAAAACAAATTTATACCTATACTTTAGGAATGGGGGCCACTGGCGGATTGAGGTATTTTGAGGAGGGTTACCTGCGGCCCGACCTTGTATTGCTGGACATGATTAAGATCCTACACCCAGAAAAAGCCAGTGAGCACAAATTCAGGTATTTTGAGAGATTAGAAGATTAAATCAATGAGTCACCGTTTCAAATTCACATGTGCTCTGATTTTAGTGGTGATTTTATGGCTACTAAACATCAGCCTTGGATCCATCTCAATTCCTATAGAGGCATTACTAAAGCGCTTGGCGGGTGTCCCTTTTCCAAGAGAGAGTTGGGAAATAATCGTGATGGATTATCGAATCCCAAAATCTATGACCGCAATCTTAGCGGGAATTGCTCTTTCTGTCAGCGGTTTACAGATGCAGACATTTTTCAGGAACCCACTGGCGGGACCTTTTGTGCTCGGCATCAGCTCGGGAGCAGGCTTGGGAGTCGCATTATTGGTCATGGCCGGAACAGCATTTGGCTGGCAACTGTTTGCAGGCACAAGCTATTGGTCGGTAATCCTTGCTTCCAGTGCAGGAGCCATTGGTGTTTTGGTTTTGATGGGTTTGGCGGCTTGGAAAGTCAAGGACAGCATGACTTTATTGATCGTAGGACTTATGTTTGGCAGTGCTGCTTCCGCTATTGTGACCCTATTGTCTTTCTTCAGCGCTGCTGAAGAATTAAAGCTATTTACCCTATGGTCTATGGGAAACCTTGGCAATACTGGATGGAGCGAATTGGGGCTATTGTCCGGAGCCATACTCATAGGCGTAACGATGGTCGTATTTTCAGTAAAATCGTACAATGCCATGCTTTTAGGAGAAGCTTATGCCAAGAGCATGGGTATAAATTTCCAAAAATTGAGGTGGATTATGATAGTAAGCACCGGTATATTGACAGGGGGTATAACTGCTTTCTGTGGCCCCATTGCATTTATAGGTATTGCTGTTCCCCACTTGGCCAGATTACTATTTAAGACAAATGATCACAGAATATTATTTCCTGCAACCGCCATCTTAGGGATATTGGTTTTGTTGGCCTGCGACACCTTAAGTCAGATGCCCGGCCATGCTTCCAGCCTTCCGATAAATGCAGTCACTACCGCATTTGGGGCGCCCCTCATTATCTGGTTAATTATGAGAAGAAATTTTAGTGAGGCATTTTAATTTTTAAGGAAATGAAACCAAATAAAAGCAGTCCTAGAAAAGCAAAGCCCTGCATTCATGCCAAAGACTTGGTGCTTGGATATGCACTTGGGAAGCAAATCAACCCCATTGCCTCAGGCATCTCATTCGAATTATTCCATGGTGAATTGACTTGCCTAATGGGTCCAAATGGTGTAGGGAAATCTACCTTATTAAAAGCCATAATGAGCCAAAATTTGCCAATCAATGGGGAAATCTGGTTTGGTGAAACAAGTGCTAGCCAAATGAGTGATTTAGTACGTGCTCAAAATATCGCCGTAGTTTTGACAGAGAAAATCCGTTCAGGCTTAATGACTGTTCGGGAATTGGTAGCCTTAGGCCGTAGCCCTCACACTGGACTCTGGGGACATTTAAGCGCTGCCGACAATGCCTTTGTAAATCAAGTATTGGAATTAACGCATCTGGGTGACATTGCAGAAAAGAGACTGTCTCAGCTAAGTGATGGGCAACGACAAACTGCCATGATTGCACGAGCCTTGGCCCAAGACAGTAACATTATGGTTTTGGACGAACCTACTGCTCACCTGGACCTTACCAATCGTTTTGATATCATGTATCTGCTAAAAAAATTAGCGAAGGAAGCGGGAAAAGCCATTCTTGTCGTTACTCATGACCTCGAAGTAGCCATGGAAACTGCCGATCAGCTTTGGATTATGGCCACCAAAGAACCACTTGTTGCTGGAAGCCCTGAGGATTTAATGCTTGAGGGTCATCTTCAAAAATTATTGCCCGGTGAAAAATGGGAAATCGATTCAGGAAATGGGAAAATAAGGTTGAAAACTCCAAGCACTTTACCTGAAATATCAGGGCCAGAACATTTGACTTACTGGGTCAAGAATGCACTAAGAAAAAACATTGAAATACCAATGCCTGATAAAATAGTAGTCTCACAAAATCCATTTGAGATAATTATTTTTAGCGAGCAAAATTATTTCACATTTTCAAGGATATCAGAAATGATTAGATTTTTGAAAAATTAAACTGCTCAAAAAGTATTTTTTATATTTCGAATTTCAATACAAATAAATTTTATTATATTGATAACCAAATAACTACAGGTTATTATTCTAAAACTAAAATACAATGTCAATTTAAAATTCCCCACCCTAAATTTCTTCAGGTATGAATCGCTATTTAAAGTTTGGCCTCTTTATTTTTTCATTCCTCCTAATCTTAATAATTGGTTCTTTGGTGTATCTACAGATGATATTGCCCAATGTAGGCAATCCACCTGAGAACATGAAGATATCCAGCACATCCGAAACAATTGTTCGGGGTAAATACCTAGCTAATCACGTAATGCTTTGTATTGATTGCCACTCCAAAAGGGATTTTAGCGTATTTAGTGGGCCTCCAATTCCCGGAACCCTAGGTGCAGGAGGGGAAGTATTTGACCATGAATTAGGTTTTCCTGGAAAATTTATTTCACCAAACATTACTCCTACCTACTTACTTAGCTATACAGATGGAGAACTCTTCAGGTTAATCACTACCGGTGTCAAAAAAGATGGCAACCCCATCTTTCCCATCATGCCCTATGCCAACTATGGAAAAATGGACAAGGAGGACATTTTTTCAGTAATCGCTTATATTCGAACATTAACACCTAATGAAATAAAACAGCCAGCATCTGAGGCTGACTTCCCTTTTAGCTTAATCATGAGAACAATCCCACAAAAAGCTGAATTTTCAATCAAACCTCCCGTATCAGATGCTATCGCATATGGCAAATACCTTGTGAATGCAGCCGCCTGCGTAGACTGCCACACCCAATTTGAAAATGGAGCATTTACTGGCGAACATCTTGCAGGTGGAAGGGTATTTAACATGCCAGGAGGAAATATCCTAACAAGCCCCAACCTTACACCAGATAAAACAGGGCTTGGGAATTGGAGCAAAGAGCAGTTTTTGCAAAGATTCAAGCAATTTGAAGACAGGAATAAGTTAAGTAAGGTTCAGGCTGGAGAAATGCAAACCATTATGCCTTGGAACATGTATGCTGGCATGACAACAGAAGACCTGGGTGCTATATACACCTACCTACAGTCCTTGAATCCTGTAGAAAACCAAGTAAACAAATTCTTGAAAGCAGAAAGCTTATAGGCAGTTCAACGCCCCACCATCTATTGGAATACTGGCTCCATTGATATACCCGGCAAAAGGAGAGGCCAAAAACGCCATTAGGTAACCGTATTCTTCGGGTTGGCCAAGCCTTTTTGCTGGTATGGCTTGTTTTTTCTGTTTCATTAAAACTTCAAAATCTTCACCTGTTTCTTGCGATTGGCTTTTAATCAAGGATTCGATTCTTTCGGTTTCAAAGGAACCAGTAAGTACGGTATTCACTGTAATCCCAAATTGAGCCACCTCTTTGGACAAAGACTTGGCCCAACTTACAACCGCAGTTCGCATCGTATTGGACAAAATAAGATTGGCTAAAGGCTCTTTGACTGTAACTGAGGAAACATTGAGAATCCTCCCTACCCCTCTTTCCTTCATCCCATCCAAAAGCAGATGGCTCAGGTGGTGGTAGGTTTTAAAAAGCAGGTCAAAAGCTTGTTGGTAATCCTCAGTTTCTTTTTGAAGGACAGAACCTGTTGATGGTCCATTTGTATTGTTAACCAATATATCCACTCTTTTACCTTTAAAAAAAAATCAGTGGCTGCCCTGAAAGATTCAAAATTTGCAAAGTCAACTTCTAAGTATTGGTGATGTTGACCACCACTTACGTCCAAAGACTTTTTAGCAACCTCAAGCTTCTCTTTATTTCTCGCAAGTAGTGTTACGGAGGCACCACATGCTGCCAATTGCTGGGCTATAGCAAGCCCTAGCCCACTTGTTGCTCCTCCTACTACTGCTTGGTATCCTTTTAAGTCGATTTTCATGGTTGTTACTATTGGTTGTTATTTTTCTATGTTGAATTTAAAATTAACAAAATCAATACCCAAACCACGGTCAACTGGAGTAAATTATTCTTAATTCAACAAATCCTATCTTTTTTGTAGGGTTTGTTGGGATTGTATTTAAATTATTAATTATATTTGTCGTACTAATAATTGGCATGACATACGAGCAATTTAGCAAATATTCATTTATGCTAGACCGAACTGCAAGGAAGGTCAAGCAATATGCACAGCAAAAGTTCAAATTAAAAGAATTTGACATAACGGTGGACCAATGGCTGGTTTTGAAAAATTTAGATGAAAACGAAAGACTGAGTCAGACAGAGTTGGCCCATTTGGTTTTCAAGGATCACCCAACCTTGACAAGAATTGTTGACATTCTTTGCAAAAAGGGTTATTTAGAAAGGATTCAACATCCCGAAGACAGAAGGAGCTATCAGTTGCACCTTACTCAAGAGGGAAAAGACAAGGTTAAAGACCTAAGACCCCAAATAGCATCAATCAGGCAAAAGGCTTGGGAGAACCTAGATGAAAAAGATTTCGGTGAATTCAAACGAATTCTAAACACGATATACAATAATCTAGCAGAATAAATCTAACAGTTACTTAATATTAGTTGTTATACTAATTATATTTGTACAAACTATTGACTTTTAAAGAGGTTAACACATAAAATCGACTAAAAGATGATTACTACTGACATTTGCATTATTGGAGCAGGCCCAGTTGGCTTATTTGCTGTCTTTGAAGCAGGTTTATTAAAAATGCGCTGCCATTTGATAGACGCCTTGCCACAAGTAGGAGGACAACTTTCGGAGATCTATCCACAGAAGCCCATTTATGATATTCCCGGATATCCTGAAGTAAAAGCCCAGGAATTGGTAGACAATCTAATGGAGCAAATAAAGCCATTTAAGCCTACATTTTCTTTAGGAGAACGTGTTGACCATCTTAGCAAACAAACTGATGGGTCTTATGTCCTTACTACGAGTGACAAGACTCAGGTACATGCTCAGGTAGTGATAATTGCAGGTGGATTAGGCTGTTTCGAACCTCGAAAGCCTGCATTGGAAAACCTGACTGAATTTGAAGGAAAAGGAGTAACTTATATGGTAAAAAACCCTGAGCAATTCAGGGACAAAAAGGTGATTTTAGCCGGAGGTGGAGATTCCGCCTTAGATTGGGCCATTTACCTATCTGATGTAGCGGAGAAGGTTACTTTGGTCCACAGAAACGAAACCTTTAGAGGAGCTCCCGATTCTGCTTCAAAGGTATTTAACCTAGCCAATGAAGGTAAAATAGACCTTATTTTATCTGCCAACCTTAAAAAATTAGGAGGAAATGGACACCTGGATACGGTTTATTTAGAGGACAAAAGTAAATCTCAGTTTTCAATTGAAACAGATTACCTCATCCCTTTATTTGGCTTAAGTCCGAAATTAGGACCTATAGCGGATTGGGGCTTGACGATCGACAGAAATGCGATAGAAGTCGATACCAGAGATTATTCTACTGGAGTAGATCGAATTTTCGCTATTGGTGACATTAATACTTACCCAGGCAAACTAAAATTAATCCTTTGTGGGTTCCATGAGGCTGCCATTATGATGCATTCTGCATTTAAGTTTGTGTACCCTGATCAAAAATTAAGCTTTAAATACACTACTGTTAATGGTGTAAATTCATTTTAATCGTATTTTTGCAAAATGGTTACATTCACTGTAGAAGATCACGCTGGCAACCGCCAAAGTATAGAAGCCCCTGATGATATGGGCTTAAGTTTAATGGAAATATTAAAAGCATCAGAATATCCTGTATTGGCTACATGTGGTGGAATGGCACTATGTGCTACCTGCCATATCGAGGTTTTGGAAGGAAAAGAGAGCTTGGGAGAAGCTTCTGATGTGGAATTAGATCAGTTGGAATCATTGCCTGAATATTTTCCGACAAGCCGACTGGCTTGCCAGATAAGAATAAGTGAAGAACTGGAAGGTGCAGTAGTAAAACTTAGAGGAGAAGACAATTAGTCAAAACCAAGAGGGCCTGATTCAATCATCGCCCTCTTGGTTTTTATCATTTATGAGAAGGTTAATTGCTATTTTTAAGCCATTTCATCACTACCTTTCTGAATTTCTCCTGAACAACTGGTTTTGTTAAGAATCCATTGAACCCCGCATTTTTTATTGCTTCTTCTTCACTTTGAAAGGCATTGGCAGTAAAGCCTATGACAGGAATCTGTATGGTACTAGGTTTAGATCTAATTGCTTTCAATAATTCATAGCCATCTAATTTAGGCATATTTATATCTGTTATTACCAAGTCAGGCTTACTTGAAGACTTGAGCAGTTGCAAAGCCTCTTCACCATTTTCTGCTTCCAAAATTATCGCATTGGGATCCAGCTTTTCCATGTATATTTTAACCAACATCCTGTTTACTGCATTGTCTTCTGCTATTAACAATTTAAACGGATCCTTGGGCTTTAAAGGCACTGAATGAACATTTCGCCCTCTAGGAAAATCTTGTTTCACAGTACTGACTTTCAAAAGTCCTTTAAACAGTCTTTCCAATTTTGCTGGTGTAGCAGGCTTATACAAAAAAGATTGACAACCAATAGACCGATAAGACTTTATTATTGTTTCTTGTTCTATACTTCCTAGAGCAGCTATAAAATTAACTTCTTTGGGCCTATCCTCAACAATAACCATCATCTTTTGCATGGTCCAAACACTGTTTTTCCCTAGCAAGCTATTATTTAAAATCACGAGCCTTATATTAAGATTGCTTTCTAATACAAAGAAGGCATCAGTGATTGAAACCACATGCAGCACCTTCATATTGAAACGTTCACAACAGGTTTTAATAACATTTCCAGAAACTTCATTTCCATCAATTATCAATACCTCATTAAGTTCTGAGAGATTTTCATTGTGAATTTTAAAATTCGGAGCTTTAACTTTCAGGTCAAAATAAAAATCGCTTCCTACCCCTATTTCACTCTTCAGTTGGATAGAACTGTCCAATAACTTAAGGAGTTTATTTGAAATGGTTAACCCCAAACCAGTTCCACCAAATTTCTTAGTGGTAGAGGAGTCGGCTTGCGAAAAAGCATCGAAGATTAATTGTTGTTTCCCTTTTGGAATACCAATACCACTGTCTATAACAGAAAACCTAATACTTATTTCACCTGTCTTCTCTTGATTTTCAGTATTTAGTAAGGCCAATTTTAAAATTACTTGACCTTTTTCAGTGAATTTCAACGCATTGTTGAGTAGATTAATCAGGACTTGCTTAATTTTTAATTCATCTGATTCTATCACATCTCCTATTCTTGGATCCAGATCAAGTAGCAATTCTAAACCTTTATTGTGGGCCTGAAAACTCAAAACATCTAGGATAGTCTCGAGTAATTCATATAAGTGTAAAGGCTTAATATTGGTTTCTGATTTTCCAGATTCAATTTTCGCCAGGTCCAGAATGTCATTTATTAAATCCAACAATGCATTGGCCGAATTCAAAGCAGTTGTAGCATATTTACTTTGTTGGTCATTCAATTGGGTGTTGGAAAGGAGCTCAGTAAAACCAATGACACCATTTAACGGCGTCCTTATCTCATGGCTCATATTGGCCAAAAACTCACTTTTAGCACGATTAGCTTCTTCCGCCTCTTCTCTCGATTGTTGAATTTCAATTTGAAAAAGCTTTTCTTGGGTAATGTCTCTTAGCAAAATTATGCTGCCAACAACTTTTCTATTGTGTCCTTTAATAGATGACTTAGAAACAAGATACCAATTTAAATAATCTTCTTTCTCACATGAAAATTCAATCATGCGATAGTCTTCCGAACTAATGATCAACTCGTGAATATCTGGCCAACCTTTTTCTATGACTTTTAATGCTACTTTTTGGTTTATTGTTTTTAACTCAAGCATATTGGCTGCAGCAAGATTCAAGGTAATTAATGAACCATAAGTATCTGTTACCAAAACCCCTTCCTGCATATTATCAAACAAGGTCCTATAGGCAATAGGCGCAATCTTAAATAGGTTGTATCGAGTCAAACCTAAATAAAAAAACAAACCAGTACCTAGGAAGCTGAAAGTAATATAGTCTACCACTAAAGGCCCCTTGCTTGTTATGTAAAACAGATAAACTAATAAAGGTGAGCAAAGCCCCAGAATCACCATAAACACTTGTTTAGAGTCAGATGGAGGAACCTCCTTTATCCTTTTTAACAATAGATACAAACTGACAAACAATAAAAGCAGTGTATAGGATTGGTGTAGCCAATAACCAAATCCTTTACCTGTTAGCAAAAACAATATTTCTCCTTTCTTTGAAAGTTCAAAAGAGCTGTAAAAAAAGGTATGATAATCATTTGTCCATACCAAGAGGATATTTATGGCAGGCACTAAAAACAACAGGTACAGTCTTTCCTGAGTAATCCATTTTTCCCTTTCAGTATATACCAATGTAAATAAGAGCACCAAAGGTGCAAATGAAACCGCACCAACGTACATGCCCTTATACATCAAAAGTTTTAAGGGTATGGTTGTCATAGTCAATTCTAATACATTGGAAATAGAATAGACAAAACATGCAATCATTAGGGCAGAAAAATAAGTCGACACCTTTCCACGCTCATCCTTTTTTATAAATAAAATAAGCAAGACAGGTGCAATGCCCACCACCACCAATAAAAGCAGCAAAAGATTAAAATTTATAGATGATAGCATAATAAAAGTCAAAATAACAATACTGAAATATAAACTTTTATAGTCAAATTTTTATACAAAAGAACGATCTTTTTATATTGATTTTTTAATCCTATTTATAATAATATCATGACCATTTTTTAAGTGAATTATTAATAAAAATCACAAAAAAAATATAGATACGACTATTATTCAAAATATAACATAAGAAATTATTGGATTATAGGATACTGTACATTAATAATTAAAAGCAAATTCGTAGAAAATTGAATTACTTTACACAACTGCTCCGTTCAGCAACTTAAAAAAATTGCTATCCTACTTTATAATTTTACATTGAATAATAACACTTACCTAAAATGTCAAAACCTACCTATTTCGGAAGAGTAAAAAAATTATGGTTTTGATTTTTCAAGGATTTACTCACTAAAATTGCACAATCTCATAGGTAGAAAATCAAGAAAAAACCTTCCCAAAATCAGAGAAGGCTTTTTATGATTTAGCTTATCTTTTATAAATAGCCTCTGAATTTAATTGACCATCTTTATCCAAATACCAATCTAAATAGGATACTCCACCAGATTTTGCCCAGTCTGAAAATCTGCTGTAGGCTTTAGTGAAATCAACTTTTTCCTGCGAATAGGGTATACTTGTAGGAATATGTAGCGCCCAGTTAAATCCTTTGGAACTTGTGTAATATTTATCTTTGCCCATGGAACTGATATCATCACCAGTCATCAACAAATCCTTATCTACCAAATCTGTCGGTTTTTTGTTCATAAGGTGAACTTCCCTACCTCTTTGTTGATTGATAATCATAAATGGATTATAAGGAGCGGCACCCAAATCAGCTTTTCTTATCGCCTCTTTGAATACGATATTTACCTTCACCGTATCTTCTTCATGATGGGCATTTTCAGAATTAACATTTGCCAAGAAGGGTAACTTTTCATTCACATCATCCATTATGATAATTGTGGCCAAGTTTTGTTCTAGTTCTACGCCACTTGAGGAAGTATTAATTTTCCCTGTATTTAACCTAGTTCCTTCTACACTTGCCACCTGATCTGAATTAACAGGCAATTGTATACCAAATCCATTGCGGTAACCTGCTCCAGTGGCACGCACTACTGTAACTATTTGGATTTCCTTAATATGGTTTTTACTATTTGATATTTCATTTACATTATAGTCTATTACCAAGTCATTCATGTCATAATCTCCAAAACTTGGCCAAAGGTCTTCAAATAATAGCGTACCGTAAATATGGGCACCTGGAGAGTAGTTGTTAAATGCCCTTTCTGGATCATCTGGATATTCATCTTCATTATCTGACACCCCATCAGCGTCTTTGTCCTTTTCGTCTGTATCAATAGGCACATAGTCAGAGACCTCCACACTTGTTATAGGGTTCCAAGAAGCATAAAATATCACATCATTAAAGTCATGATCGCAAGCCCCAAAATCTCTTCGAATATCTTCCCAACCCATTAACAAAAGTTTTTCTGAGGCGTCATAAAGAAACACCATTTGGTCTCTAAGTGACATTATCGCATTTCCTGTATTAAGCTTTTTATCCGCATAAAAAACACCGTTTCCGACAGTCACCCTATTACTTTGCCATCCATTTGAAATTAGAAACCAACCAATATAAGTTCCCTTTTCAAAAGCACCATCCATAGGCCCTTTAAGCTTCACTTTATCACCAGAGCGTAAAACACCGTTCTGGGCATTGGGGAATATAATGGTTTTATTCTGGATTTCAGAAGCGGATTTAGGTGCTTCCCCTTCTTTATAATAATAATAACCAATAGAATTACGGTAGCTTCCTCCAGTATGTACATAGGTTACCCATACTTCCGCATCCTCACTGACAAATAACTCTCGTTTATATTTGTCGTCTAAAGCTTCCGGATTGTGTTTTCTTACATCCCTTTGCTCAGGTAGGCTAGTATTAATATTTTTGAGTAATTCATTGGAAACCTTATCAGGCTCCAACAAGTAGGAGGGTTTTCCTTGACTGTTCCACGAACCCAATGTTAGGAAGTCTTCATTTGTTGCTGCTATTCTGGCATTCGCATTTGTCTCATCAATATCATAAAACGAATCTGGTAAAACACTCGGATTGGCGGCATCATAATTATAGGAGGCCTGGCTTCCATTCACCTGCACAATTGCCACTGGTTCTACTCCAATATAACTCGAGCTTACCCACAACTCCTCTTGATAGCTGGGAAGATCAATCAAAACGGTCGCGCTGCCTTCTTCATTCAGGCGAACAGTCTGCAATAATTCACCCTCTTTCAGAGGGTTGTTGTCGTAAATTTTGTAAACGACAAAGGGTATAGGGCTTTTGTCTCGACTTATAGCTGACAGGTTAAACGCTATTGTTTTGGTAGTTGAGAAATCAAAACCTGCCGGAAGGGTCATACCAAGATAACCAACCTCTGCGCCTGGATCAGGCATGTCATCATTTGGATCACAGGAAAATAGTGTTGCCACTATCCCTATGATCAGGAATAAGCTGTTGTTTTTCATCTTAAAAATAGTTTTAAAAATAACTCTTGCTGAGTGGTACAAATATACTACTTAAAAAGTATTAGTTTTTATAATTTTCAACTGGAAAAACCTTCGAAAATGAATGCCCCATTTAATAAAATGAAATATGGTGTTCAAATAATAGATAAACCTTTTTATACTATTTTATAGCTAAAAAATAAATTTCACAACCCTTTTTTATCAAGTTTTTCTAAAAATGCTATTGTTAAATTATCTACAGCAGTATTTTTTATATTGGGAAGATTGAAATCCAGATTTGCCAACTTAATTACTTCATCAAAACCTGCTTCATCAGCTTCATTTCCGGAGGTGATCAGCCATACTTTTTTGTTATACTTTTTGGCCAATTGAAGCAATTCATAACTTCCCTTACCATCTTCAGACTGACTGTCATACCTCCCTTCTCCCGTAACAATCACGTCAGCCTTGGCAATCATTTTTTCAATCCCAATTTTCTCAAAGAAGAACTGCGCACCTTGAGCCATCTTCGTTGGAAAGAACGCACTTAAACCCAAAGCAATGCCTCCAGCAGCACCAAAACTTGGCTGGTCATGAAGGTCATTTTCACTGATATCTTCAAAAAGTTGGTAAACAGCTTTTGCTGACTCCAGAAACAATGAATGGTCCTCAGGTTTCAAACCCTTTTGAGGCCCAAAAACTGGAATTGCTCCCTTATCTCCAAAAAATGGATTGCTCACATCACAAAGACAAGTAAAAGATACCGATGGGATGTTCTCAATAATTTGTATGTGCTTAATTTTTTGAAGGAATTTAGCGCTATGCGTTGACAATTCTTTGTTATTTTCATCCAGAAAAATAACCCCCATAGCTGATAAAATTCCTGTGCCCATGTCTATTGTAGCGCTACCTCCTAAGCCCAATACAATGTTTTTCGCTCCCTTAGCGATCGCTTCTAGTATCAACTCCCCTGTTCCAAAAGAGCTACTTAACCAGGGGTTTAGCTCACTTGGTGTAAGCCATTTGATACCTGAAACAGTGGAAACATCCAAGTATGCGGTCTCAGTGATAGGATCATAACCAAAAAAACCATCAACTGCTCTTCCCAGAGGATCGCTTACGCGAGCATAAAACTTCTTTAGCCCTAGCTGCTGATTAAGTAAATAACATGTGCCATCTCCTCCATCAGCTATGGGTGCAGTAGTCACAATATCTTCTTTGTTTCTTTCTTGGATTAGCTTTTGAATGATGTCAGCTGCATCATCCGCCTCCAGACTACCTTTAAATGCATTAGGTGCTATTAACCAATTCATTCTTTGTCCATACTTTTCATTCTCCGAAAATAATCCTGTGTTGCCGCTACTACTTTTGGCGAAAGGTAGATGGCTGAAATCATCGTTGGGAATGCCATGATTGCGTACATGCCATCCACAAAACTCATAACTACACTTAAGGAAGTGACCGCACCGGCAACAATGGTGATCAAGTAGAAATAATTGTAATAGTTAGCTTTATCTGCTCCAAAAAGATAATTAAAGCATTTGTGACCATAATAGGAATAGGTAAACATGGTAGAAAGAGCAAAGACCAGCACGGCTACCACCAAAATATACTTACCTATGCCAGGTAATCCTTGTTCAAATGCCGCCAGGGTAAGTAAAACGCCATTTTGCTCTCCTGTTTTCCAAACCCCAGTCACCATGATTACTAAGGCAGTAAGGGTACAGACGACAATGGTATCTATAAATGGCCCTAGCATGGCTATCAAACCTTCTCTGACAGGCTCATCCGTTTTAGAAGCTCCATGCACCATAGGGGCAGTACCAATTCCTGCCTCATTCGAAAAAGCTGCTCTTCTAGCTCCAGTAATAATCACTTGGCCTACAGCACCCCCTAAAACAGCTTTGCCTGTGAATGCATCTTCAAGTATGTACCACAACATCTCTGGCACTTCTCCCATGTTTTTGTAAAGGATAACAAAAACACCCACGAAATACATGATTACCATAAAAGGCACAAGTCTGGATGCCACTTTTGCTATTCTTTGAATTCCTCCCAAAATGACTATTGCCACCAAAAACATCATTGTGATACCAATTATCCAACGCGTAGGTTGTCCATAATCCAGTCCAAGCGGTTTAAGCATTACTACCCTTAAGACCTCGGTCAATTGATTTGCTTGGAAGATAGCCAATAAACCCATAATCCCTGCAACGCAAAAAATCACAGAAAGAAAGCGCCATTTCTTACCCATTCCCTCTTCTATAACGTACATAGGCCCTCCCTGAACGTGGCCAGATGAATCTTTCCCTCTGTACATAATGGCAAGCGTACAAGTGAAAAACTTGGTGGCCATGCCCACAAAAGCAGAGATCCACATCCAAAATATAGCTCCTGGTCCGCCTGTGCTTATGGCCAGTGCAACACCACTAATGTTTCCTAATCCTACAGTGGCCGCTATCGCCGAGGACAAGGCCTGCAAGGAAGTAATGTCCCCTGTAGCATTTGGGTCATCGTATTTCCCCCCTACTACTTTCATTGCGTGTCTTAGGCCCCTGAAAGGAATAAGACGAGAATAAATCAACATGAAAAATCCACCGCCCATCAAAAGAAGTAACAATGGAGTACCCCAAATCCAATTACTAAATGCTATAATTACCTCTCCCAAAAGTGATATGGTTTTTTCTTTAAACAAATGCCTTAAAGTGTACAAAGTAATCAATAAATACCTAAACCCGAAATATGCAATCGACATTCTATCACCTGCTGAAATCACTTTTAAATCAATCAATCGGACTAGTTTTCAATTCAACCATCGCTTTCCCTTTAAAAAAAATTAGAACGTGCTGATTCCCTTGCCATTGCAAGGCTATAAAGGGCGTGATGCCCTACCTTTTTACTTAATACACATTAAATACCCAGGTTTGACTTCAATAAATGAATTTTGATGGCTAGTCTATTTAATGAATCTTTCTAATTTTGCATCTATTCTACAATTCATACAGACAATGAAGATTAAAACCAATACCATCGTCATCAAGATCGGTTCCAATGTACTAACCATGGAGGATGGTAATCCCGACCTTAACAGGATGGCAAGCCTAGTGGACCAAATGGTCTTCCTTTTGGAAAAAGGTGTAAAAGTGGTTTTGGTCACCTCTGGCGCTGTTGCATTTGGGAGAAAATCTTTACCTCTGACTCCAAAAACCGATGCGATATCCAAAAAGCAGGTTTGGGCAGCCATAGGGCAAATAGAACTTATTCGACGCTATAAGGAATTGTTTTCAAAATATGGACATCCCATTGCCCAACTAATGGTTACAAAAGAGGATTTTCGAGACAGGACGCATTACCTTAACATGAAAAATTGCCTCGATGGTTTGTTAAAAAACAACGTGGTCCCTGTGATTAACGAAAATGATGCCGTTGCTGTAACGGAATTGATGTTTACAGATAATGATGAACTTGCCGGTCTGGTGGCAGCCATGATAGATGCTGATAGTCTGTTGCTGCTTACCAATGTTGATGGAATTTATAAAGGCCACCCTGCTGACCCAGCGTCTGAGCTGATAACATTTGTAGGCCAAAAAATGCCTGATTTAAGCCAATATATATCCACTCATAAATCCTCCTTCGGACGTGGTGGAATGCTTACAAAAATGAACATGGCAAAAAAATCTGCCAATCTTGGCATTGAAGTATTGATTGCCAATGGAAAAAAGGACAATGTACTAAACGCTTATTTCAATAAGGAGCTTAAATGCACCTACTTTGAACCAGGAAAATCTAAAGACAATCATAAAAAATGGATCGCCCATAGTGAAAACTATTCCAAAGGTGAGGTTACCATCAATGAAGGGGCTCAAAATGCATTGGTTTCGGATAAAATCACCAGTTTATTGCCAGTCGGCATTTTAGCTATTAAAGGAGAATTCCTAAAAGGGGATATTATTCGTATAGTAGATCGGTCAGGAAATAGGCTGGGTCTAGGTAAAGCGGAATACAATGCCAAAACTGCCAACGAAAAAATTGGACTTACTGGTCAGAAACCATTGATACATTATGATTACCTTTACATTTCTGAATTAAACTGATACCTATCGGTACAAACAACAGTAGTTATGGACAACCAGGAAAACATCTTTTTAAAAACACTGGAAGCAAGCAGGGATCTCTCCCTACTATCGGAAGATAAAATTAACAAAATCCTAGATGACTTGGCGATGGCAGCCATTAAATTCACCCCAGAAATCCTCGATGCCAATCAAGAGGACCTGGATCGAATGAATCCTAATGACCCCAAATACGACCGCCTTAAATTGACTGAGGAAAGGTTGGAAGAAATCGCTAGTGACCTTATCAATGTGGCTAAGCTTGATACCCCACTTGGAGATATTATTTCAGAAAGAACCTTGGTCAATGGATTAGAACTGAAAAAAATAAGGGTTCCTATTGGCGTTATAGGCATCATATATGAATCCAGGCCCAATGTAACTTTTGATGTTTTTAGCTTGTGCCTTAAAACTGGCAATGCTTTAGTACTTAAAGGAGGTTCAGATGCCTATGCCTCCAATGCCTGCATTTTAGATGTTATTCATAAAGTACTGAAAAAAAACAAAGTTTCTACAGATATCGTATGCCTTCTGCCAGCCGGAAGAGAGGTAACCAAAGCCTTACTACAAGCGGTAGGGTTTGTAGACATGATTATTCCAAGAGGAAGCCAAGGACTTATTGACTACGTAAGAGAAAACTCCAAAGTCCCAGTTATAGAAACTGGAGCAGGTATAGTACACACTTACTTTGACAAATCTGCTAACCTTGAAAAAGGTACTGAAATCATTCTTAATGCCAAAACCAGACGGGTAAGTGTTTGCAATGCGCTGGACTGTCTATTGATACATCAAAGTAGAATGGGTGATTTGGAGGAATTGACTTCTCCACTCGCTAAAAAAGAGGTAACTATCTATGCAGATGAAGAAGCCTATCAAGAATTGGAAGGAAAATATCCTGAAAACCTACTGCATCATGCCAAAGAAGAACATTTTGGTACAGAATTTCTTTCCATGACAATGTCTTTAAAAGTGGTGGAAAACATATCCGAAGCCTTGGAACACATTACTAAATACAGTAGCAAACATAGCGAAGCCATCATTGCAGAGAATGAAAAAACAATTGACCATTTTTTGAGAGCAGTAGATGCTGCAGCGGTATATGCCAATGCTTCTACAGCCTTTACCGATGGTGCTCAGTTTGGACTAGGAGCCGAAATAGGCATTAGCACCCAGAAACTACACGCACGGGGACCGATGGGCCTGGAAGAAATGACGTCTTATAAGTGGGTGATTAGAGGCGATGGACAGGTAAGGAATTAATCATTAGAGCTGCATATATTCTTAAAAACTACTGAAAAATAAAATTACTAATGACTTCAGTTTGTGTGCAAGTTAGGCCGTTTGGCCTAACTTGCACACGGGCATTGTGCCTCTATATTTTTTTTTGTTACAATGGAAGGTGAAATACTTTAGGCACGATTCGATTTAGTTGCTCATTTTTTCCCTAAAGGAAAAGATCATGGATTAAATAAGAAACTTCTAAATCACAATCATAATATCTCTTTACCAGGGAAAGACTTCGTCCAAATTTGGAAAAGTTAAACTTCATATATCTTCGGAATATAAATATTTAAAACATTTGACATTCCAGATATCGCTTTATATGTTTGTATAAACGTATTTCAAATACAGGATTTTGAAATACAAACCTCCGCTATTTAAATACCATTAGATAAACACAAATCCGTCAGGCTGAAGTGAAATATTTCATGTCCTAATCTCTAAAAGAAATTTTCTATAAACTAGTAAATTATGAAGAATCATAATTTTAGTTTAGAAATTTAAGAGACAGTTAATGACATGGCGTTTTTTATAATTGTCTTGATGCATAAGATTGTGGGAACTCATTTAAACTCAATCATAAAAAAGTCGTAATCATGGGTAGCAAAGAGATGTTGAGAGCAGTCTTATTTTTATTGACCTGCTTTGGTGGAATAACTATCACTGGTCAGAACAAAGCTTTTGGAGACATTCAGGATACTGACTTTGCTGGTCCCAATGTTACTGCATTAATACTAGTAAATGCAGACACGGACCAAGACATTGCAATAATTGAGGAAGGGGATGTATTTAACCTGAAAGAAATAGGCACTTCAAATCTAAATATAAGGGCTGAGGTAAGCGAAGGAACCGAAAGTGTTGTTTTCGGTTACCAAGGAAATTCATATTACAAAATAGAAAACCTTCCGGTTTACGCGATTGGGGGAGACAGCAAAAGTGATTATGATCCATGGCTTCCTGATATTGGTCCAAATTCTCTTAACGCTACAGCTTATTTGGGAGATAATGGGACAAAACTTTCAGGTCCACCGCTGACGGTAAATTTTGAGGTAATTGAAGAAGCAATAGAACGTCCGGCTGTGGTTCGAATCAATAGCGGTGGACCAGAAGTCACTTTTGGGGAGTCTTTTTTTATAGCCGACCAATATTTTTCAGGAAATGGAAAACCCTATATACAAAACAAGATTGCTGATATATTTGGTACCACCCAAGATGAAATTTACCTGTCAGAACGCAGCACCAATGCCAGCAAGCAGTCATTTTCCTATAAAATTCCTGTCACAAATGGGGAATATGAAATCAACCTTCATTTTGCAGAAATTTACTGGGGAGCTTCTGGAGGAGGACCAGCGGGCAGCGGAAAAAGGGTATTTGATATAAAACTTGAAGGTGAACTGATCCTTTCAGATTTTGATATAAGTGCAGAGGTAGCGCCAATGACTGCTTTGGTAAAAACCTTCACCACCACAGTCACTGACCAGTCTTTGGATTTAACCTTTACCGCATCTGCGGATCAACCAAAATTATCAGCCATTGAAGTTTTCGGTCAGGGAAGCCTACTATCGGAATCTGAAGAAATTATCATTGAAACCCTAAACATTACCAATTGTCCTACGCAAGCATTGTATGTTGGGGATGTCATTGATTTTGATGTTGCGTTTTTCCCTGCAAACACTACCAATCAGACAGTAGCTTTCACCGCAAGTGATAACGTCAGCATCGATTATCTAAGTGGTGAATTGACAGCTAATGCTCCAGGAGAAATTATTGTTACCGTGACAAGTCTTAGCGATGGAAGTGTTTCTGATCAATGCACTATCACCATTTTGGACAGCGTTGCACAGGTAGGACCGAGTGTAAACGCACTTATTTTAGTGAATGCTGACACTGACCAAGACATTGCAATAATTGAGGAAGGCGATGTATTTAACTTGGAAGAAATAGGCACTTCAAATCTTAATATAAGGGCTGAGGTAAGCGAAGATACAGAAAGTGTTGTTTTCGGTTACCAAAGAAATTCAAATTACAAAATAGAAAACCTCCCGGTTTACGCGATTGGGGGAGACAGCAAAAGTGATTATGACCCATGGCTTCCTGATATTGGTCCAAATTCTCTTAGCGCTACAGCTTATTTGGGAGATAATGGTAGCAGCCTGTCGGGAGCCACATTAATTGTGAATTTTGAGGTTCTAGAAAAGGAAAGTGTCCCAGGTGATGGAAACAATCTATCCGCGGTCGTAAGAATTAACAGTGGCGGACCTACAATTGCTTATGGAGATACACTTTATATGGCTGATGAATATTTTGAAGGAAAAGGGGCTGAGTTTATCCGAAGCTCCATTACTGAGATTCATGGTACAACTCAGGATGACCTATATAAATCGGAACGCAGGGCAACTGGAAATCTGGAGTCATTCACCTACAATATTCCTGTTAGCAACGGGGACTACTCTGTCAACTTACACTTTGCTGAAACCTACTTTGGCGCTATAAATGGCGGACAGGGCGGAACCGGAAGAAGGGTGTTTAATGTAATTATTGAAGGGGTAAATGTATTGATGGAATACGATATCAATGCAGTAGTAGACCCTATGACAGCGGTGATAGAAACTTTCAGCACAAAGGTGACGGACGGGTCTCTGGACATCCTATTTAGTGCCTCATATAATCAACCAAAGGTTTCAGCTTTAGAAGTATTTGGCGATGGACAATTGACTTTTGACCCTACGAGTTGTTCTTGGAATACCCTTAAACCTTCATCTTTAAGTAAAACAGAATCTCAAAGTGTCAAAATAAATAATAAACTGTATGTTCTGGGAGGTTTTGTGGAAAACCTTGACGTCACAGCTATTACTGAAATATATGATCCAGTTACAGATACATGGTCCAAGGGAGCTCCTATGCCTTACCCCGTCACCCACATGGGGGCTGTTCCTGTTGGGGAAGAAATATGGATATTGGCCGGTTTCGGAGGAGATCATCCGGGAATAGCTACCGACCTTGTGCAGATTTACAATACTGTTACCGATACCTGGACAACTGGCCCTTCTTTACCCCAGCCAAGAGGATCTGGAGGGGCTGTATTTAGTGGGGGGAAAATTCATTATTTCGGAGGATTACTTCCCGATAGGGTAACCGATGTCGGCGATCATTATGTAATTAATGCAAATAATATAGCGGCAGGTTGGGAAACTTTAGCCCCTCTCCCAGAACCGAGAAATCATCTTGGAGCTGCTGCAGTCAACGGAATTCTTTATGCAATTGGTGGTCAATTTGGCCATGACGATGGAGTAGATGACCAAGCCTTTTTACACGCCTATGATCCGGAAACAGATAAGTGGACAGAAAAAAATGATCTGAGATCTGATCGTTCACACTTTGAACCCGGAACTATTGTACACAATAATAAAATCATGATTGTTGGAGGTCGAAGAGGAAGTTTTATATTCAATGACATCACTGAGTATGATCCTCAAACCGACACATGGAAAGAACTTTGCCAATTACCTGCAAAGCTACTCGCTCCATCGGCAAAGATAATAGGCGATCAACTTATAGTGGCCAATGGTGGTGACAATGGTACCTGTTGCCTACTTGATCAAACGATCTCCATGCGCGTAACACCAGAAATTACTTCCGAGGTATTACGAACCCAAACGACGGCTTCCCAGGTAGCCATCAATCCTGAAAAGTCAGGAAGTATTGACACTGAAAGCTCAATGTCAGCAGGTGATGCTTTTGAAAAATCATTAACCATTTACCCAAATCCTGTAAATGACCTGTTAACAGTGAAAAGTTCCTCTCAGGACCCAATAAATATCACACTGATCTCTCCTACAGGAAAGGTTTTGATGGAGAAAAATGATGTACACCAATCAACATTCGATACCAGCAAGGTAAAAGCAGGGATGTACATTCTCATTGTGAATAATGGAGAATCCTTTAGGCGTTTTCGTTTAGTGAAAAAATAAGGGTGTAAGATAATTTGTACCATTTTTTCTTTAGTCTCACTAAAACTAAAATATGCTTTAGATCTTCTATTACAAAACCCTGGTTAAAGACTGTATATCAATTTATTTTGACCATTTTTTAAAAATATTTAGGGCACATTAATATTTCCTTAAGGCAATCTTAAGAAAGATATTGTTTATTTGCTTTGTATTTGCACCAACCAGGCCCTGGCGGGTATGTTACAAAAATGCCAATAAATGATTTGCAGTGATTTATAAACTTCATTCAGCATGAGGATTTTAATTATAGAGGACGAACCCGGAATTTCAGGCTTTTTAAAGCAGGGCTTAGAGGAAGAAGCTTATGCGGTGGATGTAGCAGATAATGGCAAAATAGGATTGGAAATGGCTCTGGAGGGGTATTATGATATTCTTTTGGTGGATTGGATGGTACCAGGATTAAGCGGGATTGAAGTTACAAGACAATTCAGAAAAGAATTTCCAGTAACCCCTATTTTGTTTATCACAGCCAAAGACACTTCAGATGAAGCTATATTTGCCTTACAAGCCGGAGCGAATGATTATATCCGAAAACCATTTAATTTTGAAGAATTACTTGCCCGCATCAGGGTACAATTGAGACCACAATCTGGGGATCAACTGTGTTTCACCTTGGGTCCTATCTGCTTATACACTGATAATCACCGTGTGGAATCCAATGGAAAGGAAGTGGTTTTGACCCAAAAGGAATTTGCGCTTTTAGAATACCTACTTCGACATAAAAACAAAGTTTGCAGAAGAAGCAGAATCATAGAAAGTGTGTGGGATATCCACTTTGACTATGACACCGGCGTGATCGATGTATTTATCAATTCATTGAGGAAAAAGCTCGGCTTAAGTAAAGACAACAATTACATCCAAACCATTAGAGGGGTAGGATACATGGCCAAGGAAGAATGAACAGGACTTACAAAAACAGGATTTCGTTCAAATTAACCATGGCCTCTGCCTTGATGATATTGATTTCATTTATCCTTATCTATATGGTGGTAAAATCTACTGTTTTAAATAATGTAGACAATAACCTTGAAAATGAAACGAATAAACATGGCGATCAAATAAAGATTGAAAATGGCCAAATAAAATTTGCGCATAAGGGGGAATGGGAAGAGGAAGAACACAATGAAATTAATTTCAATCCCATTTTTATTGAAATAGTTGATAAGGAGGGGAAGTCCATGGACAAATCACCCAATCTGGGCACCAATAATCTAAATTTCAAACCCGGCACTACTTCAGAAAACCAAGGCTTTAACCTTACTCTAAATGGACAAGAAATAAGGCAAATGCAGGTGGAATTGTTCACCAATAATGAGTTTTCAGGCTACCTTTTGCTTGCAACCTCATTTGAAGATTCTAAGCTTTTACTTTCCAATCTAAGCACCATTCTTTTTATACTTTATCCCGTGGTATTGTTGTTCCTTTTCTTGACCCTGAGAAGGCTTGCTTCAAGAAGCATACAGCCTATTATCGATATTACTCAAAAGGCCGAAATAATCACTAAGGACAACTTGAATGAAAGGCTACCTTCCTCCAAGTACAAAGATGAAATCAACAGTCTATCCGTATCTATCAACCACCTTTTGGAGCGGGTAGAAAAAGGAGTCTTAAGGGAAAAGCAATTTACCTCTGACGCTTCCCATGAATTAAGAACGCCATTGGCAATTTTAAAAGGCAATTTTGAAGTATTGATACGAAAACCAAGACCGCAGGAAGAATATGTTGAAAAAATAAAGGATGGCATTGTGATCATAGATAAACTTAATGCCATTCTTGATCAATTATTGACCCTAGCAAGACTTCAGAAAAGCCCTTCTGAGGATGAAGAAGTAGATTTGATTTTTCTAGTAAACGATATTGTAACTTCTATCTGTGAACAATACCCAGGTCGATCCATCCAACTGGAAAATAAGATCTATGAAAAATTGTACATTAAAGCCAATGAGAAATCTACAGCCATTATCATTGAAAACCTTGTTCAAAATGCCATAAAATACTCTTCTGTTGATAAAACCATCAAATTGATTTTGGAGCAGGGAACAGATGGAATCCATTTATATATTGTGGACAAGGGTATAGGTATTTCCGGTGCCGATCTTGCGAAAATTTACCAGCCTTTTTTTCGGGGAGGAAGCCATGAACTAGGTCGTATCAATGGAGCAGGGTTAGGGCTTTCCATTGTGAAAAAACTCTGTGATATATATAAGATAAATATTTCTATACTTAGCAAAAAAGGAAAGGGGACCACCATTGTCCTTCTTTTCCCTCCTGCGATTTTACATTCCTAGCGCAGCCTTAATTTTGCAAAAATCAAGTACAATCTGTACCCTACCCCTTGAATAGAGAGGGAATAGGTAGAACTGATTGTATTGACCTTGATCTAAGCACCAACAAAGCAAAATTGCAAAGGAAATGAATGTGTCTACTGAAGTGGTTTCAGTGCGCATTAGGGAAGCAATAATTTTGGAACCCAAAGAAGTAAAACAATAATAATTTAAGCGAATCTTAAGAAAAGCTTGAGAAAAGACAAGACATTGACTTTTTAACTTTGGTCAATAATTATAATCCACCGTCCCAATGTTAGAGCGAATCATCAAATACAGCATTCAGCATAAATTGATCGTCCTTTTATTTTCAGCAGCTGTAATTGCCTTTGGAAGTTATTCCCTTACTGAAATCCCAATTGGTGCTGTACCTGATATTACCAACAATCAGGTACAAATTATTACCACCTCCAGAAACCTTGCGACAGAAGATGTTGAGAAATTTTTAACCTATCCTATAGAACTGGAGATGGCCAATTTACCCAACGTCAATGAAATTCGTTCGGTGTCTAAATTTGGACTATCAGTGGTGACAGTGGTATTTGATGATAAAATAGGCACTTATCTACCCAGACAACTTATCGCTGAAAAAATCAAAGCCGCAGAAGAACAAATACCTCCAGGCTTTGGGCAGCCTTTTATGGGGCCCATCTCCACAGGCTTGGGAGAAATTTACCAATATGTAATAGAAGTTGATTCTGCTTACAAAGACCAATACTCCCTGACAGAAGTGAGGACCATCCAAGATTGGATTATCAAACGTCAACTTTCAGGCATTCCCGGCGTAATAGAAGTAAATACATGGGGAGGGTATTTGAAACAATATGAAGTAGCCATCAACCCCGAAAAACTCAGAAGCCTTAACATTACAGTAGCACAAACATTTGCTGTTTTAGAGAAAAACAACAGTATTGCAGGAGGTGGATACATAGAAAAAACGAATCAGGCTTATTTTATTAGAGGCGAAGGGCTTGCAAGTTCTTTGGAAGACATTGAAAATATAGTAATTGAAAATCGAAACGGGGTACCAATTTTCATCAGAGATGTAGCTGAAGTAGGTTTTGGGAAAGCTACTCGGTTTGGCGCAATAACTGGGAATGGCGAAGGCGAGAAAGTCTTGGGTCAGGTAATGATGTTGAAAGGGGCCAATTCCAAAGTTGTCATCAATGCAGTAAAACAAAGAGTTGAAGAAATATCCCCTTCGCTCCCACCCGGTATCAGCATTAATCCATTTCTGGAAAGAAGTGAATTGATAGATAAAACGACTTATACCATTGCAGAAAACCTTATTCTAGGATGCCTGATTGTGATTTTTGTAGTGGTTCTTTTATTGGGCAACCTGAGATCAGGACTGGTAGTTGCCTCCGTTATACCCATGTGTTTACTGTTTTCGCTTTCACTCATGTATATTTTTGGGGTGGATGCCAATTTAATGAGTCTTGGCGCTATAGACTTTGGGATCATCATAGATGGCGCAGTAATCATAGTCGAGTTCATTGCCTTTAAAATCACTTCAGAACGATCAAGTCTTCTGCATTTACCAAAAGCAGAAAGGCAAAATAGAATAGATAAAATCACGCATATAGGTGCTTCCAAAATGATGCACTCCGCGATTTTTGGACAACTAATCATTATCATTGTCTTTATCCCTATCCTTTCACTAGTAGGTGTGGAAGGCAAAATGTTTAGGCCCATGGCATTGGTCTTCTGTTTTGCATTAATTGGGGCCATCATTTTTTGTTTCACCTACGTGCCAGTAATGGCATCTCTGTTCATAAAACCTACAGACCCTAACAAAAAAAACATTTCCTCCGGACTGATTACCTTTTTAGAAGACAGGTACAGGCCTGCTATCCTCTGGTCATTGAGACAAAAAAGAATAGTAGTAGGAGTAGCATTTGCCTTGTTGGTTTCTGCAATAGTGCTTTTCTCTCAAATGGGTGGTGAGTTTATACCTACCCTAGATGAAGGAGATTTCGTAATTCAACCCGTTCTCAAAACTGGCACTTCATTAACCAATACCATTGAGATTATCACTAAGATGGAAAATATCCTTAAGGAATTCCCAGAGGTAGATCAGGTGGTTACCAGGATTGGGGCAGCAGAAGTTCCTACCGACCCGATGTCAATGGAGGAAAGTGACGTAATTATTAAATTGATACCTAGAGGTGATTGGGTAACAGCAGACAACAAAGATGATCTGGCCAACAAATTCAAGGAAGCCTTGTCCGAGATAGCTGGAGTGGAATATGAATTTACACAACCAATTGAAATGCGCTTTAATGAACTCATAACCGGTGTTCGTGCCGATTTGGCAATTAAGATTTTTGGTGAAGATTTGGACATCCTCTATGAAAAAGGACTGGAAGTAGGAAAAGCCATTCAAAATGTTGAGGGAGCAGTGGACATTACAGTAGAAAAAGTAGCGGGACTTCCACAAATGTCAGTGAAATACGATCGGCTAAAGATTGCAAAGTATGGACTGAATGTAGCTGATCTCAACGACATCCTCACCATGGGATTTGCTGGTAAATCAGCCGGAACCATTTTTGAAGGAGAAAAGAGATTTGACTTGATGATCCGCTACGATGAAAACCACCGCAAAGACATTGATAATATTGAATCTGCTTCTATTCAATTGCCAAATGGAAACCAGTTGCCACTCCGGGAATTTGCCGAAATCACTTATACCAAAGGGCCAGCACAAATATCAAGAGACAATACAAAAAGAAGAATTGTAGTTGGGGTAAATGTTAGAAACAGAGACCTTGAATCGGTAGTGGAAGATGTACAAGGAATAATAAACAGCGAAATCAAGCTTCCTGTAGGTTACACGATTGATTATGGGGGCCAGTTTGAAAACCTTAGAACAGCCAAAAATCGGCTAATAATTGCCGTGCCTATAGCATTGGTGCTCATATTTGTTTTACTATATTTTGCTTTTAATTCAGTAAAAGAAGCCCTTCTTATCTACAGTGCTATTCCTATGGCTACTGTAGGTGGTGTTGCACTTCTCTATATTCGTGACATGCCCTTTAGCATATCCGCAGGGGTGGGTTTTATTGCACTGTTCGGTATAGCCGTTTTAAATGGCATTATCTTGATAGAAGAATTTAAAGAACTGAAAGCAAATGGCGTAAATGATATCAACAGACGAATACTTTTAGGAACAAAGAACAGGTTGAGACCCGTTCTGCTCACAGCAGCCACTGATGCACTGGGATTTTTGCCCATGGCCATTTCAACTGCTGCCGGTGCTGAGGTTCAAAGACCTCTCGCAACTGTAGTAGTTGGAGGGCTAATTACTTCTACCATTCTAACGCTAATAGTATTACCCATTCTCTACGCTCTTTTTGAAAAGCGGCGCCCTTTTGCACAGGGCAAAATACCTAAAATAGCTGTTACCTTATTGTTATTGCTTTCAATCCCGCTTCTGAGTAAAGCTCAGGAGCACAAAATAGGAATAACTCAGGCTGTGGAAATTGCTGTACAAAATAACCTGGGTTTGAAAGCTTCTCAACAAAGAATTGATCAAAGTGATCAATTGATAGGGAGTGCCATAGACATTGGTAAAACAGAATTATATTATAGTAAAGACCAAAACAATCTAGCCCCCAATGACTTGGCCCTTGACGTTTGGGGCATTCAACAGTCTCTTCAATTCCCTACAGTGTACGGTGCTCAAAGGAAGGTTATGCAAGGAAAATCACAATTGGTCCGAGATAAATACGAAATGGACCTTTTTCTTTTGACCAAAGAGGTAACCAGAACCTACTATGAAAATATTTATTGGCAGGAAATGCTGAAAAATTATCTCTATTTGGATAGTTTGTACACCCAATTTCAGCATGCTGCTACCAGAAGGTACGATCAAGGCGAGTCAAACTATTTGGAAAAACTAACAGCAGACACTAAAAAGAAAGAAATTTCCCTGATGTTAAATCGAATAAGAGAAAGCATAAAAAAATCAGTTATCGATTTAAATCAATGGCTACAATCCGATTCTACCTACATGGTACAAGATGAACGCTTGGAGAGAATTGCTTTAAGCCCTCTTAGGATGGAAGAACATCCAACCATCAACTTCTATACGGATGCCATGAAGCTTTCTGGGAGTAATTATAACTTGGAAAGACAAAAATTACTTCCTGATTTAAATCTTTCAATTTTTCAAGGAATGAACAATGGCGCAGGAAGACAAACTTATTCAGGTTTTCATCTTGGGGTTGCTGTTCCGTTATGGTTTGGCTACCAAAAATCAAAAATAGCCGCTGCAAAAACTGAAATAAGAATAATGGAATCTGAGCGTAATAATTACGAAATACAACTGGAATCTAGGTACCAGGCTTTGCTTTCCGACCTTAAGCATTTTGAAGAGGAACTGAATTATTATGTAGAAACAGGTAAGAAATTAGCTGAAGAAACATTGTTCCATGCCAATGAGGCTTTTCAGAATGGTGAAATAAATTTTCTTCAATACACCCAGTTTTTAGAAAATTCCAAAACCATTGAATCCAATTATCTCCATTCTCTTTTCCAATACAATAACACTGTCTTGGAGGCGAACTACTTAATGAATTTATAATATAAAATAATCAAACCATGAAAAATCATGCGCTAGTTTATATAACGTTTGCTTCTATACTGTTTTTTGGATCCTGCTCCTCTCAATCAGATATACCCGAAGAAGAAGCAGAACCCCTACAAGAGGGGACTTATGTCCTAACTGCCAATCAATTCAAGTCCTCTAATATGGAGTTGGGGATATTTGAGATGGCATCATTTCACCAGGTGGTAAAAGCTATCGGAAAATTTGATGTACCCCCAGAAAACAATGCTGCCGTAAGTTCCTATTTCTCAGGAACCATCAAGGATATCCGCTTGCTACCCGGTGAAAAAGTTAAAAAGGGACAAAAACTTTTTACACTGGAAAATCCTGATTTTGTACAAATCCAACAGGATTATTTAGAAGCTAAAGGGCAACTCACTTATCTAAAATCAGACTATGAAAGACAGAAAAACCTTGCCCAAGACAATGTAACTTCTCAGAAAAATTACCTGAAGGCAGAGTCAGACTATATAGTGACAAATGTCAAGGCAGAATCACTTGCAAAAAAATTACAACTGATGAATATTGATCCAAACTCTCTAAGCTTGGAAAATATACGTTCCACCATACAAATAAATTCACCTATTGAAGGATATGTAACCCAAGTGCATGCTATGAGGGGTAAATTTTTAAATCCTTCAGAAACAGCCATTTCCATAGTTGACACTGATCACATGCACCTGGAATTAAATGTTTTCGAGAAGGACTTGTCAAAGATTCAAAAAGGCCAGCCCATCGTATTTAAAATACAGGAGGATGACAGTAAGGAATATGAAGCTTTTGTCTATTTGGTAAATAAAGTCGTAGATCCTGAAAATCGAACCATTGGTATACATGGTCACTTATCAGACGAAAAAATTACCGAGAGATTTAATCCGGGAATGTATGTGGAAGCTGAAATTTACGCAACTACTGCTACCAAGATATCCTTACCCCAAGATGCATTAGTAGATATTGATGGGGAATTTTATGTATTGGTTCTCAAGCATTTTTCTAAAAATGAGTACACTTTTATGAAAAGAAAAGTAAAAACCCGATTGTCAAATGAAGGGAACGTAGAGATTTTGAATCATCAAGAATTTTCTGAAGGTGCTCAATTTCTGGTAAAAGGAGCGTTTAATATCATTACCGATTAAATACGGTAAACTCGGGTATGTTTTACCCAGGTTCTAAGGTGGATGAAAGCCTTTGTGACATTGTAGCAGAATGAAGGCAGCAGTACCGCCAAAAACTTATAAGGTACAATCACATAACCACGGGTTTCACCCGTGGTTTTTATATTACGCTCTTTCTAAGGCTAGTGAATTAGAAACAATGACCATTTAAACAGTCTTTAAAGCGTTAATTAAATTTCCAGTAATTTCCAACTGAAATACCCTTATAAGCCCAAAAGGAAATCCTGGAATTCCTGGGTGTTGAAATTGCTCATTCCTTCCTGATAAAAGACTATCTTACCCTCAGGACTTACCACCAATGTAGTAGGTATCGCCTGACTTTGCAGGGATTGGTTTAATCCATAGGCAGCGTGGACAATGGGAAATGAATATTCCTTTTTCTCCACCAGCTTTTTGCTTTTATTAAAGTCATCGTCTAAGGCTATCATTAGAAACACCAGGTCTTCTTCTCCATTAACCTTGTCATACAGATCAGAAATATGAGGCATTTCTGCCCGACAGGGAGGACACCAGGTGGCCCAAAGGTTAATGAAAATGGTTTTGCCCTTAAACTGAGATAGGCCCACCCGGTTACCATTCGTGTCTACAAATTGCCCAGCATAATCAAAATCTTCCTTTTCTTTGTTCTCCAATAGAACCTTAGGCTTAATCAGTCCTGTTGATAAAATCATGGATTGAAGCCCTCCGGCTATTGGGGTAATGAGGCCAGTAAAGTATAAAATGCCAAATACCCCCAACATTATCCCCCAACTTTTTATCTCTTTTCTCCAATTCATAGGTTTCAATTTTATGTAAAGGTAAAACCTGATTTTTTAGTAATTGGTAACAAATCTCACATTGAAAATTACCGAAATAAATAGGTTTTGTTTACCTTCGTACTAAAACGAACCCTATGAAGACAAAGTTATCAATTACCGCTTTTTTTGCCGTTTTATTAATGTTTAGCGCTTTCAAAGGAAATGCGCAAGTGCATGTTGGCCTCTATCATGAGGGCGTACTTAGCCATATAGGGGTAGGAACGGACCCCGAAAAGAAAATATTCGGAGAAGCCAGGTTATTTGCAGGGGGTATCCTAAATCCTATTATGGGAGTAGAAGCTTTGGGACATTATAATTTTCGCCAAACAGATTGGTATAACCTGCATGCAGGATTGATGATCGGATATACTCAATTTATCAATGACATACGTGTAGGTGCCCCAGTAGGATTAAGCTTTAAACCTATCGCAAACCATCGCCAATTTACTTTATTGCTTGAAGGAACGCCTATGTATGGCCCCTATGATTTCACCATCAGGGCATTGATAGGATTGCGCTATACCCTAAGTAAGGAATACTGAAAAGTACTGTGCCAATTTTAAGACTTGGGAAAAATGTAATGAAACGTTACGAAGGTGGAGATTTTGTCAGCATTGTTGCAGGTAAAAAGCAACAATACCGCCAAAATCTTTAAATGTTCAATTACTAATCCACGGGCTCACACCCGTGGCTATAATATTACACCCCTTTAGGGCTAAAGAAATAGCAATGAAGTTACTGACTTCAAATTGATTCCATCTGTTAACAGAAGATCTATTTCATATTTAGGTTTAATACCCATATTTCTTTCCCCAGAGCTTTTGAAGGTTTTTCCTCAAATCATTCTCTCGGGCATTGGCACCAGGATCATATAATTTGGTGCCTTTGATTTTGTCTGGAAGGAATTCCTGAAGCGCAAAATTATTTTCGTAATCGTGTGAATATTTATACGCTTTCCCATAATTTAAGTCTTTCATCAACTTGGTAGGCGCATTGCGCAGGTGAAGGGGGACAGGCAGGTCTCCCTCCTGTTTTACCATTGCCTGGGCCTTATTGATGGCCATGTAACTTGCATTGCTTTTTGCAGAGGAAGCCAAATAAGTAACACATTGGGACAAGATAATTCGGGATTCGGGATATCCGATAACATTCACCGCCTGAAAGCAATTGGTCGCAAGCAAAAGTGCATTCGGGTTGGCATTTCCGATGTCCTCAGAAGCCAATATAAGTAACCTTCGGGCGATGAACTTAACATCCTCTCCCCCTTCTATCATTCTAGCCAACCAATAGACAGCCGCATTGGGGTCAGACCCTCTGATGGATTTTATAAATGCCGAAATGATGTCATAATGTTGCTCTCCTGATTTGTCATACAGGGCTACTTTTTGTTGGGCGACCTTCATGACCATGTCATTTTCGATCACGATTTCCTCATCTTGGAAATTGTCTATAACAATTTCCAGTAGGTTTAGCAGCTTCCTACCATCACCTCCTGATATTCTAAGCAGGGCATCCGTCTCTTTGAGTACAACCTTTTTTTTCTTTAGTACATTGTCTTTTTCCAATGCCTGATGCATCATGGCTTCTAATTCCTCCTTACCCAGTGGGTTGAGGGTGAAAATCTGACACCTGGAGAGCAAAGCGGCGTTGACCTCAAAGGAAGGGTTTTCTGTGGTAGCACCAATAAGTCTGATGACTCCTTTTTCCACCGCTCCCAAAAGCGCATCTTGTTGAGATTTATTGAACCGATGGATTTCATCAATGAATAGCACGACTCCAAGCTGGTATTTGGCTTTTTGGATTACTTCTCTGATATCCTTTACGCCCGAACTGACGGCACTCAAGGTGTAGAAAGGGGCTTTTACTTCATTGGCAATGATATTGGCAATGGTTGTTTTCCCTACTCCAGGAGGTCCCCATAATATCAATGAAGGAATAGCACCTGATTTGATGGCTTTGTGAAGGAATGTATTGGGCCCAGACAAATGATCCTGCCCTATCAATTGATCTAATTTAGTAGGGCGCATCCTTTCGGCTAAAGGGGTCTGTTCCATAGTATTTTTTTCTATTGACTAGGTATTGGAATTATTCAAAAATTCATTTTTTCCAAAGCTTTAATCTGCTTTCGAAGGCCTCCAGGTGTTGGTCCGTAAAATCCATATGGGTAACCATCCTGATCTGGTCTTTGCCGAATTTCACGGCCCAGATATTTCTTTCCGTGAGTTCTTCCAAAAAAGACTCGGGACTAATTTGTTCCAATCGGGCAATAACAATATTAGTCGTGACGGGCAAAATTTCTTTGACGAAAGGCGTTTGTTGTAAAATGGCTGCAATGGCTTTCGCTCTTTCGTGATCATCTTCCAGCCTGAAAACATTATGATCCAAAGCATATATTCCTGCAGCGGCAAGCAGGCCCGCCTGTCTCATGCCTCCGCCCAAAGCTTTTCTGATCTTTCTAGCCTTCTTTATGTCTGCCTGACTTCCCAATAATACAGAACCTACAGGGCAACCCAATCCTTTACTTAGGCATACAGATATGGTATCAAACATCTTCCCCCAATCAAAGGGTCGTTCACCAGTGGAGATGAGGGCATTAAAAATTCTAGCACCATCCAAATGGAGTTTTAACTCCGTCTCCTTACACAGCTGCCTGATGGGTCTTACCTCCTCGAGTGTATACACGCTTCCCCCCCCTTTGTTCATCGTGTTTTCCAAAGACACCATAGTAGTTTCTGGCAAATGATCATCATCCGGATTAATGACTTGGCGAATGGCTTCCGCATCAATTTTACCGAATTTTCCCTCCAATAGCTTTACAGAAGCAAGGCTATTGGACATAATCCCACCGCCTTCATACAAATAGATATGGGAAGATTTATGGCATATAATTTCTGTTTGAGGTCTGGTATGTAACTTGATGGCTATCTGGTTGGTCATTGTTCCAGAAGGACAAAATAAACCTGCTTCCATACCGAACATTCCAGCCAGCTTCTCTTCTAATATTTTCACGGTAGGATCCTCTCCAAACACATCATCGCCCAGGCCAGCATTTAGCATGGCCTCTTTCATTGCTTGAGTGGGCAAGGTCAAAGTATCAGACCTAAGATCTATCCTCAATTTATTATCCATCGTTATTTTTTTTATAGGTCTGTCCAAATCTGGTGCGGGTCTTTATATCCAGTAAACCCTCAATATCTGAAAGTTCTATATTCAAGGCATTATTGGAAATTTGTATTTCCGCCAACGAGATGCCCAATGAAATTAATAGGGAAAGCATACTGGCCATAAACACCCAATTGGCTGCGGTATCGAAATCCTGGTACAATAAAAACATACAAATCACACAAAGGAAAAAACTGATGACGCCATAAGTCTGCATGTTTTTTATCATGGTCAGCCTTTTCTTAAGGTTTTTGATCTGACCAATAATGACCTCCTCTCCCATGCTATCTTCCTTGTATTCTTTATGTAACCCTCTGATTAAATTGGCCATTGCTAAAAACCGATTGGTATAGGCCAACATGAGCAATGTGATGGCGGAAAAAAGCAAGGCTGGTGTAGAAAGCGTTAGCTCCATAATTTAATTCATTTAAAATTTTAGTATTAACCATTTTGTATGGTATCGAAGCTACCTTAAACTCTGGAAATCATGGTAAACTTAAACCAAACAACCTTTAGTCTATCGCTTCAATTTACTAGGTGGAAATTCAACTAACCCTAATAAATCCAACGAAATCGAGAGCTAAACCACAATTTAAACTAAAATAAAAACCCCGTCAAATCAATGACGGGGTCCAATATATATTTTTAGGAAATATTTTAAGAAACTTCTCCTAAAACTACCAGTTTTTCAAGTGTAGGACTTTCACTGCCTCCTTTAGGCTCTATGGTGATGGCAAAAGCTTGTGCACCTGAGGCAATGTTCATGGTTTGCAAATCAATTCTTTTACCAGGATTTACCAATCCGATACCAATTGGGCCATCTTCACCTATCGCCCATAATTGATAATCGTTTTCTTCATCAAGTGCAGCCAGTTGATTTACCGAAATAAGTACTTCTTTGCTTTCTTTATCCCAGAATACATCAACCAAGGCATCTTCCTGCATGGGGAAACCTTCGCCTTTCATAGGGATCTTATCGAAATTTCCTGTAATGAATTTCTCCATACCAGTATCTAACGATTTCAATTTTACCTGATTGGCTTGTACTTCTTCAGCGAGCACACCATTTTGCTGGAATGATATTGCCAACCTTTCTTCAGCATCAGAATACTGATTGGCATAATATACCGCTGCAGTTACGGAGACGATGGCTACTACCGAAGCGGCGACAGCGAAAGTTTTCCATGGATTGCTTAGTGGTACTTCTTTTCCTAATCTTACTTCTTTCTGCAAAGGTTTTGCAGAAGTATTTGTAGCGCTATGCTTTTTATTCTCAGCTTCCAGGGTCTCAAAAATTTTATTTTTAATGCCACTGGATGGACTGATACCTGAAACTTCATCGATAGCAAGCATGGCTTCTTCAATGGCAGTTATCTCCTGTTCAATTTCAGGGTACTTCTTTGCCATTGCAAGAACCTCTTGTTGTTCTGTCTCATTAAGATCTCCCAATACGAAGAGCTCCAATTTACCGGACGATATGTAGTCTTGGATATCCACTAGATTTTATCAGCTTTCAGTTTCAACACTTTGATGGCAGACCTTATCCTGGATTTCACAGTACCCAAAGGCAAGGAATACTCTTCCGCTACCTCAGTATGGGTATACCCTTTAAAGTAGATACATTCCATCACGAATCTTTGTTCGTTATTCAGGTCGTCCATCAATTCTTTGACACCGATTCCGTCTACAGATGCTGCTGTTCCGGAATCGTTCTCCATACCATATACGTAAGCATCTATCGTATTGGTCTTACTCATCTTTGAAAATTCTTTCGAACGGGTTTTATCTATAGCAGAATTCCTACAAATATTGGCCATCCAGGTATAGATTCGACCCTTACTTTCATCATAATTATCAATCTTATTGACAATTTTTATGAAAGCATCATGAAAGACTTCTTCGGCTATGTCCCGATCAAAAATGATCCGAGAAATCACACCAAACAAAGCTTTGGAATATTTTTCGTATAAATATTCCTGAACTTTGCTGTCTCTGGCCCTTAGCCCATGTACTAATGCTTGTTCTTCCAAAAAGCGTGTTGGTCAATAATTGACTACTACAAATATTAATGTACTCTTACTGAAATTTATAAGTGTATCACCTCACCATAGGCTGCCGCAGCAGCTTCCATCACTGCCTCAGACATGGTAGGATGTGGGTGTACAGTCTTGATAATTTCGTGTCCAGTTGTTTCAAGTTTTCTTATAGCCACAATTTCAGCTATCAGCTCTGTTACGTTATAACCGATCATGTGTGCTCCGAGGAGTTCACCATATTTCGCATCGAATATAAGTTTCACAAAACCATCCTTGGCTCCAGCTGCAGAAGCTTTCCCAGAGGCAGAAAAAGGAAACTTACCGACTTTAATTTCATATCCTGCTTCTTTGGCCTTGGCTTCAGTGAAACCTACAGAGGAGATTTCAGGAAGACAATAAGTACAACCAGGAATGTTATTATAATCAAGCGGTTCAGGGTTTTGACCTGCAATGTTTTCTACACATATAATCCCTTCAGCAGAAGCTACGTGAGCCAAAGCAGGGCCAGGTACCACATCTCCTATGGCATAGTAACCTGGCATATTGGTTTTATAAAGCTCATCTACTTTGATTTTGCCTTTATCCACTAATATACCAACATCTTCAAGACCACAATTCTCTACATTTGACACCACACCAACTGCTGAAAGGACAATGTCACAATCAATTTTCTCTTCTCCTTCTTTGGTCTTGACAGTCACTTTGCAACCATCACCTTTGGTATCCACATTGGTCACCTCAGCACTGGTCATCACTTTGATGCCTTTCTTTTTATATATTTTCTCTAATGTTTTGGACACTTCCTCGTCTTCATTCGGAACAATACGATCCAAAAATTCAACAATGGTCACTTCCACACCAATAGAACTGTACACATAGGCAAATTCTACCCCTATGGCTCCAGACCCCACAACTACCATTTTCTTAGGCAATTTATCAAGGGTCATGGCCTTGCGGTAACCTACTATTTTTTCATTGTCTATTTTTAATGCGGGCAATTCTTTTGACCTTCCTCCAGTGGCTATAATGACATGATCGGCACTGTATTCTGTTTTCTTACCGTCTTTGTCTTCTACCTCTACTTTTTTGCCAGGTTTTACTTTTCCCCAGCCCATCAATTTTTCAATTTTGTTTTTCTTTAACAAAAATTGAACGCCTTTGCTCATTCCCCCAGCCACTTCCCGGCTACGCTTAATCATGTCGTCAAAATTCACGCTCGCTTTTTCTACGGAAATACCATAATCGCCTGCGTGATTAATGTATTCAAATACTTGAGCGCTTTTTATCAAAGCTTTAGTAGGTATACAACCCCAATTAAGACAAATCCCACCTAGGTCTTCTGCTTCTACTACAGCAGTTTTTAATCCTAATTGAGAAGCTCTAATTGCTGCTACATAACCTCCTGGACCACTGCCCAGAACAATGACATCGAATTTAGTTGAAGACATATTTTTATCTTTTGATTACTATTTTGCTATGCAAATTTATAATAATTAAGTTCAGAAAAAAATTTGGTTTTACATATAAAAGTTAATATAATTCCAATTTTCCCTCAGTCTGAGCAACGTTACTCAAAATGTAGGAGGAATGAATAATTTATTGGGTAGCCTATTTTTTATAATTAATAGCTATTTTTGAATTAAATCAAACAATAAAAAAATTGACTATGGGATTACTTACAGGTAAAAAAGCCTTGGTAACAGGGGCTTCCAAAGGAATAGGAAGATCCATTGCTATACGTTTTGCTCAGGAAGGTGCTGATGTGGCCTTTACTTATTTGTCAAGTGTAGAAAAAGGAGAGGCACTTGAAAAAGAATTGGCCGCTTTTGGAATCAAGGCAAAAGGTTTTCGTTCTGATGCTTCTAATTTTGCGGCAGCAGACAAATTAATAGGTGATGTGGTGACATTTTTAGGAGGAATAGATATTCTTGTAAATAATGCTGGAATCACCCGTGACAACCTCTTAATGAGAATGTCTGAGGAACACTGGGACGAAGTGATTAACATCAACCTCAAGTCCTGTTTTAATACCGTAAAGGCGGTAACACGAACCATGATGAAAGCCAAGGCTGGATCCATCATCAACATTACTTCCGTAGTAGGTGTTAGGGGAAATGCCGGACAATCCAATTATGCCGCTTCAAAAGCAGGAATAATAGGCTTCACCAAATCTGTGGCCTTAGAACTTGGTTCAAGAAATATCCGATGCAATGCCATCGCACCAGGATTTATTGAAACTGAAATGACTGCCGTGCTGGATGAAAAAACGGTTCAAGGGTGGAGAGACGCCATTCCCATGAAAAGAGGAGGAAACCCAGAAGAAGTAGCCGATGCCTGTGTATTTTTAGGATCGGACATGAGTACCTATATCTCAGGCCAAACCCTTGAGGTAAATGGTGCCATGAACACCTAAACCCTAAATAATTCAAAGCTATATGGCCCGAGGTAATCGCCTTGGGCTTTTTGTTTTAAACTTGCCGATTTGACTTCTTTATTTATGTGATAATCTTTATATTGAATGGCCTACTAAAAAAGGAGGAAATTTCAATAAGCTGAAATTTTAAAAATGCTATGAAAAAATGAAAGGTGCTCAAAATATCGATGATTATATCATGGAATTCCCACAGGATTTAGTCAAGAAATTACAGGATCTAAGGGCCATTATCAAGGATAATTGCCCTTTGGAAGTGGAAGAATGCCTCAATTATAAAATGCCAACTTTCAAACTTTATGGTAACCTGGTCCACTTTGCAGCTTACAAAAACCACATAGGCTTCTATCCTACCCCCTCGGCAATTGAAGTTTTTAAAATTCAACTAACCAATTACTCTTATTCTAAAGGTGCCATCCAATTCCCACTTGACAAGCCTTTACCATTTCAACTAATTGCAGACATCGTACAATACAGGGTGAAAGAAAACACCTCCAAGAAAAAATAATTAGGTGCTTCCCTGTATTTCTGTCAGTTATCTTTTTCAAAAAAACTAGAAATTCTATCGCTCGACATAAAACACCTCTGGTAAAATGAACAGATTGATCCAACCTCTAATTAACGTAAAAGAATTACTTCAGCTGGCTAGTACGCAAAAGTTGACCTTAATAGATGCTCGATATGGCTATTCAGATTACGAGAAAGAACACCTTGATGGAGCAATTCATGTCGATTTAAACAAAGACTTGTCTAATGTTGGGGAGAATCCTGCACAGGGAGGAAGACACCCCTTGCCTTCTACCTCTTCTTTTGTAGATAGGCTTGGTAGATTAGGCATAAGCCCGGAAAACCACGTTATAGTGTATGATGATAAATCCGCAGCCATTGCAGCAGCCCGCTTTTGGTGGATGCTCAGGGCAGTTGGTCATAAAAAAATTCAGGTTTTGGACGGGGGGTTTCAGGCTGCCAAAATGCTAGGATTTCCTACCAATGACAAACGCCCAACCCCTCAACCTTTATCCACTTACCCTTCCAATTCCTGGCAGTTGCCAGTGGCGGAACTGGAAGAAGTTTCAAAAGCATCGCAACAAGCAAGTCAGCAAATAATAGATGTAAGAGAGGTTGAAAGATACAAGGGAATAAAAGAACCGATAGATAAAATAGCTGGGCATATTCCGGGTGCGATTAATCTGCCTTTTACAGAAAATCTTGATGAAAACGGCTTCTTTTTACCCAAAACAACCTTAAGGGATAAATACCTGAAAGCGTTTAATGGTAGCCCAACAGATAAAATTATTGTTCATTGCGGCTCTGGAGTAACAGCCTGCCATACCCTGCTTGCTATCTCCCAGGCCGGGCTTAACCTACCTAAATTGTATGTGGGTTCTTGGAGTGAATGGTCAAGGAACAATTTACCCATCGCCACCGAAAAATAGAGCCGGGGTAAAATGCCTCAATTTAGTTGTTTACCCATAGAATTTCTTGCTATGAAATTCTATGATTGTTGGCTGAAGTGTCATTTACAGGCTTTCAGCCAATAGATTACCTCTATCAGAGGTACCTAATTCCATTCCACTAAATGTTTTAACCAATTACATAACAGTGCTAGGAAAAAAACTCTTCTAAAAATAATAAGCGCTGTCTAGCAGTTTTTAAATTTAGTTTAACTGCTAATCCTTCTTATTTTTTCTATGATTTCATTTATTTGATAGGCAATTACTGATAGTCTTTCTTATTTTTGAGAATAATCAAGCCAAAATGGAAAAAATAGGTACGAAAAAAAGTTTATTAGATAGGTTTTTAAATGCCATTGAAAAAGCAGGTAACAAGCTTCCCGACCCTGCCGTTTTATTCTTAGTATTAATGTTGTTAACCTGGTTGTTTTCAGCTTTGCTGGCCCCCATTGATTTTGGAGAGTTTGACCCAAGAACCGGTGAAAAATTATTTATCCAAAACTTACTTACTGGAGAGAAATTAGCAGATTTTCTTTCACGAATGATCAGTGTCTTTATCAGTTTCCCACCATTAGGAGTAGTCCTACTGGCCATGCTCGGCGTGGGGGTAGCTGAATATTCTGGTTATATTAATGCTGGCCTAAAGTACCTTTTGAGTTTTACCCCACAGAGTTTACTTACCCCTATTTTGATATTGGTAGCCATTGTAAGCCATACGGCAGCTGATGCCGGATATGTACTGGTTATCCCTTTGGGTGGCATCATCTTTTATGCCGCAGGACGCCATCCTTTAGCAGGTATTGCCGCTACTTTTGCGGGGGTTTCGGGAGGTTTTAGCGCCAATTTCATTCCTTCTGCTATAGATCCCTTACTTCAAAGTTTCACTCAGTCTGCGGCACAAATAATAGACCCCGCTATTACTTTAAACCCTTTAAACAATATCATATTTACTGGCATTTCAAGTATTGTGGTGGTAGGTGTTGGATGGTATTTAACAGATAAAATCATAGAGCCTCGCTTAAACCGAACCAACCCTGTAGACAAAGACCTATCCGACATACCTAAAATGGAGGACTTGAAACCAGTAGAAAAACGTGCTTTTAAAATAGCTAGCTTGGTAATGTTTCTAGGGCTAATTGGCCTTTTTTTCTGGGCCTCGCCAGTAGATTCCAGCCTACGAAGCGAAACTGGAGAAATCACTTCTTTTGCGGCACCATTAATGCGCTCCATAGTGCCTTTGATTTTTCTAATCTTCTGGATCCCAGGAATTATTTTTGGATTTATTTCAAAAAACTATAAGTCTTCGGCAGATGTTATTGGGTCCATGAGTAAGTCTATGGGAAGCATGGCGCACTATATAGTAATGGCCTTTTTCTGCGCATTGTTTATTGATGCCTTTGCTCAATCAAACATTGGGGCCATGACGGCATTAAAAGGCGCTTCCTTTCTCCAAAGCTTACAATTACCATCGCAGGTAACTGTAGTAGGAATCATTTTTCTCAGTGCCTTTGTCAATCTATTGGTAGGTTCCGCATCAGCAAAATGGGCTTTAATCAGCCCAGTATTTGTTCCCATGCTAATGCAATTGGGGATTTCACCTGATCTTACCCAGGCGGCCTACAGAATAGGAGATTCGGTCTCCAATATAATAACTCCTTTACTCCCTTATTTCCCTTTGGTTGTAATTTTCTGTCAGAAGTATGTGAAAAAAACTGGAATAGGCACTCTTGTTTCTATTATGTTACCTTATTCTGTTTACTTATTGGTAATTTGGACAGCATTTTTACTGATTTACTGGAGTCTGGGTATTCCACTAGGATTGCAATCAAGCTATGAATATCCAGCAATGTAAATAAATAATCATGGTAAAGCTTCAGTACTATTGTTACTATTTAATACTATCAAGTCTATTGCTAGGGATCAGTCCCAAGCCAGTTTCAGGCCAGCAATTGTTACTAGAATATACAGCGACAGTAGACTCCACTGTAGCATTGTCATATATGGTTCAAAATAAGGAAGGGAAAATCCTTGGCAAATTGAATGCAGACAAACAAATTCCATCTGCAAGTATCATAAAAATCCCCCTATTGTTCTACCTTATGGAAAAGGTAGAAAAAAACGAATTGGACCTTAGGGAAACGTACGAACTTAGAAAGTCAGATAAAGTTGGCGGTTCTGGCGAATTGCAATTTATACCTGATGGAAACCTGATAACTTATGCGTACCTGGCATCGGAAATGATCCGTATAAGTGACAACACCGCCACCAATATTCTAATTAGAAAGGTAGGCCTAAAACCCTTTCAGGAATGGCTAATTACCAACGGATATAAAGCTACCCAGCTCAACAGGTTCATGATGGATTTTGATGCCATTACAAAGGGGCATCAGAATTATACGAGTGCAGCAGAAATGAACAAGCTTCTCCTTTCCCTACTAAATGAAAAATCCCTAAATAAAGGCTCCACCTTACAAGTCCTTGAATGGATGGAAAATTGCGAGGACAATAGTGCCTTACCCAATTTGCTGCCTGAAGGAGTAGCCATCGCGCATAAAACAGGCACCCTAGAATATGTCCGAGGAGATGCTGGGATTATATTTGGTAAGCAACCTATAGTGGTGACCGTATTTATAGCGCACTATTCCAATTTGATGAATGCGGATAGCATCATTGCTGAAATTGCACGGCTTGCCTACCTGGACTTCGTAGAATAAATAGGGCATACGGTCTTTAAGGCACATTTTTTGTAAAACCATGGGTAGGATAAAATATTAAATCGATATAGCCATGAAAAACGAAGCCTTAATAAAAATTTTGAACGACTGCGCAAATGCATGTAATCATTGTGCTGATGCTTGTCTAGATGAAGAGAATGTTGCTCATATGATCGCTTGTATCAGAAATGATCGGGTCTGTGCTGAGGTTTGTACTTCCACTGCAAAAATCTTGTCCATGTACTATGGCCCAATAGATGAACTGTTGCGGTTTTGCGTCAGTGTTTGTACTAGATGTGCGGAAGAATGTGGTCAGCATGAGCATGAGCATTGCAAGGCATGTGCGGAAGCATGTACAGCTTGCAAAGAAGCTTGTCAAAAGATTCTAACAGGTTGAGACTGACAAAGGCCAGAAACTTAAATACATTAACCATGGCGCCTATTTCCTTTACTACGGGATTGTCTTAAATCTGCAATCCTTCCAAGTTTTATAGTTAACTAGCCGGTGGTAAAATTAGCGGAATGAAACCTGGATGATTTCTAGGCTATAAATAAAGTAATAACCTACAGGTACTGATCTGTAGGCTATTACTTAATTCAGTGTCTATATAAAAAGCTTTATATTCCGGCATAAATAATAATAATGATGCCCACTATAAAACAGGCAAACATACTTTTAAGCATGGTTTGGGTGCTTGTTGAAGCCCCTTTGAATTCTTTCCAGACAAATACACCCCAAAATGCAGCTACCATAGTAGCCCCCTGACCAAGACCATAAGAGATGGCAGGTCCAGCTTGTTCTGAGGCAATAATATTAAAGGCCATTCCAACACACCAAATCGCTCCCCCGAGAATCCCTACCAGGTGAACCTTAAAGTTTCCTGCAAAATAATCCTTGTAGGATACGGGAGCGCCATCCACAGGCTTTTTCATTAGAATGGTATTAAAAAGGAAATTGCTTAGCAATATCCCTAAAGCAAAAACAAAAACAGCACTGTATGGGGTAAATCTTCCAACTTCTGGAGATAGAAAGTTCAGCGACATGGATTGCTGGACAAGGAAGTAGAAAAAGGACATCAATACCCCTCCTATCAAAGCCAATTTTAACCCTTTTGAAACATCTTTTGCTTTATCTTTACTGTTTTTCTTATAAGCCATTGCATCCAGTATAATGGCGACAGTAACCAATGCGACACCTAAAAACAATAGGATGGGATCACCCTTTTGCTCGGAAATATAATTGATCAAAACCCCCAAAACCAGGGCCAAGCCGATGCCTACAGGAAAGGCCACTGCCATTCCTGAAACGGAGATGGCTGCGACAATCAATATATTGGCGAGATTAAAAACCACACCTCCAGCCAGGGCATTCCAATAACTTGAAAGATCCGCCTGGCTTAGGTCATCTAGAAATGGTCTTCCACCTTCTCCCATACTTCCTAGTGTCAATCCAAATACTAAAGAAAGCAAGACGATGCCCAACACATAATCCCAGTAAAACAATTCAAATCTCCAATTGCCTTCTGCTAATTTTTGTGTGTTGGCCCATGAACCCCAACACAACATGGTGATAAAACAAAAGAAAACTGCCAATGGGTAATCGTTGATTATATACATCAGGTTGGTGGTTGGGTTTATTAATTATTTTATCAAGGCCATTCAATGTTCATGGCTTTGCATAACTTAATTGAAAGTGAATTGATATAGGTAATGTGTTGGTATCTATTAAGCATCAAGGAGTGACAAGCACATAGTTTTCCATTCTATCAAAAAAGTCTCCCATTATGGCTTCCTTGTTAAAGTTTTCCCAGATAAACACTTTCCTAGGGTTATCAGGTCTTTCTTGCCATTCTCCATCCACCAATATTGGAGCAGGGATTTCTTTCTTCTCAGCCCAAGAAGAATCTTTTATAATTGCGATCGCAGCCATGTCATATAAGGGCCTGGTTCCTGCCTCGTCATAGGTCTGGATATTATTGTACAGGCTTACAGAATAATCTCCAAAACGATCAAAGGAATCTCCATGTCTACCAATCACTGTTTTGTTAGCTAAAGGACCTTTCCCTGGCATAATGCTATTGATTTCAGCCCTATTTGAAGATACTGCCGCTGTACCTGATTCCTTACCCCCTCTTACCAAGACAATCTCAAAAGGCACATTCGTATTAAGAATATAATTCATGGATTCCTCGTCATTATCTTGGTTGTATTCGCCAGCATAGGGATAGTTAGAACCCAACCATACTATCCTTACTTTACTTGCTATGGATGGGTCCTTCTCTAAAGCCAAGGCGATATTGGTTAATTTACCCACAGGCAAAAGGATCAACTTCTCATCCGCTTTTTTATGGGCTTGTTCAATGATAAAGTCCACTGCTTCCGCACCATCGAAATCAGCTTTATCCAAATTAGGTCTAATTTCCTCAAAAGAGGCATTAGCCCCTTTATATAGTGGCATGGATTCATACACGTTACATAGGTCCATGACCCTTCTGGCTTCTTTATAGTGACCTTCGATATTCCCCCCATTTCTGGTGGTGTTAACGGTTATTCCTACCACGTCAAAAACATCCCCATTAAAGAATAAATAAGCCATGGCATGCTGGTCATCCAATTCATTATTGGCATCTGAATCCAAAAGCACCCGGTATTTTTTTGACGCTGGTGAATTTTGGCAACTCGTCAAAAGAAATGGTATTCCCATGCTTATTATGAGGGCGATAAAAACTTTTTTCATGTGAAGTTCAAGGTTAAATATGAAATGATTTATGACGGTTATTCTTGGATTTCATTTAAATATGGAACAGAGGCCTGGGCACCATGTTTGGTCACAGATAAAGCAGCAGCTTTGTTAGCAAAGGTTACTGCCTCTTGCCAATCCTTACCCCTAGTCAAACCTGCAGCCAAAGCACCATTAAAAGTATCTCCAGCAGCAGTGGTATCTACGGCGTCTACTTCCAGCGTCGGAAGGGTCCCAGAAAAATCCGGTGTAGAAAGGAAAGCTCCAGCTGCACCTAAAGTGATGATCACTACCTTCACACCTTTGTCATGGAAATAATTTGCAGCATGTTGTGCGCTCTCCTCTCCAGTAATTTTAATTCCTGTCAAAAATTTTGTTTCCGTTTCATTGGGAGTAATGGCATAGATATTTGAATACAGTTCATTAGGCAATTTACTTGCTGGTGCAGGGTTTAATATCACTTTTTTACCTAAACTAGCCCCTTTTTTCGCCACATACAGAACAGTATCCAACGGAATCTCCAGCTGAAGGAGAATCACTTCAGCTTCCTGTAGCAGGCTGTAGAATTTATTGATCTGTCGGGTATTCAAGGCTAAATTGGCTCCTCCAGCCACCACGATGGTATTCTCCCCTGACTTTTCCACTACTATCTGTGCGACACCAGAAGGTAATTTATTATCAAGTACTACCCCCGATACATTGAGCCCTTCTTTCCTGAAATTCTCAATGGTTTGGTTACCAAAAAGATCATTCCCTAGCCTGGCGATCATGGCTACCTGACCCCCAAGTCTGACTGCCGCAACTGCTTGATTGGCACCTTTTCCCCCCGGGTTCAACAGAAAGCTGTGTCCCATCAAGGTCTGACCTGCTGAAGGAAATTCATCCACTCTTATTACCATGTCTGTATTTGCGCTACCTACCACTAGGATTTTTTGACCCTTGTCCATGTTTTTTCGACTGTTCCTGCATAAATCTAAGGACAATAAATTAATAATAGGTAAAGAAAATGGCTAAACGGGAAAAAATCGGTTTAAAATATCGTTTGGCAGAAATTATAAGAAAAAAATCTACCAGTTAATTTACAATGGCATAGCCACTAAGATGCCGTTCAAAAAGGAAATGAATATTTAAAAATTCTTCCAGAGCAGTTTTTGGGGGAAATTTAGAAAAGTAATAAGATGGTCTTTTCACCTTACACCAAGTCTTGCACAAAAGCTATTAAAGCTTTTACGCAAGACTTTTTATACCTATATCCACAAGAACAATAACTGTAGCCCAATCAGTAGGCATTTTGCCACCAGACAAAAATGTTTATTTTTTACTTGGTTTTTAATAAACAAGGCTTGGAAATCCAAGCCCTGTCTCCTTTTAAAGGAATCTAAATAATTAGGAGTGCCTACCTCCTTTTTTTAAACAATTAAAAATAAAAACATATATGCATAAAAGATTAAGGAATTCGTGAACCTATTCTATAAATGTGTAAACGTAATGTTATTTAACGCAAAGACATTTCCTGATTAATGGAATATTTACTCTGTCAATAATAGGATTTAAGCTACAGATAAAAGATATTTATAAGACCCAATTATAATAAGCACATTTCTCCTTACCCTCTAAGTCTATTTTAAAATGAATACTATTTATTTAAAATACTTCCAGGCATTCTTTTGTTTATGCATATTTTTAGTAATATCAACTTCAAAAAGCAATACAATTAATGCAAGGCAAATAAATATTAATGACAAAATAGATGATAGAATAAATGACAGAGATTACAAAGCCGCCATAAAATTATTAGAAAAAGCTTTAAAGGAGGTAGACAGCAAAGACACTGTACATCTAAGACAATATACTGCAGATTTGGGCTATGTATTTTTCCATTTAGGAAAGTTTCAAAATAGTATTGCTAAATATGAGGAAGCATTAAATTTTACAAAAGCACAATCCGATCACAATAGAACCAGTAGCTTTCTCCGAAGTATAGGACTCAACTACCAATATTTAGGGCTTTACGGTTTGGCCATCGAAGGGTATCAAGAAGCATTATATTATCTTGGTCTAAGTGCGTCAAATCCATCCAAAGAAGCTGCACTTTATAATTCCATGGGTAACCTTTACAGAAAAACCCAAAACGAAGTAAAATCATTACAATTATTGCATCAATCCCTTCAAATTTACAAAAACTTAGGGGACACAAGTGACATTGCGGATGTAATGAATAATTTAGGTGCAAATTATGAACATTTCAACAATCTGGATTCAAGTCTTTACTATTTCCAAGGTGTTTTAAATTTAGTACAACTTGACATTAATTCGCCTATTTCCGCTGCACAAAGCAGGTCAGTTACCTTTAATAATATTGGTGTGATCCTTCTAAATCAAGGGAAATTAAAAGAAGCTTTTCCATACCTCAAAAAAGCCTATCAAATTCACCAAATAACTAAAGACCAACAAGGATTGGCTATCAGTTATAATAATTTAGGAGATTATTGGCTTAAAAAAGGCAATGTATCACTAGCATCCTCTTTCCTAGATTCAGCCTTTCTGGTGCTTCAGGAAACCAAAGATAAAAGCCTGTTATTGGATAATCTTAACTTACGCTTTCAGCTATTGGAAAGTTCCAATCAATACAAGGCAGCATTGGCTACCTACAAAACTTTGGATTCATTGAACAACCAATTGTTTCAGGATGAAAAATTGAAAGTAGAGGAGATTAGCAATATTTACCTATTGCGAGAAAAGGAATTTGAGAACCAGAAAATAAGTCAAGAAGCTGAATTATTTGCATTACAGAGTAGTAAATTCCAACAGACCAGTTTATTTCTTGCCCTACTCGGAATCATTTTAACCCTATTTCTATTTTGGGTTTTTAGGAATCTAAAACGACAGAAAAAACTCACGCAAATCATTGGCGCCAAAAATGAAACCATCAGCCTCCAACAAACGGAATTGAGGCACCGTACCGCCAATAATATCATGCGGCTACAGAGCATCATCAAGGAGATCGCCAGAAGGGTCCCTGACAATACTGCCCAACAGGAAATGCTAAGGTCCACCCAACTATTGCATTCGGCGGCTTCTTTGGAGAGGTATCTTTTCAGCATAGAAGATGAAGAGGAGGTTAATTTGAATGAATTCCTTGATGGTTTGGTACAGCAACATAGAGAAATGCTTGCCAAGGAAAACCGAGCCATTGAGATTGCTTATTTACAATCGGCTGAGATTGTCCTTCCTGTGGCATCCGTTATTCCCATTTCCATGATTTTGACAGAATGGATTTACAATAGTCTTAAATATGCATTTAAAGGGATTGATGAACCCAAAATAACAATCGCTATTCAGCTCAATAACCAAAATATCACCATTGATTACCAGGACAACGGGGTAGGAATAAAAGGTCACACAAGTAAAGGCACTGGAAGCAGACTTATAGAAAAATTTGCTTTAGACCTGAATGCTAAAATCACAAGCATAAAACATCAGGGAATGCGGTATGAATTGGTTTTCAATTACTCAGGTCAAAATTTGTTATTAAAGTGATTTTATACCTCCATCATATCAGTGAAAACCACACATGAAATTAGATCAGATTAACAACTCACTTAGCAGCTTCACGAATTTATATGGTAATTTCACGATATAATTTACAAGGTTCACGAAAATAATGGTTTGAAAAATAACATTTTCAATTACATTTAGGCTGTAAATAACTTAATTTTAAATTTATATAGAAAAAAAAAAAAATAGGGAACCTAAAAATCTTAGGTTCCCATGATTAAAGATGAATAATCTATTTAATCTCGACTAGGAGAGTCAGAATCTCCAATCGAAACCGATTTCCTATCTTCCCTTGGTCTCATTTCTTCATCAGAAAAAAACCCACAGCTGCTACTCATCGTAATTAAGAATAGCAATTCAAGCATAATTATCAAATTTTTCATAAAATAGAATTTATTAATCAATTTCTCATGCTTCACAGAATAGACATTGATCAACTTAGAGGAAGCTCTCTTAGAATCACAATGTCTTGGATGGCCATCCATCAAGACCGCTCTATTGGTTTAGCAAACTTCTAAACTTCTTGAATACTACAAATATAACAGGTAAACAATATATTATATTAAAAAAATGTATGAACGGAAAATTATAGCAATATCGAAAGTAATACAACCTTATTTAAATTTGCAGATATCTCATAGGAATTAATTACAAATCCATAGATTTTCCTTCACCATGGATATAAAAATTAAGGTCATGTATTTAAATATATATATAGCGGATACGATTTCGGCAAAATAGATTATTCCACAATTTTGTAAAACTTGATACAATAATTATATGGGATGAAAAAATCATATCTCAAAATAATCAAAGAATGCCCCTTATTGGAAAAATACAAGGATGAGGAGAATTTTGAATACATCCCACTTTTTAAATTAGCAAATAAATTGGAGGAGAAGGTTTCTTCATTAATGAAGAATAATTCCAAAACTTTTATTGAGAATGGTTTTGACAAAAGTTACAACAATCTCTCCCCATATGGAGAAGGTGATAAAAACTACAAAAACCGAACTATATTTATTATAGAATATCAACTTAATATTGATTACAAAAAAAAAGACGACAGTAACAAGAACATTTCTAATTTTTGGAAAGGTGCAAAAAGAGGTAAATCTTCAAATAATAATTTTACGAGTAGCTACCAGCCCCCTTCATTAGATTTCCTAAATCTAATTTCAAGAGCTGTTGGTTACAAAAGTTTTGAGAATTTTTGTAACCAATATTTTTATACCTCTGAGACAATAAAAATACTTATACTACCATTTTTTGAACCTACCTCAAAATCTACATTTGTCCAAAACTTATTATCCTATGAATTCAATTTATTTCAAAAAGAAGAATTACTGAGTTTAGACATTATAAAACTTGTCAGTAAAAACCCAAAAGAACATAATAATTTCAACTGGATAAACGCAAAGAAAATAGGAAACAAACAGCATGGAGATCTGGTGATTTGGGGTAGATTGGATCAAGACAATACAATCCACACATCCTTCTACGCATTAAAACCAGAAATATCATTTTTTTGGAAGTCCAATCCACTAGATCTACGAACCTTTACTATTAAAAATATAAAAAGTGAATTTTTAGAGAAATTCCAAAAATCATTATTATGGTCTACGGCCATAAGGCTTTCACTTAAAAAAGAGTATCGCAAATCTATAAATATTTTTAGGAAATTATTGAATGACAACTATCAACCCTTGGAAACCAACCTTTGTTTGGCTGTGGTCTATCAACTTAAAAAATACCCTAAATATGTTGATCATCATGTAATCGCAGCAGTAGCCACCGCCATGGGGGTAAGCCTTAAAAAAGCTAAAGATTCAATGAATAAAATCCACTCTTTGGATAAGCTGGAGGGCTCAATAATTGATCATTTTACTAAGGATTGGAAATACCTAAAGATTGAAAAAAAACCTGATGAGAAAACTCAAATATGGAAACTTTCAGGAATTATTTATTATGAATTTGTAGCCGCAATAATACTATTAGGCTATAAAAAAATATTTACACCAGCAAACTTTGAAAAAATTCTTCAAAAAATATCTGAAAAAGTTGAAAATAGTTGGTTTAAATCAATTTATGCTGAAGTTTTTGCTACTGTGTACTTTGAAATGGGAAAGTTAAAAGAGGAAAAACTTTTAAGAAGCCCTGAAATAGGGCCCGAAGATATTTATGAATTGTATAAAATAGCAATACTATGTTCAACTGACAAAAATATTCATGACAACTGTATCGCTTTTTTCATAAAATACGAGCAGTTTGAAAAAATTAAAAATGCCGTTAATAACTCCGAAATAAAATCTAAAGCCATTAAATCTCTTTATGCCTAATTGTACTTCTTAAGTCTAAGATATAGACAATGGGTGTATTTTTTAGTGTTTTTGATCAATCTACTAAAAAAACCATTGTCTATAACATTCAACCTCTCCCTACAACCCAAACTCCAGCTTCAACTCCACAGCTCCTGCTTTGTAGTTGGTCTGATTGATGGTTAGGGTCATTTTGTTGTCTGTAAGGCTGTTGACCAGGAATTTCTCTGGACCTCCATTAAGTAACACCTCAGATTCGGTGGAATTAAAGGCCCATGTTCCTGTCTCCTGAACGGACAGCAGTGCTCCTCTTGCGGTATAGGTATTGGAGGCAGTGAATTTTACAGTATAGCCGTCTGTAGGCTGGTCGGAACCATTGGCGGTTAGCTTAATCAATTTCCAATTCTGAGTGAGTTGTTCAGTTTTTGTTTTGGCTTTTGGAGTCTCGGGCTCATCATCATCCTTACAGGAAAAGAGGCTAACCAAAAGCAATAAACTAGCAACATAAAATAGGTTATATTTAGATTTCATAGCGATGAATATTTATTTGAAAGGAGTGTATATAGGAGAGCGCCAAATAGGTCGCTCTCCTTTTATTTTAGTGGTTTATGATAAGTCTTCGAACAACAAAAACCCTATACCCTTGGATTTCTATCAGGTAGACACCTGCATTAAAGCCGGATATGTCAATGAAATTATTATCCTTGTGCTGGTATTCCAACTCCACCCTGCTTTTACCATTGACATCGTTGATGGTCAATTCGTAAGTTTCTCCTACAGTTAACCCTTCAATTGAAAAACTGCTTGTTGCCGGGTTAGGGAAAAGCTTCACCAAGCCTCCGGAACTAGGCCTTTCGCCTAAAGCTGTCAAGGTTTGGGGCTCTGAAACACTGCTACAACCATCCACAGTAACCCTGACTGTGTAAGCTCCCCCTGCTGTGAGGCTGATCTCACTTTGGTCTGCCCCTGAGATATCAGCACCATCCAATTGCCATTGGAAAGTACTTCCTGCAGGCGCATTTTTTACTTTAAGCACCAATTCAGGGGAAAATTCAGAGCCGATGATTTCTATTTCAGGAACAGGTGGAGCAACGCAGAAACTATTGGTTTTTTCTTCAGCGGCAGCATAATTGTCATTACCGTTTTGACTGGCTTCAATAACAACTTTCCCTGCGCCCGTTAGACTAACCGTCTTACCACTTATAGTTGCCGGTCCGCTAACCACCTCAAATGTAACTTCAAGGTCTGAACTGCTACTGGCACTCAGGTCAAATGGTTCTGAACCAACCACTTTGTCTCCTATAGCCGTAAATTCAATACTTTGTGATTTTTTGTTTACGGTCTGGGTACGGTTTACCTCACTAGCAGCCTTATAATTATCATTTCCTGATTGGCTAGCAGTTACGACTATTGCTCCCGCGCCATCTAGGCTTAACTCCTTACCTGAAAGGCTTCCGGGACCACTTTTGACGGTAAAAGTCACAGTCAAACCTGAACTTGATGTTGCAGATAGATCAACTGGAGCATCTCCATATATTTTATCCGGCAGGGTTGCAAAAGTAATGGTCTGCCCTGCTTTTTCTACGGTAATTTCCTTTTCTTCCGAGGTCGCATTGTAATTATCATTCCCATTTTGTGTTGCCTTCACGGTAATGGTCCCAGCTCCTGTGATGGTCACCTTGCTTCCACTCAAGGTAGCTGGGCCACCCACTAGTGAAAAGGTAACTGGTAATTTGGAGTCAGCCGAGGCCACCAAGGTAAATGGGGCATCTCCATAGGTCTTCTTTGATATGGAACCAAATGTTATCTCCTGGTTGGCTTTCTCTACTTCAAAAGATTGTTCTACGGCTTCAGCCGCATCATATTCATTGTCACCAACTTGTTCGGCTTTTATTTTTACAGTTCCTGTTCCCGTAATGGTTAGCTGCGTTCCTGTGATAGAGGCAGGACCACTTACTACTGTAAATTGAACAGGAAGATCAGAATCCGCTGTTGCTGATAAATCGAAAGGAGCATCGCCAAATTGCATGTCAGGCAATGGCGAAAATGATATGACCTGATTTATTCTGCTTTTGGTGGTTATTTCTATGTCATCCAGAAAGATACCATCCCTAGAAGATGAACTAGTATAAATGGCCCTGCTTCCATATTGTTGGAACCGGACAACGGTTTTCTCTGAAAGTATCAATTCTTTTTCTTCAGCCAGTGTGGAAATGTCCACTTCCATAGCTGTCCATTTATTAGAATTAAAGGTGTATTCCTGGATTTTAGTAAAAGTTAAACCCTCATCCACACTTAAATAAATACCATTCTGGGGGTGTTGTTCTTCATAACTACTAAAAACCTCAAATTTAAGAATTACATTTTGAGCTTCTTTTAAATTAAGCTTTAAATCAGTAGATACCACACCAAATTCTCCAGATGCACTTTTCCCTAAATACAAACCATTATTACCTGAATTACTAACAGTTAGAGATTGATACTTATCTGTAACACCAACAGCTCCTTCTAATCGAACTGTAGATTTGTTGTCAACTAATCCAGTAGAAAATTCTGGCAATGGTTCGGTATAGGGAAAGGTAGGATTACTATAAGCCCAACCATTGGGTAAATTATCCCCGTTTTCAAACCCTTCTTTATAGGGGAAATCTTTAATAAAAGTCTGGTCTGGCACCCTGACTTCCAAATCATCTATAAAAATTCCATCCCTAGTTGTAGCAGAAGTAGAGGTTCTAAATGGATATTTTCCATATTGCTGAAACCGAATTATAAAAGTGGCGGTTAAAGACAGCCCGTAATATTTCGCCAACCGATCAATATCAAGAGGTGGTAATTGACCCCACTCACTATTTGCCCAATTGTCTCCATCTAAATCCATAACTTTTGTAAAGGTGACACCAGCGTCATCACTAAAGTAGATACCATCCATTGTACTGGACTCATTATAATTGTTTTTCATCCAAAA